>OKQE01000148.1_pt1 | contig 25814 bp, 20 predicted proteins | sample 1612211 | NCBI WGS metagenome assembly OKQE01 (sample SAMN04436785, study PRJEB24849) | human gut metagenome | biome: human gut; feature: NICU; material: stool | host: Homo sapiens | place: USA: Saint Louis, MO | collected 2011-03-31
AAAGTTATCTTTTTCTGCATTTAAATCATCTGATACTTTGACACCTAATGCACCAATCCCCGCAAGCTCGCCAGCATCTGCGCCGACTAAAGAGGAACCTTTACGTTCAAAAGCAGCACCTAATTCTGCCCCTTCTGCATTATGTACAGCTTGAATTAATTGACGCCCCATTCTTCCGCCTGCACCGGCGATCGCAATTTTTAATGTCATGTTTTGTCCTTTTTTAATCAAATTAAAGCGTGTTGAACGCCACTATAAATTAAATAGATTCCGAAGAAAATAAAAATCAGCCCTGCGGCATTATCAATATAGCGACTATATTGGCTATAAAACTGTTTTGCAACAGAACGAGAGAAAAGCACCGAAATGATGTAGAAATATAAAAAGGTTTCTACGGTAATCACGGCAAGTGCGGTCAATATTTGTGATGTTTCGGTAATATTCACTAAAACCAATGACATCACACTGCTGAAATAAATCACTACTTTAGCATTAGATAAATTGACCAATAAGCCTTTCATAATGCTCGTTAAAGTCGATTGATTTGATGTATTTGCATTCTGCTTTTCATCAAAGACCGCATTGGTTTTTACTTTTGCCATTTTAATGCCGAGATAAACTAAATACGAACCACCAAGCATCATCACAATGCCTTGAATAATTGGCATGGTAGCAAAAATAATGGCGAGTCCTAAAACGGCAGCCGTTGCCCAAATTAGTACGCCAATGGTAATCCCAATCACGCCACCAATAGCTTCTCGACGGGAACTCATGGCAGAAATTCGGCTGACATAGAAAAAATCAGGGCCTGGCGAAAGTAAACCAACAAGATGAATAATCATCAAATTTAGCATGGTAAGCCTACAATACGTAGTATCACGATCACGATAACAGCATAGATTGCCGCTAAAACGTCATCCACCATAATCCCAAAACCGCTTTCCAGTTTTTGATCAAAGTATCGGATTGGATAAGGTTTTAAAATATCGAAGAAACGAAACAATACAAAGGCAATCACAATCCAAGGGAACGACAAAGTTGGAATCGCGGCTAACACAATAAATACCCCAATAAACTCATCCCAAACAATGGAACCGTGATCATGAACGCCCATATCATCTGCGGTTTTTTGGCATAGATAACAGCCAAGCGCAAAGCAAAGTGCGGTCAAAATTAAGAAGATTTTTAGACCAAGACAAGCTAATAATGCCGAACCTAAAATCGTTCCGGCTAAACTTCCCCATGTGCCCGGTGCAGGACGAATTAATCCTGAACCGAAACCTAATGCAAGTAAATGAACTGGATTTTTTAAGCTGACTTTATCAAGAGGTGAACTATTCATTATTTATCCTTAAAATGATCGAAACCAGACGGTGCTTGATAATTGATGACACGTCCATCTTTTAAAAAAGTAATCTGATTGTTATTTTGCGGAACGATTTTTCCGATACAAGTGCAAGGTACATTCAACGATTGGGATAACTTTTCAATCTCGGCCTTTTTATTTGCGGGAACCGTAAAGCAAAGTTCATAGTCTTCCCCGCCACTTAATGCAAATGCTTCTGTTTTTTCTAAGCGATATGTTTTTTTAAGTGAGGTGGATAAAGGCAAGGTAGATAATTCAATCTCCGCTGAACATTGGTTTCTCGTTAAAATATGCCCTAAATCGGCAACAAGACCATCTGAAATATCAATGCATGAATGCGCTACATCCACTAAGGCTTGACCTAATTCAACACGTGGCGTTGGGTGAAAATGGCGTTTTACTAAAAATTCAGTATCAAAATCGACCGCACTTTTACCTTGTAAGATCCAATTTAAACCTGCCGCACTATCACCTAACGTGCCCGATACATAAATTAAATCACCAACCTTCGCGTTATGTCGGAATAAAGCCTTTCCTTTTGGTACGAAACCTTGTGCCGTAATGGTTATAGAAAGTGGACCTTTCGTTGTATCGCCACCAATTAATGTTACATCATATTGATTTAATGTATCAAACAGACTTTGACTAAAGTGGCTCAGCCAGTTTTCATCAACTTTAGGTAATGTGAGTGCAAGAGAAATCCAAGCGGGTTTCGCCCCCATAGCAGCTAAATCACTTAGATTTGTCGCGATAGCTTTATACGCTAAATCTTGGGGAGAAATGGAAGATAAAAAATGCGTGCCTTCGACCATTGTATCGGTGGTGATCGCAAGCTGATAGCCTTCTGGAATATGAGTGATCGCACAATCATCCCCAATACTGAAATCAATAAAGTGTTGATTGCCTTTTTGTATTGAGAAATATCGCCCTATAAGATCAAATTCACCCGTACTCATTTTATCTGCGCACCAAAAAACAAAGGGCAGACATTTGTCTACCCTACATTTGAATAATTATTTGCGACCTAATGCAGGAGCGACTTTATCCAATACACCGTTAATGTATTTATGGCTTTCATCTGCACCAAACACTTTCGCTACTTCAATCGCCTCGTTAATCGCCACTTTATACGGCACATCTGGCTCAAATTGAAGTTCGTAAACCGCTAAACGTAAAATCGCTTTTTCAATCGGATCTAATTCATCCAATGTGCGATCTAAATAATGGCTCATTGAAAAATCAACAGCGTCCACATTCGCGACAGTTTGACGGAAAAGGCGGCTAAAATAAGGTTTATCCACACCTTTTAAATCTTGATCCACCACAAAAGTGAGTTCCACTTGTTCTGGTGCATTACCAGAGAGCGCCCAAGAATATAATGCTTGAACCGCACATTCTCTCGCTCTACGACGTGGCGATACTTTTTTTACAGGTTCTTTTTTCTCTGTCATTGGAATTATGCCGCATCAATTTGTTGTAAAAGGTTCACCATTTCAAGTGCAGTTAATGCTGCTTCTGCACCTTTGTTACCTGCTTTAGTGCCTGCGCGCTCGATAGCTTGTTCAATGTTTTCAGTTGTTAAAACACCGAATGCCACAGGAATTTCAGCTTGCATTGCTACTTGACCTAAACCGCTACTTGCTTCACCCGCTACATATTCAAAGTGAGCTGTACCACCACGGATCACCGTACCTAATGCCACGATTGCATCAAATTTTTTGCTTTCAGCTAAACGACGTGCTACTAATGGAAGTTCATACGCACCTGGTGCACGAACGATTGTAATATTCTCATCTTTCACTTGGCCGATACGTTTTAATGCATCTACCGCACCTTCTAATAAACTTTCATTAATAAAACTGTTAAAACGAGCAATCACCACTGCGATTTTAGCATTTGGCGCAGCTACCGCACCTTCTAAAACTTTCATACTTTTTCCTAATCTGAATGAACAATAAATTTGACGGTGGATTTTAGCATAAAAAGAAACCCTGTGGAAATAATCCGACAGGGTTTTCTATGAGTGGAAAAGAACTTACTTCTCGAGTTTTAACGGTTCAATTTTCCAGATATTTTTCGCATATTCAAGAATTGTACGGTCTGATGAGAAGAAGCCCATGTTCACCATATTTTGAATGGTACTTGCTATCCATACGTCACGATCTTGATATTTTTTATCTACCGCTTTTTGCGCTTCCACATAACTGCGGAAATCAGCAAAAGATTGGTAATAATCGTGGTATTGTAAACCTTGAATGAGAGAGTGATAACGGTTCGGTTCTTCCGGCGAGAAATCACCACGGATAATTTGGTCAATAACTTCACGTAATTGCTCGTCATTTTGATAATAATCAAACGGACGATAACCTTCGCGACGTAATGCTTCCACTTGTTCAACCGTATTACCAAAGATAAAGATGTGGTCTTCACCAACATTATCTAAAATCTCAACGTTCGCTCCATCAAGCGTACCCAATGTTAACGCACCATTTAAGGCAAACTTCATGTTACTGGTACCTGATGCTTCTGTTCCTGCAAGAGAGATTTGCTCAGAAATATCTGCCGCTGGAATGATTAATTGTGCAAGACTTACGCTGTAGTTCGGAATAAAGACAACTTTTAAACGACCTTTTAAGCGTTCATCATTATTGATAACATTCGCGACATCGTTAATTAAACGAATGGTTTGTTTTGCTGCATAGTAAGCTGAAGCCGCTTTACCCGCTAAAATGAACACACGTGGCTGCCAATCTTTTTCTGGATGAGCAAGCATTTCGTTGTAACGAGCAATAATGTGTAACACATTAAGCATTTGACGTTTGTATTCGTGAATACGTTTTACTTGTACATCAAATAAAGCATGTGGATCTAAATCAATATCAAGTGTTTTCTTCACATATTGTGCTAATTTCACTTTGTTATCGTATTTAATATCCGCAACTGCACGCTTAAATTCACCTTTATCTGCAAAGGCTTTAAGTTTTTCAATTTGGCTTAAATCGCAACGCCATTCAGAACCAATATATTGATCAAATAAAGCCGCTAATTTCGGATTTGCTACCGCAAGCCAACGACGTGGTGTAATACCGTTTGTCACATTGGTGAAACGTTCCGGATAGATACGTGCAAAATCAGCAAAAGTAGAAGAAACCATAAGATCTGAGTGAATTGCTGCGACACCGTTCACTTTATGTGAACCGACAACAGACAACCAGCCCATGCGCACTTTACGTTGATATCCTTCTTCGATCAGTGAAACGCGACGGATAAAGTCCATATCAGTCGTGACATAAGTTTTCACATACTCTAGGAAATGATCATTAATTTCAAAAATCATTTGTAAATGACGCGGTAAGATTTTCGCCATCATTTCTACCGGCCAGGTTTCTAATGCTTCTGACATTAAAGTATGGCAAGTATAAGAGAAGATTCGACGAGTCACATCCCAAGCGTTTTGCCATGAGTAACCGTGTAAATCGATTAAAATACGCATCAACTCAGGAATGGCTAATGCCGGGTGGGTATCATTCAAGTGAATCGCTACTTTATCAGCAAGATTATCCAGTGTACCATGGGTTCTTAAATGGCGACGTAGAATATCTTGCAAAGATGCAGATACCAAGAAGTACTCTTGACGTAAACGTAACTCACGACCATTCCAGGTAGAATCATCTGGATAAAGTACGCGAGAAAGGTTTTGGTTAGCTGAACGCGTTGCCACCGCCGCTAAGTGATCACCACGGTTAAACTCCGCTAAATCGAACACCTCACCACCATGCGCAGACCATAAACGTAAGGTTGATGCCGAGTCATTTTTATAACCTGGAATCATTTGATCGTATGCAAGTGCGGTCACTTTTTCAGCCGGATTCCAGATACATTTTTTATCTTCAAAATAGATATGACCACCAAAATCAATGCTGAAACGTTTTGATGGACGCATAAATTCCCAAGGTGCACCTTTTTCTAACCAATCATCTGGACGTTCAACTTGTTGACCATTTTCAATTTTTTGACGGAACATACCGTATTCATAACGAATACCGTAACCCATCGCTGGAATTGCTAATGTTGCTAGTGAGTCCATGAAGCAAGCTGCAAGGCGACCTAAACCACCGTTACCTAGACCTGGATCCACTTCTTTTTCAATAATCTCTTCCAAATCAACATTTAATTCAGCCAGGGCTTTTTCTGCCACGTCATAAACACCTTCTGCGATCATCGCATTAGAAAGTGTACGGCCGATTAAGAATTCCATAGAAAGGTAATAAACACGGCGAGTTTCTTCTGCACGAGATTGACGAGCGGTGGTAATCCAGCCTTCAGTCACTAAATCACGTACAGCATAAAGTGTCGCATTGAGCCAGTCACGTTGACTCGCCTCTTTTGGTGAACGACCAATTAAGAAAATTAATTTATAAACAATTGCTTTTTTTACGTCTTCAACATCAAGACTTGGCCGGTTGTAAAGAAATGGCGAATCAAAATTGTCCATGATCATAGAAAGTAAAACCTCAATAAAAAAATCGCGCAAATTTTAAGCTTTTTTACGAAAAAAACAACAAAAATCCCCCTCTTCAAAGGCGATTATTTTGAAGAGGGAGTCAATCCATTTAATTATGAATCTAAAATGCCTAAATAGAGCTGCTCATATTGAGCGGCTGCATTTTTCCAACTAAAGTCCTGAGCCATGGCATTATTACGAACCATCGCCCAAACACGTTGTTTTTGCCACAAAGCAAAGGCATGCTGGATAGCACTTCGTAAATCATCTGCTTCGACTTTTTGGAATACAAAACCTGTTGCGGTACGCGATTTAATGGTTTCACTTGTACTGTTTGTCACGGTATCAGCTAATCCTCCCGTTGCACGAACAAGCGGCAATGTGCCATATTGCAACCCATATAATTGAGTTAATCCACAAGGTTCAAAGCGACTTGGTACTAAAATAACATCACCACCGGCAACCATCAAATGTGAAAGTGCTTCATCATAACCAATTTTTACTGCAATATTTTCTGGGTAACGTTGTGCTAATTGGCAAATCCCCTCTTCCAAATGTTTTGCACCTGAACCGAGAATGGTTAATTGGCCGCCTTGTTTAACAATTTCATCCGCTGTGGCAATCAATAAATCCACGCCTTTTTGTTCGGTTAAGCGAGTCACCATCACAAATAAGAGTGCATCAGATTGTTGTGGTAAATTAAAATAAGCTTGTAAATCGGCTTTATTTTTCTTCTTGCCTGCGATGGATTTTAATTTGTAGTGATGCTGAATATAAGCATCACAACTTGGATGCCAAATTTCTTGATCTACGCCATTTAAAATCCCCACCAACTTACCTGCTTCACGTAAACCCGTTAGCAAGCCTTGTAAGCCATAAGCAAAGTCTGGTGTGGTAATTTCTTTCGCATAAGTTGGACTCACTGCTGTGACCATATCAGAATAATAGAGACCTGCTTTCAAATATGAAATTTGGCCAAATAACTCTAAACCATCAACATGGAACATCCCTTCTGGCAATCCAATTTCATGTAAATGACGGTGGGCAAATTGTCCTTGATATGCCAAGTTATGAATCGTAAATACTGATTTTGCAGGACGACCTTTATTAAAGAGATAAGCGGCGGCTAAGCCCGCATGCCAATCATGAGCATGAACCACTTCTGCTCGCCACCAACTGTCTAAGCCTGTCGCAAGCTCGGCACCCACCCAGCCTAATAAAGCAAAACGCTTATAGTTATCGGCATAATCATTGTAATCTGTATCGTGATAAGGGTTCCCTTCTCGCCAATAGAGATGCGGCGCATCAATCAGATAAATTCCTACGCCATTGTATTCGCCATAACGTAATACAACATGGCCTGCAAAATTATCAAATTCTGTCACAACATGTGTGTTCTCAATACCCGATGAAATTTTTGGATAAGCCGGCAACAAAATACGTGTATCAATACCAATTTCTTTTTGTGCAAAAGGTAACGCCCCTAAAACATCGGCAAGTCCGCCAGTTTTGAGTAAGGGATACAGCTCCGAGCAAACATGTAAAACTCTCATAATTTTCCTTTTATACTTAAAATTGTGTTGTCATTGATAACAGCACAATCTTTTTAGTTCATTAAAAATACTGTCAAAATTGACCGCACTTTAATCCAAATGTTCTTCGTTTGTGACTTCTTCACCCTGCAATTTTTTCAACATTGCTGATGTAACAAGTACAACTTTACCAGTAGAACTCACACGGAAACGTTTACTATCTAGGGCTTTATCTACACCGATTTCCATACCATCTGGAATAATACAATGGCGATCAATAATACAATCTTTCAACGTACAATTTTTACCAATTTGTACTTGTGGTAACACAACACAGTGATCAACAGAAGATCCTTCATCAATTTTGATTCTATCAAACAACACAGAATTACTAATAGATGCATCTATAATCACACAGCCACCACCGATAAGCGAGTTATCTACCGGTTTTACATTCGCTTTTTTATAGAAGAATTTAGACGGATAAGCCTGTACTGGATTACCACGAATTGGCCAGCTTTGATCGTAAATATCTAATTGTGGATTTTCTGAAACCAAATCGATATTAGATTGCCAGAAGCTATCAAGCGTACCCACATCACGCCAGTAAATCTCACCTTCAGTATTTCTGCCCATGCAAGAACGGCTGAATGGATGTGCATAAAGCACGCCTTCTTCCAAGCATTTTGGCAAGACATCTTTACCAAAGTCATGTGATGTACAAGGCGTATTTACTTCTCTATCTAACATTTTATAGAGATACTCTGCATCAAAGACATAAATCCCCATTGATGCTAATGAAATGTCTGGTTTACCAACCATCGCTGGTGGATCTTTTGGTTTCTCAACGAAGGCTTTAACTTTAAGATTTTCGTTTACCGCCATCACACCAAATTCACTCGCTTCAGAACGTGGTACTTCAATACAACCTACTGTACATTTTGCTCCACTTCTCACGTGATCCATTAACATGACACTGTAATCTTGTTTATAAATATGATCACCTGCAAGAATCAAAATGTATTTTGGACGATAGTGATTACGGATAATCGCCATATTTTGATATACCGCATCCGCTGTACCACGGTACCATGTAGAATCATCAATTTGTTGACGAGCAGGTAGCATATCAACGAATTCACCACGCTCTTGTGGTAAGAATGACCAACCTGTCTGTAAATGGCGTAATAAAGAGTGAGCGGCATACTGGGTCACGACACCAATGCGATTCAGACCTGAGTTAATACAGTTGGAAAGCGCAAAATCAATAATGCGACGATTACCGCCAAAATATAACGCAGGTTTAGCACGTTTATCGGTTAATTCATGTAAACGGGAACCACGACCACCAGCCAAAATAAGCACTAAAGTACCTTTAACTAATTCATATTTATTAAGATCACTTTTCATAACAAACTCCATCGTTTTCATCATCCATATGTTCCAACACTTCAAATGCTATACCGCTCACATCACATTGTTGAATCACGCTATTTTCAGTTTCGGCAATCTTTTTCCATTTACCACTTGGAAAATAAAAAGATTGCGGTTCAGTTTTTGCATTAATTAAGAAAAGATACTTGCCGTCCAACATGATTTGTAGGGCTTTGCTTTCCCGATTATGCCAATCGTCTAGGGTCATCGGGTTTCCCCCAGTATTCAACCACACGACATTTTCATCCGACCACCAAGCCTCCTGTTGCAAACTTTTAATTTTTTTTCGCAATGCAATGGTTTGTTTGGTGAAGTCAAATAAGGTTTGGTTAAAATCATCCCACTTTAACCAAGTAATTTCGTTATCCTGGCAATAGGCATTGTTATTGCCATATTGGCTGTTGCCGAACTCATCTCCGGCAAGTAGCATGGGTACACCATTTGCTAGTAATAAAGAGCCTAATAAACCTTTTTCCGATAAAACACGACGTTTTTCAACCGCACTTTGCCATTCATCTGCTAAATCCAGTTGAGAACCTTCAATTCCATGATTGTAGCTATAGTTTTCATTCCGTCCATCACGGTTCTCTTCACAGTTAGCTTCATTATGTTTATGGTTATAGCTCACTAAATCTCGCAACGTAAAACCATCATGGGCTGTAATAAAGTTCAAGCTGCCATGTGGTAATCGATCTTCACGATTAAAGATATCGCTAGAGCCAGCAAAACGCTCAGCAAAGACGCCTACCTCACCACTTTGCCATAGCCAAAAACGGCACATATCATCACGGAAACGATCATTCCATTGAGAGAAATAAGCGAGGAAATACCCAACTTGATAACCGTAATGGCCTATATCCCAAGGTTCTGCAATTAATTTAATTTTTTGTAGAACGTCATCTTGTTCCATTTCCACAAACAATTTTGCATTCGGATTGAAATCAGGCGTTTCACGCCCCAGCACTGTGGCTAAATCAAAGCGAAAACCATCCACATGGCATTCTGTTACCCAGTAACGTAAACAATCTAATACCCATTTGCGAGTAACATCATTAGCAAGATTGAGCATATTGCCGCATCCCGTCCAGTTGAGGTAGTCTCCATGCTCGTTTTGCCAGTAATAGGTTTCATCATCAATACCACGCTGACAAAATGTAGAAAATGATTTTTCGGATTCAGCCGTATGGTTAAATACGACATCTAAAATCACTTCAATGCCCGCTTGATGCAAGGTTTTGATCATGCTTTTAAACTCATTTAAAGGCTGTTTTTGATCAGCGGCATAACTTGGTTCTAAAGCAAACATAGCTAGTGGATTGTAACCCCAATAATTACGTAATCCTTTTTCTTGCAAATGCGGTTCATCAATAAAGAAATTCACTGGAAGCAATTCAAGGCTAGTAATACCCAATGATTTAAAATACGCAATATTTTCTGGGTGTGCTAAAGCCGCATAAGTGCCCCGAATATTTTCTGGAATACAGGAATTTAATTGGCTAAATCCTTTAACATTCAGTTCATAAACAATGGTTTGAGCCCAAGGAATAGACGGCTTACAATCCCCTGACCAATCAAAATGTTCATCCACAATGCGACCTTTAGGTGCAACCGCTGCATTATCTCGTTCATCATTTAACACGAAAATTGAACAGGCTTCTGGTGAACTTAAATCTGGTTTATGAGTGACTGCTTTCGCATAAGGATCAAGTATTAACTTTTGCGGATTAGCTAAAGTGCGGTCATTTTTGCCTGTGATTCTAAAAGCATACTCATCATTCAGCTCGACACCTTCAATTGCCACATGCCAAATATCATCGGTTCTGCTCATGGCAAAACGGCTTTCTTTGCCATCACGGAACAAGCAAAGTTCAATAGCATCCGCCGCACTAGAAAACAGTGCAAAATTCGAAATTTTTACTCTGGTTTCCAGCGTTTGCGAATATCCCATTGGGGAAGGTTTGCCATTGTTATAAATACTAAACATCGTGTTCTTCGCTATTGTTATGCTTTATATTTTAAATAGATCGTTGCGAGTGGCGGAATGATCACGCTAATCGAATAGTCACGTCCGTGACTTGCGATCGCTTCGCTTCTCACTGACCCGAAATTACCTACATTTGAACCTTGATAGTACATTGAGTCCGTATTTAAAATTTCTTCGTATTCACCCGCAGCATTCACACCGATACGGTAGCCTTCGCGTGGCACAGGGGTGAAGTTGCTGATCACAATAATGCGTTCGCCATTACTGCTTTTACGTTCAAAAGCAAAGACTGAATTTTCCGCATCATCTACCACTAACCAATCAAAACCTTCAGGTTCGCCGTCTAATTCAAAGAGCGGTGCATTTTTTTGATAAATTCCGTTCAAATCTTTGACTAATTGCAATACACCTTTATGCCATAGGCCACCATGGTTTTCATCAAGTAAGAACCAATCCAAGCTTTCTTCATAATTCCATTCACGACCTTGAGCAAATTCATTCCCCATGAATAATAATTTCTTGCCTGGATAGCCCCACATATAACCGTAGTAAGCGCGCAAGTTAGCAAATTTTTGCCAGGCATCGCCAGGCATTTTACCGAGTAACGAGCATTTGCCGTGTACGACTTCATCATGAGAAAGTGGCAATACAAAGTTTTCGCTGTATTGATAGATCATCCCAAAGGTCATTTTGTCGTGATGATAACGACGATAAACCGGATCGAGTTTCATATAACTTAGGGTATCGTTCATCCAGCCCATGTTCCATTTGAAATTAAACCCAAGTCCACCATTTTCTGTCGGATGAGTTACACCACCAAAAGAAGTAGATTCTTCGGCAATGGAAATCGCGCCAGACACCTCAGAATGAATTTTCCAGTTGGTGTGTTTCAAGAACTCAATCGCTTCTAAATTTTCACGCCCTCCATATTGATTCGGGATCCATTCGCCTTCAGCACGGCTATAATCACGGTAAATCATCGATGCTACTGCATCTACACGGATACCGTCTAGACCAAATCGTTCAAGCCAATACAGAGCATTGCTGGATAAGAAGTTTTTCACTTCATTACGACCATAGTTGTAAATCAAAGTATTCCAGTCTTGGTGATAACCTTCTCGTGGATCTGCATATTCATATAACGCCGAGCCATCGAATGCCACTAAACCATGTGTATCACTTGGGAAATGTCCTGGCACCCAGTCTAAAATGACATTAATGCCTGCTTTATGTGCTTTTTCGACTAAACGTTTAAAAGCTTCAGGCGTACCGAAACGGCTGGTTGGAGAATACAAGCCTATCGGTTGGTAGCCCCAAGAGCCATCGAATGGAAATTCGGAGAGCGGTAAAAATTCAATATGAGTAAAGCCCATATGTTTGACATAAGGAATGAGTTCATCCGCAATTTGGTCATAATCAAGCCAGAAATTATTCTCTAAATTACGTCGCCATGATCCCAAATGCACTTCGTAAATCGAAATAGGTTGATTACGTTGGTTCGCTTTACGACGTTGCTCCGTCATTTCGACTACATCCGGTAACATACTGATTTCTGATGCGGTATCTGGACGTAATTCCGATCTAAATGCATAAGGATCGGCTTTCAAACGAAGGTTGCCATTGCAATCAATTAATTCAAATTTATAGCGTTGACCCAAACTAGCTTTTGGTAAGAATAATTCCCACACCCCACTTGCGGGATGGAAACGCATTGGATGACGGCGACCGTCCCAATAGTTGAAATCACCTACCAATGAAACGCGTTTCGCATTCGGTGCCCATACACGGAAATTCACGCCTGGCACACCATCACATTCGGAGAAATGTGCACCTAATACGTCATAAGGACGTAATAATGAACCTTCTGCTAATAGCCATTGGTCTAAATCATTCATCATCGGATAGAAGCGATATGGATCTTCAATAATTTGGGCTTCTGCGCCCCAATACACTTTTAATTGGTAGGCAAAGAAATGACGAATCTCTGGCATAATCGCAGTAAAAAATCCACGGTCATCCACTTTTTCGAGAGCGACAATGATGGATTGACTTTCTTTATCAATCACTTCGACTTTATCTGCATCGGGTAATAACGCACGAATCTCAATACCATTATGAGTTTCATGCATGCCTAATACAGCAAAAGGATCGGCATGTTTGCCATCAAAAAATGAATTAATTACTGATTGCGTGACTAGTTTCGTCATAACATACTCCTTTATGCTTTAGAAGCTTAATTAATTTACAACCGATTGCATTTTCTCATTTGTTGAGAGACAAAAAGCATTAAACGATAATAGATAAAAGACAAAGCAGGCAATGAAAGTGCGGTTGAATATGGAATTGTATTTTCAAACTGAATTTGGTTTTGCTCGTCAAGCAATTGATAACGCAAAGAAGCATCAGGAGGAGAAGAAAACGCGGTTAAATCATCATGAATGGGTTCGTTTTTAAAGGCACATATGACATTTTGGAACGGCTGATTTTGTCCAATATTCGGCGGAAATTGCAACTGCTCGATAAAATAATCAATACTGGTTGGCGACGCATCAATTAAATGCCCATCAATATCATAATGGGAAAACGAAATGCCAAGATGTTTAGCAGATTGTTTGAATGATAAGGACATTTGCATACAACGAATAATACTTCTACATAATACTTACTAAGTATTATAAGTAAGTGCAATTGAAATACAATTACCAACATTGCAAATTGTGACCTACATCAAAAAACAAATTTCAAAAAGTCTATTAGTGAAAATTTATTCAGTTTCAGTCACAAATTCAAACCAATCAATGACATCTTCTTCGTGTACACCATCTTGAATTAAAATGCCTGCTTTTTTCACAGAGTCAGGATCGCCACTGATTAAGGGATGCCATTCGGGCAAAGGTTTCTCCTCATACAATAAACGATATGCACAAGTATTCGGCAACCAACCAAAATCAGGCAAATTCTTTTTGGTTAGTTTCGTACAATCACTCTCAATCTTAAAACGTTCAGGATAATTACGACACTTTCCTGTTTCCACATCTAAGAGATTGCAAGCAATGCGTGTGTAATAGAGTTTTTCACGCTTGCCTCGCCCTTGAATGTATTTTCGATAACAACATTTTCCGCAGCCATCACATAAGGCTTCCCATTCGGATTCCGTCATTTCAAGGAGCGATTTTTTTTGCCAAAAATGAGATTCAAATTGCATAGTGAAACCAATAAAAAAGTGCGGTCAAAATTTACGTAATTTGTGACCGCACTTTGTTGTTTAGAATTAGAAGCCTTCTTTTAAGCTTACGGTTAAGTTAAACACTAAGTGCTCTGGACGACTGTCTTTGTTATCCGCACAGAAATAACCTTCGCGTTCAAATTGATAACCTTTTTCAGGTTCTGCATTTGCAAGGCTTTGTTCTACAAAACCGTGTTTCACCACTAAAGAGGTTGGATTTAACACGCTTTCGATCTCTTCTGCTGCACCTGGGTTTGGTACGGTGAAGAGACGTTCATATAAACGGAACTCCGCGGGGTGATTATGTACTGCAGATACCCAGTGAATTACCCCTTTCACTTTACGACCATCAGCTGGATTTTTACCTAAGGTTTCAGGATCGTAAGTACAGAAGATCGTAGTAATCTCACCATTTGCATCTTTCTCTACGCGTTCAGCTTTAATCACGTAGGCGTTACGTAAACGCACTTCTTTACCTAACACTAAACGTTTATATTGTTTGTTTGCTTCTTCACGGAAGTCTGCACGATCAATATAAAGCTCTTTCGTAAATGGTAATTGGCGTTCACCTAATTCAGGACGATTCGGGTGATTTGGCGCCGTTAAGGTTTCTTCGCCTTCAAAGTTTTCAATCACTACACGAACAGGATCAATCACTGCCATTGCGCGTGGTGCGTTTTCGTTTAAATCTTCACGAATACAGGCTTCAAGTGCAGAATACTCTACAACGTTATCTTGTTTAGTCACACCGATACGACGGCAGAATTCACGTAACGAAGCAGGTGTATAACCGCGACGACGTAAACCTGAAATCGTTGGCATACGCGGATCGTTCCAACCATCTACAATGCCATCATTCACCAATTTCAATAATTTACGTTTAGATGTTAACGTACCTTCTAAATTCAAACGTGAAAATTCATATTGATGCGGTAATGGACGTTCAATACTAATATTTTCCAACACCCAGTCATATAAACGACGGTTGTCTTGGAATTCTAATGTACATAGAGAGTGTGTAATACGCTCAATCGCATCAGAGATACAGTGAGTGAAATCGTACATTGGGTAAATGCACCATTTATCACCGGTTTGGTGATGGCTCGCAAATTTAATACGATAAAGCACAGGATCACGCATGACCATAAATGGTGAAGCCATGTCGATTTTCGCACGAAGACTTAATGTACCTTCCGCAAACTCACCATTTTTCATTCTTTCGAATAACGCGAGGTTTTCTTCGATACTACGATCACGATATGGGCTGTTTTTACCTGGCTCAGTTAATGTACCGCGATATTCACGCATTTGGTCTGGTGAAAGTTCATCCACATAGGCTAAACCTTTTTCGATTAACTCAATGGCATAGCTATAAAGTGCATCGAAGTAATCAGACGCATAACGCGGTTCGCCTTCCCATTTAAAGCCTAACCATTCAACATCGGCTTTGATGGAATCCACATATTCCACATCTTCTTTCACCGGATTGGTATCGTCAAAACGTAGGTTACATAAACCGTTATATTCTTTTGCTAAGCCGAAGTTTAAGCAAATCGATTTTGCGTGACCGATATGCAAATAGCCATTTGGCTCAGGTGGGAAACGAGTATGAACACTTTTGTGTTTACCCGAAGCTAAATCTTCATCAATAATTTGAGTAATGAAATTGTGTGTGCGGGTATTTTCCGCATTTTCTAGAGTGTGTTCTGTGTTGCTCATAAATTTCTCAATAAATTGAAAATAATTTCCCCATTCTATACGAAAAGTCAGGCGTTGTGAATTTGATCCCAAAACTAACCGCACTTTCATTAAATTAATACTGAATTTTTTAGGATTTTTAGGTTTAATTTGAAGATTTTTCGTGCAAACTAAAAAGTTTACCTTTAGAATAAACCTTCACTGAACAAACGTTCATTTTTATTTAGGATGACAAAGTCTTTATGAAAAAACGCTTTTTTATTTTACTCGGATTACTCGTCGCTGCTGGTGCAGCTTATTATTTTTTCTCTAGCAATAGCAAACAAGAAACGACTTATCTGACTGAATCGGTTACACGTGGCAATGTTGAAAAAACAGTTGTCGCTTCTGGTTCAGTTGAAAGCGTGAATAAAGTTGATGTCGGCGCCCAAGCTTCGGGTAAAATCACCAAACTCTATGTCAAGTTAGGGCAAGAAATCAAAAAAGGCGAAATGATCGCAGATATTGATTCCACTACACAAATTAATACCTTAAATACCAAAAAGGCGGCATTAGTCAGCTATCAAGCACAATTAAAAGCGAAAAAAACCGCTTATGATGTTGCCCTTTCAAGCTATAACCGCTTATCAAAACTTTATACGCAAAAAGCGACATCTTTAGATAGTGTGAATACGGCAAAAAGCACCCTTGATAATGCAAAAGCTGAAATGGAAGCCATTGAAGCCAATATCAAACAAGCTGAAATTGAAGTGAATACAGCAGAAACCAATGTGGGCTACACCAAAATCACCGCTCCAATGGACGGTACCGTTATTTCTGTGCCTGTTTCAGAAGGTCAAACCGTTAATGCCAACCAAACGACGCCAACAATTGTGACCATTGCCGATTTAAGCAAAATGAAAATTAAACCTGAAATTTCAGAAGGCGACATTACCAAAGTGAAAGCAGGTCAAGAAGTGAGCTTTACTATTTTATCGGATAGCCAAACTGTGTATCACTCCGTCATTGATTCTGTTGATCCAGCCAATACCACGACAAGTGATAGTTCTTCAACATCATCTTCGACAAGTTCAAGTAGCAGCTCAACGACCAGTGCCATTTACTATTACGCTAATGTATTAATTGATAACCCTGATCGTACTTTACGCATCGGAATGACAACAGAAAACAACATCAAAATTGCCAATGCGAAAGACGTGTTATTGGTTTCCAATATGGCTATTCAAAAACGTGATGGTAAAAGCGTTGTGAATATATTGAATGACAAAAATCAGCCTGAACAGCGTGAAGTTGAAACCGGTGTACAAAATGATTTCCAAACTGAAATCAAATCTGGTTTAAACGAAGGTGAAAAAGTTATAGTGTCACAAGTGGCCAATGGTGAAAAAGTAGGCTCTATGCCTCGTGGTCCAAGAATGTTCTAAAAGTGCGGTAGAAAATTAATGAATATTATTGAAATTAAGGATCTCAACCGTTACTTCGGTGAAGGCGAAAATCGCGTTCATATTTTAAAGAATGTCTCTTTAAATATTGAAAAAGGCGATTTTGTAGCGATTATTGGGCAATCAGGTTCGGGTAAATCGACCTTGATGAATATCATCGGATGCTTGGATACGGCAACCAGTGGTTCTTACAAAATCAATGGCAAAGAAACTATTGAATTAAGCAAAGATCAGCTTTCAGATTTACGTAGCCAAAAATTCGGCTTTATTTTCCAACGCTATAACTTATTGTCGAGTTTGACGGCCGCTGAGAACGTTGCTTTGCCTGCAATTTATGCGGGAATGTCGCAAGAAAAACGTCTTTCTCGTGCGAAACAACTTTTAGAAAAATTAGGCTTAGGTGATAAATGGCAAAATAAACCAAGCCAGCTTTCTGGTGGTCAGCAACAACGTGTGAGCATTGCGCGTGCGTTGATGAATGGCGGTGAAATTATTTTAGCCGATGAACCCACTGGCGCATTGGATTCGCAAAGCGGTCAAAATGTGATGGAAATTCTGCGTCAATTACACGCAGAAGGACACACCATTATTATGGTAACCCACGACCGAGAAATTGCTGCCAGTGCGAATCGCGTGATTGAAATTAAAGATGGCGAAATCATTGGCGATACGCAAAAAGAAGCGGTAAAAAATGCGGTCGAAAATCCAACCAAATCTAAACCGCACTTTGGGTTCAGCAAAGATCAATTTGTTGAAGCCTTTCGTATGTCGGTGAGTGCGATTATTGCCCACAAAATGCGTTCTCTTTTAACCATGCTCGGGATTATTATCGGGATTACATCTGTGGTTTCCGTTGTGGCATTGGGAAACGGTTCACAACAAAAAATCTTGGCTAACATTAAAGGCATTGGTACAAGTACCATGACCATCTTTAATGGTACCGGCTTTGGTGATCGTCGTGCTGAACAGATGCAAAATCTTACCATTAATGATGCCACTGCCTTAAACCAACAAAGCTATGTACAAAGCGTCACGCCAAATAGCTCATCAAGTGGCACATTAATTTATGGTAACCAAACTTTCTCCTCGACCAGTTTAAAAGGTGTAGGCGAACAATATTTTGATGTTGATGGTTTAAAACTAAAATCCGGTAATTTATTTTCTGCTCAAGATGTGGCTGATAACAACCAAGTAGCCTTAATCGATGAAAGTGCGAAAAAGTCAATTTTCCCTGATGAAAATCCCATCGGCAAAATTGTGATGTTTAATAAACGTCCATTACGTATTATTGGCGTGGTATCTGATAAACAAATGGGTGGAGCAAGCAGTTCACTTAATCTGTATGCACCTTACACCACCGTGATGAATCGTATTTCGGGTAGCAAAAAAATTGGTTCAATTACCGTAAAAATAGATGATTCAGTGAATACGACCGTTGCCGAAAAAGGAATTACTGAATTACTCACCATGCGTCATGGTAAAAAAGATTTCTTCATCATGAATAGCGATACCATTAAACAAACTATTGAAAGCACAACAGGCACGATGAAATTACTCATTTCCTCTATCGCCTTTATTTCATTAATCGTTGGTGGGATTGGGGTGATGAATATTATGTTGGTCTCAGTAACAGAGCGAACCAAAGAAATTGGTGTGCGCATGGCTATTGGCGCGAGACAATTTAATATTCTGCAACAATTTTTAATTGAAGCCGTGCTGATTTGTTTAATCGGCGGCGTGACGGGGATTCTGCTTTCGGGTTTAATCGGTCTATTATTTAACGTATTTATGACTGACTTTACGATGGCATTCTCAACTGGCTCAATTGTTGCCGCAGTGATCTTCTCTACCCTGATTGGTGTGATCTTCGGTTATATGCCGGCAAAACGTGCGGCACAATTAGATCCGATTACAGCCCTTGCGAGAGAATAAAGAAATTTTGTAAAACTCAAAAGAGCGGTTAAAATTCTTACTAATTTTTGACCGCACTTTAATTGAAAAAGAAAGGAAAAATCCATGTTAAAAATGAAAAAATTAACCTTAGCAATCGCGATGGCTACTGCTCTAGCGGGTTGTGCTAACATCGGCGATTCTTATAAAGCGAGCCAGCAGGATTACCAAAATTATGCGGAAATCACCAAACAATTTAATGTAAAAGAAAACTGGTGGGCGCTTTACAATGATTCACAATTAAATCGTGTAGTAGAACAAGCATTAGTTAATAACAAAGATTTAGCCAAAGCGTCTGTCGCCGTAAACCGTGCTTTATATAATGCAAACCTTGCAGGCGCAAATTTAATTCCGGCATTTAGCGGCTCAACCCAATCTTCCGCAAGTAAAAACGTGAAAACGGGTGGTAACTCAACCATCAGTCATAAAGGTGCATTAAATGTGAGCTATACCTTAGATCTATGGCAACGTTTAGCGGATACAGCAGATGCCGCAGAATGGTCACACAAAGCAACGGCTGAAGATTTAGAAGCAACGAAACTTTCACTCATCAACTCTGTTGTGACAACCTATTATCAAATTGCTTATTTAAATGACGCTATCAGCACAACTGAGGAAACCATTAAATACTACAACGACATTAGCAGCATTATGCAACGTCGTTTATCGCAAGGTGTCGCTGACAGCGCTAGTGTGGATCAATCACAACAAGCCGTATTAACCGCTCGTAACAACTTGATCAACTATCAAACACAACGCAAAACAGCGGAACAAACTTTACGTAACTTACTAAACTTAAAACCGGAAGAAGCATTAAATATCAACTTCCCACACATTCTTAATGTGAAAAATGTGGGTGTGAATTTAAATGTGCCTGTTTCTGTGATTGCGAATCGTCCTGATGTGAAAGGCTATCAATATCGCTTAAGCAGTGCGTTCAAAAATGCCAAAGCAACCGAAAAAGGCTGGTTCCCAGAAGTGACTTTAGGCGGCAGCTTAACATCAAGTGGCACTAAAGTCGGTAACGCATTGCACAATCCAGTTGGTACAGGTTTAATCGGTATTAGCCTACCATTCCTCAACTGGAATACGGTGAAATGGAACGTGAAAATCTCTGAAGCCGATTATGAAACTGCACGTTTAAACTACGAGCAAAGCATCACTAAAGCTTTGAATGATGTAGATACCAACTACTTCACCTACACACAAGCACAAAGTGCCTTTGCTAACTTACAAAAAACACACAGCTATAACCAACGCATCACCAAATACTATCGTGATCGTTACAATGCTGGTGTATCTGAATTACGTGAATGGCTCGCTGCGGCAAACACAGAGAAAAGCTCTCAACTTTCTATCTTGAATGCGAAATACAACATCATTCAAGCAGAAAATGCCGTATATAGTTCAATGGCAGGTTATTACTCTCGTTAAAATCATGATTAAGGAAGTTTAGACTTCCTTAATTTTTTTATGGATATGCAAAATGAAAAAACAGCTGACTTTTTATTTTATTCGACATGGTAAAACTGTTTGGAATACGGAAGGTTTAATGCAAGGCCATGGCGATTCACCTTTAACTGAAGAAGGCGTTAATAGTGCGAAAAAAACAGGTGTTGCACTTAATAGTATTCCTTTTGTAGCCGCCTACTCCAGCGTATTAAAACGTACCATCGCGACAGCCTCCCATATTATTGGTGAACGTGATATTCCTCTTTTCCATCATAAAGGATTAAATGAACAATATTTTGGTTCTTGGGAAGGCAAAGTTGTCGATACGTTAAGAGAGCACCTAGAATTCAAGCAACTTATTAAAGATCCTGCCAATTACAAAGCTCAAGTCAATGGTGGCGAAACGTTTGAACAATTGGGTGAACGTGCGATAAAAGCATTGCAGGATATTATTAAGATCCACGATCAAGGTAATATTCTTATCGTGTCACATGGGCACACCTTACGTTTATTACTGGCATTATTAAATGGCGCAACGTGGCAAAACCACCGCGATGAAGATAAATCGGTATCCCTCATTAATACCTCAATTAGTGTTGTACATTATGACGATGAGAACGGTTTTCGCGTTGAGAAAATGAATGATGCGGATCATTTAAAATAAGCAAATTTAGCCAAAAAAATAACCGCACTTTGGATGACCTAAAGTGCGGTTAATTTTTATGATCTTTTTGTGATTATTTCACTTCGCGGAATAAAATCTCACTTGGAATCACTGAACCTTGCCAGTAAAGCTCAGTTGATACTTTCTCCGCTAAATCTAAGAAAGATTTCGCAATTTCACTATCTGGTGCAGCAACCACAGTTGGTTTACCTGCATCCAAATCTTGACGAACTTGGATATTCAACGGTAACTGAGCTAATACTTTCACATTGTATTTTTGTGCCATTTTTTCTGCACCACCCGTGCCGAAAATCGCTTCGTGATGGCCGCAATTGCTACAAATATGCATAGACATATTTTCCACAATACCTAGCACTGGTACAGACACACGTTCAAACATCGATACACCTTTCACCGCATCTAATAACGCGATGTCTTGTGGTGTTGTGACCACTACCGCACCCGTTACTGGGATTTGTTGTGAAAGCGTTAATTGGATATCACCTGTACCCGGTGGCATATCGATCACTAAGTAATCTAAGCTATCCCATAAGGTTTCATTTAAAAGCTGACTTAATGCACTACTCGCCATTGGACCACGCCAAATAGTTGCATTATCTTCATCCATTAAGAAACCGATCGAGTTTGCAGATAAACCATGTGCTTTAATCGGTGTGATATGTTGGTTATCTGGTGAAGTTGGGCGTTGATGTGGGGCGCCTAACATATGCGGAACAGATGGGCCATAAATATCCGCGTCTAAAATACCCACACGAGCCCCCTGAGCTTGTAAAGCAAGCGCAAGATTCACCGAAACAGAGGATTTTCCTACCCCACCTTTACCTGAAGTCACCGCAATGATGTTCTTCACGCCTTTAACAGCAGGTTGATTATTTGCACGTTTTAAGGTTGCGATTTGATAATTCACCACCCATTTGATTTCTTTACTATGGGTCGCTTTTAATAAGGTATCCGAAAGCTGTTGTTTCACTTGCTCTACGCCAGTGTTCCATGCAAAAGGCAATTGTAATTCAATACGTAATACGTCACCGCCTTTTTCAACTTTCTTCAAAGTTTTTAATTCGATTAAGTCTTTTTGTAAGGTTGGGTGTTGAAATTGTTGGAAAAGTTGCAAAACCTGAGATTGTTGTTCTGCCGTTAAATTTTCAGAAAAAGCAGTTGCCATAATATTCCTTTAATAGTAGTAGGTAGTAGAGTAAATTTGTCAGGGATATTCTACCCCTTTTACACCTCAAATGTTAAGTTAAAAGTATAACTAAACTAGAAAAAATCACACTAATCGGGTAACATACTCGCAATTTTTGCAAAAAGAATAAGAGAAAAATAATGACAACTCAACCTCGTAAAATTTTAGTCACTTGTGCATTACCTTATGCAAATGGCGCCATTCATTTAGGCCATATGTTAGAACACATTCAAGCAGATATTTGGGTGCGTTTCCAACGTATGCGTGGCAATAAAATTCATTTTGTCTGTGCAGATGACGCGCACGGCACACCAATCATGCTTAATGCTGATAAATTAGGCATTACACCAGAAGAATTAATCGCAAAAGCAAAAGCCGATCACGTACGTGATTTTGCTGGTTTTAATATCAGTTTTGATAACTATCACTCTACTCACAGTGAAGAAAATAAACAAATCACCGCTGAAATTTACAATAAGTTAAAAGCGAAAGGCTTCATTAAAACCAAAGTCATTTCTCAATTATTCGATCCTGAAAAGAATATGTTCTTACCGGATCGTTTCGTCAAAGGGACTTGCCCAAAATGTAAAGCTGAAGATCAATACGGTGATAACTGCGAAGTTTGTGCTTCGACTTATAGCCCGATGGATTTAATTAATCCTCGTTCAGCTGTATCAGGTGCAACACCAATCATCAAAGAATCTGAACATTTCTTCTTTGACTTGCCTGCTTTTGAAGGGATGTTAAAAGAATGGACTCGCTCTGGTTCACTTCAACCTGAAATTGCAAACAAAATGCAAGAATGGTTTGAAAGTGGTTTACAACAATGGGATATCTCTCGTGATGCACCTTATTTTGGTTTTGAAATTCCAGGTGCAAAAGATAAATTCTTCTATGTTTGGTTGGATGCGCCAATTGGCTACATAGCTTCTTTCAAAAATCTCTGCGATCGTGAAGGCATTGATTTTAATGAATTTTGGGACGAAAACAGCGATGCAGAACTTTATCACTTTATTGGTAAAGATATCGTGTATTTCCACAGTCTATTCTGGCCTGCAATGTTAGAAGGGAGCGAATACCGCAAACCAACCAATGTGTTTGCTCACGGTTATGTCACCGTAGATGGCGCCAAAATGTCAAAATCACGCGGTACATTTATCCAAGCCAGCACCTATCTAAATCACATTGATCCGGAATGTTTACGTTATTACTACGCAGCAAAATTAAACGATCGCATCGAAGATCTCGATTTCAATTTGGAAGATTTCGTTCAACGTGTCAATACGGATATCGTTAATAAATTAGTTAATTTAGCTTCTCGTAATGCAGGCTTTATCACAAAACGCTTTGAAGGCAAATTAGCAGATAAATTAGAAGATGAAGCACTTTTTGCTGAATTTACTGCACAAGCTGAACAAATCGCTACTTATTATGAAAGCCGCGAATATAACAAAGCAATTCGTGAAATCATGACATTAACCGATAAGGCGAATAAATATATTGATGAAAAAGCGCCTTGGGTAATTGCAAAAGAAGAAGGCAAAGAAGCTGAATTACAAGCGGTTTGCTCAATGGGTATCGAGCTTTTCCGTGTATTAATGTCTTACTTAAAACCGGTTCTCCCAAAACTGGCTGAACGTGCAGAAGCGTTCTTACAAACAGAACTAACTTGGAATAATATTGCACAGCCTTTATTAAGTCATCAACTTACTCCATTTAAAGCGCTTTTCTCTCGTTTAGAGAAAAAACAAATTGATGCTGTTGTAGAAGAAACTAAAGCACTTTTCGCCGAAGCAAACAAAGCGACAGAAAAAACAGCGGCAAAAGCGACCGTACTTTCAAATGTTGAACCAATTGCTGACACTATTACCATTGATGATTTTGCTAAAATCGATATGCGTGTGGCAAAAGTACTGAAATGCGAAGCAGTACCAGAATCAAACAAACTCTTACGTTTTGAATTAGATTTAGGTGACCATACTCGCCAAGTGTTCTCTGGTATTAAAGCGGCTTACAACAAACCTGAAGAATTAGAAGGTCGTTTTGTTATTGTGGTTGCAAACCTTGCACCGCGTAAAATGAAATTCGGCGTATCAGAAGGGATGATTCTTTCTGCTGGTACCGGTGGAAGTGATTTATTCTTACTTTCAGCTGATAGCGGTGTCACTGCCGGTATGCAAGTAAAATAATTTAATATTTAGGCGACTTCGGTCGCCTTTTTTATTGCCAAGTAGAGTTAAATACCCTACCATATCAATCAGTTATTTATCACGCAAATTAAAAGGAATTCATTATGACAAACGAACTTATCTGCTATAAACAAATGCCGGTTTGGACAAAAGATAAACTACCTAAAATGTTCCAAGAAAAACACAATACTAAAGTGGGTACTTGGGGCAAACTTACAGTATTGAAAGGTAAGCTTAAGTTTTATGAGCTAACTGAAGATGGTGGTGTTATTGCTGAGCATATTTTCACGCCTGAAAGTAACATTCCATTTGTCGAGCCACAAGCCTGGCACAGAGTTGAAGCCCTTTCTGATGACTTAGAATGTACGCTTGGTTTTTATTGCACAAAAGAAGATTACTTCAGCAAAAAATATAATATGACTGCAACGCATGGTGATGTGGTTGATGCAGCTAAAATTATCAAACCTTGTAAAGTGCTAGATTTAGGCTGCGGACAAGGTCGTAATTCGCTTTATTTAAGTTTAAAAGGCTATGATGTAACCTCTTGGGATCACAATGAAAACAGCATCGCCTTCTTAAACGAAACCAAAGATAAAGAAAACTTGAATATTAAAACTGCTGTTTATGATATTAACACCGCTAATATTCAAGAAAACTATGACTTTATTGTATCAACCGTGGTATTTATGTTCTTAAATCATGAGCGAATTCCTGCCATTATTAAGAATATGCAAGAACACACCAACCCAGGCGGTTATAATTTAATTGTAGCCGCAATGTCTACGCCTGAAGTACCTTGTCCACTTCCGTTCTCATTTACATTCTCTGAAGGTGAATTGAAAGAATATTATAAAGATTGGGAATTCTTAGAATATAACGAAAATATGGGTGAATTACATAAAACCGATGAAAATGGTAATCGCATCAAGTTAAAATTTGCGACAATGTTAGCAAGAAAAAAATAATTCGCTAATTTAGAAAAGAAAATGACCGCGCTTTGTCTATCAAGTGCGGTCATTTTTTAGGGATTTCACAATCTTTAGATGGATAACGATAAACGAGGTTTATTTTAGTACTTATAAAGAGATCTATTTCTTCTGCTCCCTTACAATATCTATCATTTTGAAAAATAAATCCAGTCTTTGCCAAGGTATCCTTAATTAGAG
>OKQE01000198.1_pt1 | contig 20566 bp, 31 predicted proteins | sample 1612211 | NCBI WGS metagenome assembly OKQE01 (sample SAMN04436785, study PRJEB24849) | human gut metagenome | biome: human gut; feature: NICU; material: stool | host: Homo sapiens | place: USA: Saint Louis, MO | collected 2011-03-31
TCGTTCCTTCACTCATCAAATTCTGCCTCCATTTCAGCAATGTATTTCTTACCTGGTCCGTAATAAGAGATATCAATCAAGTTATCTCTGTCGTACTCTTCTAGTGCATCAATCAAGCCATCTTCGATGACATAGATGTATTCAGGTTTGTTTGAATGTTTTGATAGATGGATAAGATAGACATGATCCCAAATACTCACAAAATTGCCCAAATCGTCTTGATCACATGCTAGTTCTTCATCTGTCAAAAGATTACGTCTGATTTTTCGATTATTTGTTTCCTTGATATTCGACTTGCCCCATTCAGAATCAGTCAAATATTGATCTAAAGTGGAAAGTTCTTTATTCATATGCTAAAATTCTCCTTAGATATATTTTGTTTTGTGACTCTATGCTTGCCGGCTGAGTCACTTTTTTATTTGTTGCCAAGCTTTTTGCTTATCAATATGTTGTTGGCTTAGGATGTTTGGTTTATTGTGTCTCCACCAGCGATTAGCAATTACCGTCCCTATTCTTAGCGCTTCAGCTCTATTCATTTTCATCACCGAAAAGTCTTTGTTGTCTGTTCAGTTGATCGATTTCCATGCGGATCGCAGTTTCTGGTAACCACATTTCAATAAATGAAACAGCATCATCGAATCTCTTACGAGGTAACTCGCCATATCTTGGGATTGAAAAGGTACGTTTAAATTCAGACCAAAATTTTGAGAATACTTTTTTGCTGATTTCTTCATAAGCTCGGCTTTCTTTTCCCCCTAGAACTTCCATAACTTTCATATTTCCTTTTTGCTTAATTTCAAACTCTTGTTGTCCGCTAATTCGCATAGTATCTTTAAGCATGGAGACATCTTTTTTAACATCTTTCATTTCTTCTAGTTGGTAGATCATCATATCTTCAATTGTTTGAGGAACAGTATTCTTGCGAATAACATCTTCCATTTCGTTGAATGCTTCAATGTATTTTTGTTTGAAGTAAATAGCTTTCTTTCCTGTAAAACCCATAGCCAACAAGAAAAAACCATCTCTACTAATGAAGAAAACTCGTCGATTTCTGCCGTATGAATCTGGTTCATTACCTTCCACAAACATCTGTCCAAAATTGGACACATCTTTTTTTAGTGCATCAATATCTCTTAAAACATGTTGATGTTTTTTCTCGAAGCTTTCTGCCACTTGTAAGCTCGTAGTCACAGCTTCTTTATTTTTCAAAATTACTAATTCTTGCATTATTTCTTCTCTCCTTTTTGATATAATTTGAGTAAAAAGGTGGTGAATTATTTGATAAAAATTTTGAGCGATTACCAAGTCACTATTACTTTAATCATTTCTATTTCAGGATTTTTTTTATCCCTCTATAACTTATTTAAAGATAAAAGAAAAATTACGCTCTCCTATTTTTTAGTTAAGCATGATAGAAGTAATCGAATGATTCTTACTGGCGTAATTGCAAACCCATCAAAAATGCCAAACTCAATTATCGAATGTACGTATCTTTACAACGGTAAGAAAATTAATTGTTCACATTATCACGCCAATGGTTTTGATATGGGAAGCATTCATAAAAGTAGCCTTTTATCTCCTATACCGTTGGCACAAGCAATCTCTCCTGGCTACTCAGTCGCTTTTTCAGAAGTTTTAGATATGAAAGATATATTACCTGGTGAAAAACTTGTAATGGTCATAAGAACAGCTAATTATCAAAAAAAATTTAAGTTAAAGCTAAAAGACTCATTTTAATTGAAAAATTTTTCTTTAATAATCAAATACAAATTAATTATTATTGATCCAATCCCACAAAACATAATTAACAGAAATACAATATCGTCCTTACTCATTAGTCAGTCCCTCCCGACTGGCTTTTTCGCTCTGTACTCAGCTTCATCAAGCCCCATAAAAATCCAGACCATGTAAACGATCGTTCCTATCAACGCTTGTCTGCTTCCCCAAAGTCCTAAAGCATAGACGATTAGGGGTGCGCTGAACACTAATGCTCTATTAAATTTTCCCATCCGCTTACCTCCTTAGACTTTATATTTCGACATGAATTCATCGATATCTTTGATGTCGTATTTCGGACGGCTGTTTTCACCGAAGATGATTACTTTCAACCCTTTTTTTACCCATTCGTTAATAGTTCCTGCTGACGTTCCTGTATAATGAACCGCTTCTCTTTGATTCAAGTAACGTTTAGGAACGTAGCCTATAAGAAATGAATCTAAATCATTTTTGTTGATTAGTTCTTGTGTCATTTCGTTTTCCCCCTCTACAATTCGTACATAGTAATAATCGAATCTATAATTTTGTTTGCTTCTGCAGAAGTCTTTTTACCGTTTAAAATTAAAGATAAGTAGCTTTTGCTAATTCCAAATCTTTCAGCAAGCATGGTGTAAGTTAAGAACTTTGAACTTTCGACATATTCTTTGATTTTTTCTCTATCTCGTTGAGTGATTTCTGCAATGTCAGTCATACTAAAACTCCTTTCTAACCAATCTCCTCTAAATCCATTTGAGGATAATATCCTTCTTTTTTTAGTAATTCGTAGATAAATAGACGCCCTTTCTGTGTCCATCGTAGTTTAGACGCTTTTAATCTAGACTTTCCAAAAGAATAGTCTATGAAGCCAGCTCATTTTTGAGTTGGTTTTTGTAATTTTTAGATCAATGGTTACGCGCCCTTTTGGTCTCTCCATTCATCTCACCTCCTATGCTGTTTGTTCACGTTCAATCATCGGTAAGTAATTATTCTTCTTCAATGTTTCATATAAGAAGATGTGTCCTTTTTGCGTCCATTTCATCCTTGTTTTTACTTGCCGATTGCCGTTTTTATCTTCATAATCAAATGGTTCAATATGCGTGTATCCTTTGTCTTGGAACTTACTGTATAGCAGCCATGTGCCACTTTGATTGAACTGGATACCTAATTCATGTAGCAATTTATTAAACGATACAGCGCTCATACCGTAGTTCTTAGCAATCGTACTAACTGTAACTAATCCTTTGTTGTTCAAGATTCGGTCGTAATAGTCTGCCTTCGGTTGTAATTCATTTACTCGTTGTTCAGCTATCAATCGTAACGTGCGTTCTTCTTTGAGTTTGGTTGCTACTTCGATTAGCAAGTCTGGATTGTTAAGTAGTTCATCTGTTGCGTACATGCCGTGTTTTCGGATTTGAGGTAGGACTTCTTCCATTACCCAAGATTCGAATTTCTCAGCGCTTGGTAAATTCGATTTGATAATCAAGCGATAAACATCTGATTCTGGAATGATTTTGAACTTTTGGCGACGACCTAACGAATCGTTACCCCATGTTTCAATCGCTTTTTTGCAATGATCATTAGTAGCTTTGCTTGGATTTTTATATCCCAAAGTTTTTGCAACGTCATTCGCTACAAAATATGGGACGTCATTTTCCAGAAACGTTCGAACTTCGTTATGTTCGAAATTAAAAATTTGTGGTGTGTTCATATTTTCATTCCTTTCTTTGATATAATTTCCTTATCAGTGTGACAGGCTGAAATAATTGATAAGGAGGTGAAAATTATGGTGCAGGTTCCTTATGCTGAATCTAGCGGTTCATTATCTGTAAGAGTAGAACTTCAACACGCCGCAGATGTGTTTTTGGTCGATTCTACAAACTACAGAAAAATGAACTCTGGTCAAAAATTTAAGTACTACGGCGGACATTACACTAGAACACCGGTAAATATTACAGTCAGTGGTCCTGGTAGATGGTACTTAATTGTTCGTGGTGGCGGGCAATACAAATATAGATTCTATTAATCTTTAATTTGAGCTGGCATGCCAATTGTCAGCTCTGTTAATGTGGCATTTTTTTTCATATAATCTTCCACTTTTGATACAGCATTTTGCAAATTAGAAATCGTCCAGCCTTTCTCGGTTACAAAACTAATAACCGTTTCAATAAATTCTTTTTCCTCTGTTTCTAAAACAATCCTTTGCGTGTCCATTCTATTCATTCCTTTCTTTGATATAATTTTCTTATCAGTAAGTGGTCTACTGAAATAATGCATAAGGTGGTGAATAAGTATGAATAAAAAAATCGCTGCGGATTTAGTTGTTGCATGGCTAAATCACGAATCACAAGTATCTACTAAAGGCGAATCAATTTCGCCAAAAGAAATTGCTCAAGCTTATTTAGATATTCAATATGCTGTTATCTATGGTCAGCTTCCAGAAGACCGTAAAAACGATGACTAAACGTGAGCTAAAATCTCTGCTATGGCTGCAACCATGGCAGAGTCTTCTTTATCTACCGCGTGTTCCATCGCCACTTTTGCTTGTTTCAGTATGTCTAATTTCAAATCTTCGATTTTTGCCGAGACTGTTTTTTCCATATTCTTCTCTCCTTTCTTTTATATTCGTAAACAAATTTAACAACTTTTTTCTAAATTCAATTGACAGTATCTGAGTAATACTCTATACTAAGAGCATAATTAAATAAGACATAAAAACATTGATTTTAAAGCTTTCTTGGCGGTCTGCATTTACATATCAATAGTGTTTTTTGTTGTCTTTTTAGTTGTTAAATCTGTTTACAAGATATAGTATAGCTCATTACTCAGAACTAGTCAAATTATTTCTGCGTATTTTTCTAAACTTTTTTTGTAAACATTTAGAAAGGTTGTTTTATCGATGAATACCTATGAAATAATAAAAGACTTGGCGAAGAGGAAAAAGATATCTATACGGCAGTTAGAAATTAATTTAGGATATTCTAACGGTTATCTAGCAAAGTGGAAAAATAATACTCCTAATTCAGATGAATTAAGTCGGATTGCTGACTATTTCGATGTCTCTGTAGACTATCTTCTGGGGCGCGAAGAAAAAGTGACCCCTAAACATGTGGATTTATCAGAAGACGATACTGTTTTTTCTTTTGATGGAAAAGAAATATCTAAGGAGACAATGCGTAAAGCGATTGCAATTGCTAAAGCTTTAGAAGAAAATGAATAGTTGGAGTGATGGGTTGTATGTATTTAAAGTTGAAAGAAATGCTGAGTGAGTATAATTTAAAGTTAATCTATATGGAAATGGAAGAACCAGGTTTTTATTATCCAAAACCAAGAATAGTATTTTTGAATGAAAAACTACACGAAGACAGTTCTGAAGCTTTTCATTTAGCCCACGAGCTCGGTCATTTCATTGCTTCACATTTTGAATATTCAGCACTGTACGATAACTCTACAACTTTTCATTCAAAGTTCGAAGCTGAAGCTGATAGAATCGCTATTATGATTCTACTTAATATCTTTATTGAGAATGAATTAACAGATGAATCTCAGTTCAAATTGGAAAATTTTATGGAATTCTATGCTATCAATAATAAGTTAAGAACAGAATGTTTTAATGTTTGCCAGTCATATTTCAAGAAAAAATACTCTTATGCACAGTAAAAAAAGCCCGTGCTGCAACACGGACTCATACCTCATTTCTGAGATCACAAATATATTATAACAAGAAATGAGGAATATTTAAATGGCAAAAAAAGTTATGGGTCAAGATGGGAAAATGTATAAGGTTAAAAAACCGTTTTATAAACGGGTATGGTTTTGGGTATTAATAGTACTTTTGTTTTTTGGTATTGGTGGTGCTCTAAGTGGCGGTGAAAACAAAGATTCAGCTACTGCAACATCAACAAGTACTAATAAAGAAACTACAAAAGAAACTACAACAAAAGAAGAAAAGACTTATAAAATCGGTGATGACGTTGCTGTAGGGAAAATGGAATACAAAGTAAACTCCGTTGAAGTAGTAAAACAAGTTGGCCCATCTGTACTTCCTACTAACGCAAAAGACACTTTCTTAGTAGTTGACTTATCTGTAAAAAATGCAGGTGATAAGGCTGTGACTGTTGATAGCTCATTCTTCAAATTAAAAGCAGATGGAAAAACTTTCGAAGCTGATTCGGCTGCATCTATGTCGGCAAATCAAGATGAAAATGGTAATATCACTAACTCTTTCTTTATGGAAAGCTTAAATCCTGATATGCAACAAACTGGTAAAATAGTTTTTGATATCTCTGAAGCCCAAGCAAATGCACAAAATAATGTATTGCAAGCACAAACAGGTTACTTTGGAACAGAGACAGTTTCAATTGCTCTTCATAACTAATTAGTATAAAAAACACGCCCCACCGACCAAAGCGAGCGTGTTCTAAGAAAGAACAAACCTAACAATAGGCTTCTTTACAACTTATTGTATCAAAGAAAAGAGGAGTATAAAATGAAAAAAGTTAGCGTTATGTTGTTGTTAAGTACTGCTCTGCTACTTTCAGCTTGTTCAAATAATAAAAAAGCTGAATCAACAGATGCCACTTCTAACCAAGAAACAAAAATAAGTAAAACAAAAGAAACAACTGAAACCAGTTCATCTACTAGCAAATCTACATCTAAAACAGATTCTAGTTCAACAGTTACAAGCTCCAACCAAGTTACGGCGGAACCTAGCCCAACAGTTATAAGCTCCAGTCAGAGTACAATCCAAACCGCACCTCAAGAAGAAACATATGAACAGATGAAACAACGCACTTTACAGTCAACTCCAGCTGATCGTGCAAATTGGTCCAACAAAGAGTGGGAAGCTTTCGGCGTGGCCCTTTATGAAAATGGATTGACTACAGATGATGCTGGCAATATTATCAGTCAAGATCAGAAAGAACAACAAGCAGCATCTCAACAAAATCCAGAAGACCAACAAACAAGCGCTCAGCAAGACGCTGACACTTTATCACTTACTGATTTTGTTAACAAATACGGGATGTCGCCTGTTGCATGGAAAGTACAGAATGGAATGTCTGAAGAAGAAGCATTGCGTACAACACAGCAAAAGACTTCCGGTGAAGTTCAATTAGGATTTTCTAAATACGGAATTCAATAATATATTTTTATGCCCTACTATTTTGCCTATAATCTCTAAAAAAGTTATAAAGAAAAAAGCCCGTGCTGGCATATGAATTAATAATTTTATTTCTAAATTCGTAAATAAAAATTATATTAAAAAGGAGAAAAAATGAAACCTATTAAAGTAATTGCTATACCTGATAAAACAAGAATAATTATAAACGTTGGTTATCAAAGCAACCTTGAGGAATACGGATATCCTTACGCTACAGTCGATGTTGATGATAAAATCATAATTTTTGAAAAAGGTAAAGATATAATCGATCCTGATACTAACGAAAGCTTGGGATCGTATGATCCAATTAAAGCAATCTTATCTATTACAGAAGTCAAAGAAAAATTTTCAATAGCGCAAATGAAAAAAAATGATTCTTTATCATTCGCCCAACTCATATCTCCTATGACAAAAAATAAGGAACCTATCTATGATGAACTACCTGTAAATGAAGAAGATATATCTAATATTGTTATACAATCTCCGGAAATAAGAATCGGAGATCTAGTGCGTTTTGATTTTGATGATGAATAGCTTGACTTTTTTATATTATTGCAGTAATATTGGTTCAACTGAAATCGTTGCCCTAGATGGCGACCGCGAAAAAGAACCTCTATTTCTGCAAAGAAAGGAGGTTCTTTTTGCATGCATCTACATTTTAAGTCTAATCATCCATTTAAAAGTTTTGAAGAACAACTTTCTATTTTAGAAAAAAGAGGACTTGCTATCGATGACTATAAATTAGCTTTAGACGCTATGGAATCCTTCTCTTACTATACTATAGTCAACGGCTATAAAGACCTTTTTTTAGATACTAAATACCAAAATAGAGGAATTGAACGTTTTAAAAAAGGAACTACCTTTTCGATGCTCTACCAAGCTCATTGGATTGACTTATCAATGAGTAGTTTATTATTTAAATACACTCTTGCAGTAGAAAAAAAATTAAAAACACAAGTTTCATATTTGATAGGAGAAAAACTTTCTATTGAAGAATCACTATATCTGGACAAAAAGTTTTATGGACAAAATAAAGCAAATCGTGGAAAGCTTTTTCAATTAAAAGAAAAGATTAATGAAGCAAAGGAAAAAGATATTTCGGCTAAATATTATTGGGAAAAAGAACACAACGTACCTCCTTGGATTGCTGCTAAGGCAATAAGTTTCGGAAGCATTGTGACTTGGTACTCATTATTAACTGAATATCATAAAAATTGTATTATAGATGGTTTTAAATTTAATACTAAAGGATTGAAACAACAAGAAAGGTTAAGATTTTTCAACAATTCTATTAATCAAGTATACGATTACCGTAATTTAACGGCACATGGAAATAGGACTTTTTGTTTAAATCTGCAAACTAGCCAAAAAATATTACATCTCAAAACTGTCGGAAAAGATGTCTTAATTAAAGATAAACTAGGCACTCACAATAATGATTTGTTTTCAGTAGTATTCACTATTTTGTCATTACTCACTGACAATTATGTAGCTACAAATATGATTGTTGAATTAAAACAATTTTTCTCACAATATGATTCTCTTAACTTGGCTTTTTTAGATAAAGATATTTTTGGATTATTTAATTTTCCAAGAGACTTTGATGAACGCTTAGAGACAGCCTTTAAACAAAGATTCGAAAGTTAAAAAAACACGCCCACCGACCAAAGCTAGCGTGTTCTAAGAAAAAACAAACCTACACAATAGGCTTATTCACGTGTCTATTGTATCAGAGAAAGCGAGCTGATTCAATTGGCTAAATTTGAACAATATAAGAAAAAGAACGGGGATAAAGCTTGGAAGTTCCAAGCATATTTAGGAATTAACCCCGAAACAGGAAAGCCTGTTAAAACTACTCGACGAAATTTTAAAACTCAACGTGAAGCAAAATTAGCACTCGCAAGATTGCAAAGTGAATACGAGGATAATTTATTAACAAAAGAAAAACCAAAAACATATAAAGACGTATATGATTTATGGATGACTGAATACAAAAGAACAGTACGAGGATCTACATTGTTAAAAACAGAAAGAATTTTTAAAAATCATGTATTAGAAGAACTCGGCGACATATATATTTCTGAAATCACGCCTATCAAAATTCAAAAATTAATGGATAAATGGGCAAATAAATATGATACAGCTCCTAAAATGATGAATTACACAGGACTAGTTTTTAAATACGCCGTTCGATTTGGAATGATTGAGTCCAATCCTACAGATGCCATACGCAAACCAAAGAGAAGGAAAAAAGCAACTGTTGAAGAACCATTCTATGATAAAAAACAATTGAAATTGTTTCTTGATGAACTATATAATCAGCCAAACTTAAAGATCCAAGCTTTTTTTAGATTACTAGCTATGACTGGTATGCGAAAACAAGAAGCAGGCGCTCTTGAGTGGAGAGATATAGATTTCAAGGCTAAAACAGTCAATATCTATAAAGCCGTTACTAGAACTGCAAATGGACTAGAAATTGACACAACTAAAACGGTTGGGTCTAGCCGAATAATTTCAATCGATCAAGGTACTTTAGATAAGCTTCTTGAATGGAAAAAAGTTGCCCTTCCTCCATCTGATGAATGGCTCATTTTTGGACATTCAAGTGCAAAAAAACCACATGATATAATGAGTCTTGATACCTCTCGAAAGTGGCTTTTGAGTATACAAGACAAAATGGACAAGAAGCAAAAGAAAAAACTACCTAGAATTACTGTACATGGATTTAGACATACTCAAGCAAGCTTGTTGATCGAAATGGGAGCATCGCTTAAAGAAGTACAGTTTCGTTTAGGTCACGAGGATATTCAAACTACTATGAACACGTACGCTCATGTATCAAAACTTGCTAAAGAACAATTAGCAGATAAGTTCAATAAATTTATAGATTTCTAGCTATGTGGCATTCAAAATGGCATTCAATTAAATTTGAGCATTGATATAATAGTATTTAAGCAACTCCCGCCGTCTCCATATATGTATGGTTGAGACAGATAAACATGTATGAAAAACGTTGTTAAATCAACGTTTTTTTATTTTGGTCAAGGAGAGAAAAGTAGAGAAATGCAAAATTTTTTGCATTGATTTTGCATTCAAAAAAGCATTCAAACATTTAGAAATCCCCAATACGTATTCAGGAAAATCTATTTTAAGGTTTACAAAAAGAACTTTTGTTCGTACACTCTTTTTGAGGTGAACTTTTATGCTGATGGAAGGAAAAACACAATTATGGTTTAAGCATGTTCCTTCAAATAAGTTTTTCAATTATAAACTCTAGAGAAATTAATTCATCCTAACATAAAATAATTGTTCACTCAAAAGTTTTTCTAGAACAATTAAAACAGCAGGCTTCTCATTCGCTATACATTTGTAAGAAGTAATAATTCTTGTACTAAAAGGCGTAATTGCTTTAATTATTTTTTGACTTCTCTTCAAACACAAGAAGTAGTTGTGTAATAATTGCAGAAATAAGGATTCCAATAATAGATATAAAATTTGACATGGAAACGTCTATAACATTTAAAGAATAAAGTGTTGAAGAAAGTAAACTGATTGAAATAATCCCTCCGTAAAAAATAGTCTGTGAAAATACCCACTTTTTTTCAGAAGACGTACTTCGTTTGGTTCTAAAACCTATCCCTGCATTTCTACTCTTATCAAAAAACCAAATATTTAGAAGTAATAATATTGCTATTATTAAGATAAAATTACTGTAAAAATCCAAAAGCTATCCTCCTAGCAACTATTTAAATGCCCAAAAAAATTACCTCTAGATAATATCATACCTACGTTTTCACTTATAAATTTTTTCATAAAAAAAGCGTTTAGAAGCATAATCGTTAATACAGATGGTAACCAATGTATCTGGTTTGAACTGGGATATCACCCTCTCCATATATGTACTACTAAGACTAATAGATACTATAAAAGACTTGATAGTTTTGCATTGATTTTGCCTAATACTGAGCATAGGTGTATGCTAAACGATACTATAAGGAGTGTGTATATAATGAAAAGAATTCTGTTTATCAGTTTGTCAAATTTATTGTTACTTACTGCTTGTGGGACTTCTGCATCAAAGAACATACCTTCAGATACGCAAATTTCGAATAGTATCGATTCAACAATTTCTACAAATGAGAAAAATTCTCCGGTAGAAACTTCCGATATAAAAGTTTCTACCTCTGCAAAAAACAGGGTAAAGAAACTGTCAGCACGTCTCCTTTATTTCAAACAAACTCTGAATTAGCTTCTTCATCTTCTTCAGCAAATAATGATGATAGTTTCGCGTTTTCTCCTAACTAAATGCAACCTTTACAAATGCTTTACGATAACAAGCCTGAGCTAAATGATCCTGATATCAGTTTTGCATTTTTTGAAATGATTGGATCGGATGATCTTTTTAAAACTACTAGTTTGTCTATCCGAAAATAGGACAGTTCTGGCAGTATAGGTTTTTATAGAGTTTCTCCACCAGGCCTCGTTACAGAAACAGATTCTCTAGGCGAACCTTTTGAATAAATCAAAAATCATGAACAATCACTGCCAACTAAATAAAGTGTCTTCAAAAGCTTGGTCTTCTCGCTTTTGAAGACACTTTATTTAAATCTTTATGAAACTAAAGTATGTTCATATTTGTTGCTGTAGTTATATAGATATTCTGTTGTTTCCAACTCATAAACGTGAGTGTATTTTGCCACTACTTTTCCGCATTTTTCTAATATTTCATTGCGATCGACGTCATGATATTCGTCTACGCAGATCACAACACAATTTTCTAATTTACTGATTACTTCTCCAACCACTTTTTGTTTCAAGCCAATAGGTTGGCAAATATATTTTTTTCCTAAAATGATAGTTTCGTTATTCATATTTCATCCACCCTTAATGTGTTTTTCATTATTTAAAATGATAATACCATTAAAATATGATTATGAAAACCAATAACACTTGTGATTTTATAAAAAAATAAAAAAACCGAAAAACAGAAATGCCCACTGTCTTTCCGGCTCTTTTTATTCTTGATTTCTCTTCTTTTTTGTTTCAATAGACGATTTTAGTTATTAATAAATGAAAAAGCATTTATATTAAAATTTGCTAATAAAAGATCTACATATTTTTCTAGAAATGCTTGATCGATTTCATCATACCCTTTCGTTACTCCGCAATCGATATCTAAAACACCGATTAAATGACCTTCTTTTACCATTGGCACTACGATTTCTGATTGTGCGGCTGAATCGCAGGAAATGTAATTTGCATGGGTTTTGACATCATCAACGATCAATGTTTCTTGTTTTTCAGCTGATTCTCCACAAACTCCTTTTCCCATCTTGATACGTGTGCAAGAAACTCGCCCTTGGAACGGTCCTAAAATCAATTCATTACCATCGAATAAATAATATCCTGCAAAGACAGTCTCAGGCAAAGTCTCATTCAACAATGCAGATGAATTTGCTAAATTTGCTAACCAGTTATCTTCTGCTTCTAATAATCCTTGTTGCTGTAATAATAAAATTTCGTATGCATCTTTTTTCTGTTTTTCTGTCCACATGATAAAAACCGCTCCTTTTTGATCTATGGAGAAGATTATAGCTCAGTTTTTTTGTAAACGCTAGGTTTCCTCCTCAAAAAACGAGATACGTCAGGTTGATCACCTTGAACGCATCTCGCTGTCTTTTTCTATTCTGCTTGTTGGATTTCTGCTGCTAAATCAGCATAATCAATCGTTTCGTGAACAAAAGTCGGATCATCAACTGGAAAATGCTGTACAAGGGACGAGATGCGGCTAATCTCAACTTTTCCTTCAGCCACTTCAAAATCCATTACATGTCCGCCAAATGTATGTGTATCATCGATAAAATGCAGGTGAAATCCCGCTGCAGCAACTCCTTGGAATAATTCAGGCGTAAAGAACCCGACTAATGTTCCTTGGACATTGCTTTGTTGGAATTCTGGTTGAGACTCTGAAATTTTTGCTAGTCTTCTGTAAGGTTTTTCTTGCTTCGGCATGATACGGATGTGCATATTTTTGAATAATCCAGTTATCTTCACTGCCAAAAATAGGTTTTCTCCGGCTTCTCTTACTAATATGTCTTTTTTCAATTGTTCTCCATCTGCAGTTTTTGAGACAGAAAAACTAGTATCTGGCGTAAAATCTGTAATTGCTGCATAGGGGGTAAGTTCACTTCCATCTAATTGGGCAACTGAGCCATCTGATCTTCCTTGATAAGCTACGCCATCTAAAAAGATGACTTCACCATCAAGTCCATGCAATGTTCCCAATCCCAGAGTTCCTTTTTCTAATATATGAGCAATCGTTTCTGTTCCATCCATCAAGCCGGCCATCAAAGCTCCTAATGTCCCGTGCTGGTATAAGATTTTTTCAGTCATGTCGACACTTCCTTAATAGAATTGATCTGGTAAGATTGTTTCTCCCAATTTCTCATTATCACGGTAATCAATCGGAATATCAATAATTACGGGTCCTTCTGTCGCAAATCCTTCTTCTAAAGCTTTTTCTAATTCCTCTACACTTGTAGCTCGGATTCCTTTAGCGCCAAAAGCTTCTGCATATTTCACAAAATCAACTGGACCAAAGTCTACACCTGACGCCCGTTGATATTTCATTTTTTCTTGGAACTCTACCATATTGTAGTGTCCATCATTCCAAATCAAATGAACGATATTCAATTTTTTACGTACAGCCGTTTCTAAATCCTGGGCAGAGAATAAAAATCCCCCATCGCCGGAAACTGATACGATTTGTGTATTTGGACGCACCAATGCAGCAGAAATCGCCCATGGCAATGCAACACCAAGCGTTTGCATACCATTACTGAATAACAAATGACGAGGTTCATAACTTCTAAAGTGGCGTGCCATCCAAATATAATGACTACCTACATCTACGGTAACAGTCATATCATCTGTTACTTTTGACTGAAGCGTGTTAATGACTTCTAAAGGATGCAAGATACCTGCTTCTCCTTTTGATTGAACAATGTTCCGCTCCGTTAATTTTGCTTGAAGAGATGCTAAATATTCTTTTGCATCTTCTGACACTTGTTGAGGCTCTAATGAACCTGTCAATAAATCAAGAGTGGCTGAGATATCACCGATCAATTCTCTTTCAGGCTGCATAAAAGGATCGATTTCAGCTGGCGCTTCATCGATCACAATGATCCGCGCATCTTTTTCCGCATTCCAGTTTCTTGCTTCATATTCGATTGGATCATAGCCAATTGCAATAACTAGATCACTTCGTTTCAAAAGCATATCTCCAGGTTGGTTTCTAAATAAACCCACACGACCAAAGAAATGCGCTTCTAATTCACGTGAGATCACTCCAGCTGCTTGGAATGTCTCTACAACAGGCAATGCTGTCTTTTCAACTAATTGCCTGATGGCTAACGTTTCTTTTTCACTTGATCCTCGCATACCTACTAATAGTACCGGTAGTTTTGCTTCTCTAATGCGTTCAGCTAGGTAACGGATATCATCTGCAGAAGCAGAACCTAATTTAGGATCGCTCAATGGCTTGATGACATTACCTTGGACAGGTGCATCCACTACATCTTGCGGGATACTGATAAAGCTCGCGCCTTTTTTTGAACTCTTAGCCATACGATAAGCATTGGCAATCACTTCTGAAATTGTTTCTGGATCTTGGATTTCTGCACTGTATTTTGTGATTGGCTGGAACAGTGCTGCATTATCCATGCTTTGATGGGTCAACTTCAATAGATCGCTTCGTTTTACTTGTCCGGCAATTGCTAAAACTGGGTCACCTTCTGCTGTCGCTGTTACCAAACCTGTAGCTAAGTTACTAGCACCAGGACCACTTGTTGCGATAACTACTCCTGGCTCTCCTGTAATACGTCCGATTGCTTGTGCCATAAATGCAGCATTTTGTTCGTGACGAGTCACGATTAATTCAGGACCTTGATCCTCTAATTCATTAAATACACCATCGATTTTTGCACCTGGTATACCGAATACATAATCAACGTGATGATTAATCAAACTTTCTACTACAGATTTCGAACCTTGTTTCATTTTTTCAGCCATTGAACATCGTCCTTTTTATTGTTTATTTTTAATTATTAGTTAGAAATAATCACAAATAAGTGATACAGTTTCTAAACCTGTTTCATTCAGAAGTATAGCACGTTTTATTTCATTTGTTTAGCCATATGTTTCAAAAAATGAAAAAGAATGACAGTTTTTACATAAAAAACTGTCATTCTTAATTGAAAGTTTCAACCAATTTCACAAAAGGTCATATATAATTCAGCAACAATCGTGTCTCATCAATCAGAAAGTTTAATTTCTGTCCATTTTTCAAAGTGACAGTAATCATCTCACCATCTTCTTCGATTTTATCTGCTTTTAGAGGAAGATAGTTCAAGTAATCATCTATAATTTGTTTTTTCCCCCGGTTATTTTGATCTTCATCAAAATAAGATAACCGTACAACTTTTTTGTTCGTTTCATCAATGATTGCCGTTCCGTAGCCTGTTTGCGTGAGGAATTCCATTTGCCAAAATACGCTGTCCTCTGAGATCAAAACTTCATAGTCTTGAACAATCACTGGCTCTTTTGGCATGGATAGCTTTTGAAATAGCTGATTTAATTCCTCTCGCAGCCGATTGACCATATCTAATTGGCTCTGATCTGATTCTTCCATAATAGAAAAAGATTGGGCTTGGCTCATTGCTGTTTCGATAGAGGGAGAAGAAGCTGAACTTAAAGAAGAGATATCTACTGTTCTTTGCTCTTTTGCAGTAATACTACTCGCTAAAATATCTGGTAAAAAAAACAATACTGCGCTGAATACCAGAAAGAAAGCAGAAAGAAGATATAATTTAATTTTCATCTGTTTCCCCTCCTAAAGCAAAATCGATCGTGATCATTGTCCCTGAGTCTAGCGTACTTTCTATGTCAAAAGAACTATTATGCAATTCGGTTATTTTCTTTACCAAAGCTAATCCAAGTCCTAAATGTTTCGTTGTCCTTGAAGGATTTCCTGTAAAAAATTCATCTGTTACTTTAGACAAATTTTCTGCTGGTATCCCTCTCCCATTATCGGAAAACTGCAGAATATAACGCTTTTCTTTCTTTATTCCTTTGACCACTAATTTTCCTTCTTCTGCTATAGCTTCTAATGAATTCGCCAGAATATTCATTGCTAGTAACTTGAAAAGATTGATGTCTAGCAAAATATTGGCAGGTTCTAGTTCGATAGTATAAGTAAATCCTTGTTTCATTCCTTTAAGAAACTTGTTTAGATCATTGCTGATCATGCTGGTCGATATTTCTTCAAGAGAGACATTTGTTCTTTCCAGTTCTATCAATTTCAAAATATCATTGGACAAATGTTTTAGCCGGTTGCTTTCTTCAAGGATATAATCGACAGATTCTTCGGCTGATTGGTCCAATTTTTCCCATTTCAGCATTTGCGCATAGCCGATAATGGAAGTCAGCGGCGTTCGAATCTCGTGAGAAAAGCTAGAAACAAATAAATCTTGCTTTTCCTTTGCCTGACGGAGAGTTTCTAAATCGTGGTTCAATTTATCAGCCATATTGTTCAAACTGTTCCCTAATTTCCCAATTTCGTCTTGAGTATTGACTATTGCCCGTTCTTTCGTCTTACCTTCTGTGATATGCTGGGCTACAGAAATCAGCTGATTGATGGGCTTCAAGATCATGCTTGTTAGAAAATAAGTGACGGGAATGATAGCCAAAAGCAAAAAGAGTAAAATCAGCCGAAAATAGACAAGGGAATCTTTCGCGATTTCTTCATAGTTCTTTGCTTGATGGTAAGTAGCTAAACGATAGGTAGTGTCGGGTATCTTTGAAGTCGAATAAAGTATCTTTTTGTTTTTAACAGTAACCATATCACTGATTTCTACAATACGATTAGACAATTCTTTTGGAGAATCGTATTTTTCAAACAAAGTAGGCTTTGTACTAAAAACCGTTTTACCTTTTTTGTCTAGAATCTCAAATTCTCCGATTTTGGCTGCAGCTACGAATTCACCATTTTTTCTCATTTCATCTGTTGTTTCATCTCCGTCTGTTTTCGTCGACAAAAGCAGTAAGAGATTTTTCTGCTGGTTGACTAGCACTTCTTTTTCTTGAGAAACTGTGCGCTGGTAAATCGCATGCAGTGTAAAACCACTGACCACCAAATAAATGAGTAAAAAGAAGAATAATAATGAAAAGAAAACTTTGCTCGTATATTTCAAGTTCACCCCTCCAATAGGTAACCTACACCATAAATCGTACGCAAGTCCTGTCCTAATTGCAATTTATTTCTGATTCGTTGGATGTGTAAATCAAGCGTTCTGGAGTTGGGTTCTTCTTCCCTTCTCCAGATTTTTTGATAGATTTTTTCTCTTGGCAAAATAATTGCTTTATTTCTAATTAAGTAAAGAAGTAATTCATATTCTTTAGGAGTCAAAGAAACAGCTTGATTTCTTGCAGTGACGGCTCTTGTTTTTTCATTGATTTCGATATACTTCCATTTCAATAATTTATTTGAGCTAGATTTTCCGTTTCTTCGAAGAACAACTTCCACCCGTGCCAGCAATTCTTCTAGATCAAATGGCTTTGTTATATAATCTTCAGCTCCTGACCTTAATCCGCTCACTCGGTCGGAAATCTGGTCTTTGGCTGTCAAGAAAATAACGGGGAGATCATACTCACGCATATACGCAAATACTTCATAACCATCGATTTCAGGAAGCATGATATCCAACAACGCCAAATCAAATTCCTGCTGCTCGATGATATCTGCCGCTTCCTTTCCTGTGAATACTGAATAGACCGTATAGCCATTTTTTTCTAATGTACGAACTAAAAGTTTATTGATTGCAAGATTATCTTCTACTACTAGTATCTTCATACAGATCCTCACCTTCTGCCAATAGAGCAAATTTTATCCCTAACTTATAAATATACACGAATATCAGTGAAAATAAAAAGATGAGTACGATCAATAAAAAAGATGGACTGTCTATCCTGGTAAATGCTTCGATCAATCTCATGAGCGTTTCTTTGCTGTCGGTGAAGACGTCTGTACTGTTCAATCTTAAAAAGCGACCGAAGTAAATCCCTATGGCGTTGATAAACAAGATGATGCTGACAACTAACCATTGATAGACGCCTATTCCGATTTTTTTGACGATTATATCGGTAACTATCCATAAGCTTTCACAACCCAAAAATGTGGTTGGAAAGACAGAAAGAACGACTAGCAACAATTTATACCAGATTTCCATCTCCATACTTATCATCATAGTTGATGGATCATAAGGTGAAAGCAAAGACAGATGGAATAAATCGGTGAACAAATAAAAGTTATTGGGAAAAAACAGTAACCAGAATAAGATCAGCACGAGAGAGACTAATTTGGATCTGCTGGATTTTATCCACATCGCTAATTCAATCGGGATATATGCCAGAATCGTATTAGTAAAAAATAAATAAAAAACACTTTTTTCATAAAAAGAAAGATAAAGAACGAGCAGCAACAAAATGTAATATCCTCTAATAAAATACATCTGCTTTTGAATCATTGGACATCTCTCCTTTTTTAAACTAAACGGGTCGGTGATCATTGCGCCCATAATAATTTTCTGCTTTTGATGGATTATCTAATAAATCGCTGATGGTCGTAAAAGTATATCCTTCTCTTTTTAATTCATCAATCAGCACAGGAACAGCATCTACGGTCTCAGGATAGATATCATGTAGTAAGATAATTGCACCGTCATATACTGTGCTTTTTACTTGCTGCAGAATTTTTTCCTTTTGTCTAGATTGCCAATCTTTCGAGTCAACAGACCATTCGATCATTGGGCGATTAATGATTCCTGCTCCTTTTTTTGTGATAGAGCCATACGGAGGTCGGACATATGCTGGCTTTTTACCGATTGCTTTCAAAATAGCGTTATCTGTTTGAGTAATTTCAGCACTGATTTCCTGGTCAGATAGACCTGCTAAATCTTTATGTGAAAATGTATGGCTGCCGATTTGATGACCATCTTGTACCTCTTTTTTCAAAAGTTGTTCGTTCTGGGAAACATTTTCTCCTAGAACAAAAAAAGTGGCATGTATATCTTTTTGTTTTAAAACTTCTAAAAGTTTTGGCGTTGTGGACGGATTAGGCCCGTCATCAAAGGTAAGAGCAATGGTCTTTGATGATTTCATTGTATCTTCCGTTTCTTTATTTTTTTCATTTTTTGTTTGCTGTTCCTTTGTGGTGATCGTTGGACTGGTAGAATTTTGTATTTCTGTTTGCTCTTGTTTCCTGGAGCTTTCAGTATTTTCTATTGTTTTGTCTTCGTTCGTTGAGGGCGTGAAGACTCTGTCTGCCATATAGACGCTTCCCCCTGTGATCCCTATTAGAAGGATGATTATTCCAAAGGCTATCAAACTTTTTTTAATCATATTCCTCTCTCCTGCTTTACTGTAATTGCTGACTGATTCGTTTGATTTCTGCATCAGTCATTTTTTGGTAAGATATGCCGTCAATTATTTCTTCTTCCCCTTTTAATTGATCCGTACTCATTTTAAATTTGTTGTTCTTCGTTATATATAATTTCAGCAATTCTCCCAAAGGTAAATTGGTTTTCATATTGTTGCCTAAAACATTGATGATTTTGTCTACTTTAGGTATGGATTCCAGAGTCAATAGCTTCTGCATAATCGCTTTGATCACTTTTTGCTGTCGAATTTGTCTCCCATAGTCACCATTAGGATCGTCATATCTCATTCTTGACCAGGCAAGTGCTTCTTCTGGAGATAACGTAAGGGAGCCTTCTGGGAAATCATAGTGATCAAAGCTGAAAGCAAAATCATTGACCACTTCAATATCGCCAACGATACTTAGAATACTCTCCAGCCCTTTCATATTCATTGCCATGTAGTAGGGAATAGTAGTATCAAGCATACTCTCTGTCGTTTGAATAGCAGTTTGTTCTCCTCCGTAAGCATAAGCGGCATTCAATTTGTCAAATCTGTTTTGTCCTGCGATTTGAACATAGGTATCTCGCTCTAGACTAATCAATTTTATTGCTTCATTTTTCAGATCAACATGAGCAGCAATCATTGAATCCGATCTTCCTCGTTCCGTCCTTCCAAATTCTCCAGTATCTACACCTAATAGCAGTACATTGAACCGATCGGGTAATTGTATGTCTGTATCGGCTGAATATTTCACATTCATGTTGGCGGCTGTTTTTTTTGAAACCTCAGACAGGTTTTGCAATTTCATATATTCGCTTACACCATAAGCACCTGCTACTATAATAAACATCAATAGAAAAATAGATATGATTTTTAACGTTTTATACATTTATCTTCTCCTCCTTTGCTGTTAAGGATAGAAGCAAAATCTATCTGATTTGTATCTAAATACCATACTTTAGAGAAATTAAAAAAAGGTTGTGCCAAAATTCTTGTCACAACCTCTTGATAAACGGTATTCTAAAAGTAGCTTTTTCGAAAAATAATTTATTTACTGAACTGGCCGATGATCGTTTCTACCATAGTAGTTCTCGACAGCCGTTGGATGTCCTAATAAATCCCCCACTGTCGTGATGCGATAGCCTTGCTCTTTCAGATAATCGATCACTTGAGGAACGG
>OKQE01000217.1_pt1 | contig 19045 bp, 9 predicted proteins | sample 1612211 | NCBI WGS metagenome assembly OKQE01 (sample SAMN04436785, study PRJEB24849) | human gut metagenome | biome: human gut; feature: NICU; material: stool | host: Homo sapiens | place: USA: Saint Louis, MO | collected 2011-03-31
CAAATATAATTGAAAGTTATGGCGATATTGAAAAATTCATCAACAACTATGCTTAGTGTAGGCGCAACCTTCAACTGAACGGTTAAACATGCCACAATACCCGTATTGAATGCTTAATTTTTCGCTAAATCAGGATATTAACTACCCATGCTGGGTAAATATAAAGCCGTTCTCGCGCTGTTATTACTGATTATTCTTGTGCCGTTGACGCTGCTGATGACGCTCGGGCTGTGGGTTCCCACGCTGGCGGGCATCTGGCTACCGCTCGGGACACGTATTGCATTAGATGAAAGCCCACGCATTACGCGTAAAGGTTTAATCATCCCCGATCTCCGTTATCTGGTGGGAGATTGTCAGCTTGCGCATATCACCAACGCCAGCCTTTCACATCCCAGCCGCTGGTTATTGAACGTCGGCACGGTAGAACTTGATTCTGCTTGTCTGGCGAAATTGCCGCAGACGGAGCAATCGCCAGCTGCTCCCAAAACCCTCGCGCAGTGGCAGGCCATGTTGCCTAACACCTGGATCAATATCGATAAACTGATTTTTTCTCCCTGGCAGGAATGGCAGGGAAAACTCTCTCTCGCATTAACCTCCGATATCCAGCAACTGCGTTATCAGGGCGAAAAAGTTAAATTCCAAGGCCAGCTTAAAGGGCAACAACTTACAGTCAGCGAACTGGATGTCGTCGCGTTTGAAAATCAGCCGCCGGTAAAACTGGTGGGGGAATTTACTATGCCGCTCGTGCCGGATGGACTTCCTGTAAGTGGTCATGCTACTGCGACGTTAAACTTACCGCAGGAGCCTTCACTGGTGGATGCCGAGCTGGACTGGCAGGAAAATAGCGGGCAATTGATTGTGCTGGCACGGGATAACGGCGATCCGTTGCTCGATTTGCCGTGGCAAATTACTCGTCAACAATTGACCGTAAGCGATGGTCGCTGGAGCTGGCCGTATGCAGGTTTTCCTTTGAGTGGCCGACTGGGTGTCAAAGTCGACAACTGGCAGGCAGGGCTCGAGAACGCTCTGGTCAGCGGGCGACTGAGTGTGCTGACCCAGGGGCAAGCGGGTAAAGGCAACGCGGTGTTAAATTTTGGCCCAGGAAAATTAAGCATGGATAACAGCCAGCTGCCTCTGCAGCTGACCGGTGAAGCGAAACAGGCGGACCTCATTTTATATGCCCGTTTACCTGCGCAGCTAAGCGGAAGTCTGTCTGACCCAACGCTGACCTTTGAGCCAGGCGCGTTATTACGTTCGAAGGGAAGAGTCATCGATTCGCTGGACATCGATGAAATCCGCTGGCCTTTAGCGGGGGTAAAAGTCACCCAACGTGGTGTTGACGGACGTTTGCAGGCCATTTTGCAGGCGCATGAAAATGAACTGGGCGATTTCGTGCTGCATATGGATGGGCTGGCGAATGATTTTCTCCCTGACGCTGGCCGCTGGCAGTGGCGCTACTGGGGAAAAGGGAGTTTTACACCGATGAATGCCACCTGGGATGTCGCAGGAAAAGGTGAGTGGCATGACAGCACGATTACGCTGACCGATCTCTCCACCGGTTTCGACCAGTTACAATACGGTACGATGACGGTAGAAAAGCCGCGATTAATTCTCGACAAGCCCGTCGTCTGGGTACGTGACGCACAGCATCCCTCCTTCAGCGGCGCGCTGTCACTGGACGCCGGGCAAACGCTGTTCACTGGCGGCAGTGTGTTACCTCCATCAACCTTAAAATTTAGTGTCGATGGGCGCGATCCGACGTATTTCCTCTTTAAAGGCGATTTACATGCTGGTGAGATTGGCCCGGTTCGGGTAAATGGTCGCTGGGACGGTATTCGTCTGCGCGGTAACGCCTGGTGGCCTAAACAATCACTGACTGTATTCCAGCCGCTGGTGCCACCCGACTGGAAGATGAACTTACGCGATGGTGAACTGTATGCTCAGGTTGCATTTTCAGCAGCGCCCGAACAAGGATTCCGCGCGGGGGGGCACGGCGTATTGAAAGGCGGTAGTGCCTGGATGCCAGATAATCAGGTTAACGGTGTCGATTTTGTCCTGCCTTTCCGTTTTGCCGATGGAGCCTGGCATCTGGGGACTCGCGGCCCCGTTACGTTGCGAATTGCCGAAGTGATTAATCTGGTGACAGCGAAAAATATTACGGCTGATTTGCAAGGGCGTTATCCGTGGACTGAAGAAGAACCATTGCTGTTGACTGATGTTAGTGTCGATGTGTTAGGCGGTAACGTGCTGATGAAACAATTACGTATGCCGCAACATGACCCGGCGCTGTTGCGGCTGAATAATCTTTCCTCCAGCGAACTGGTTAGCGCCGTCAATCCGAAACAATTCGCCATGTCCGGGGCATTTAGTGGTGCATTGCCGTTATGGCTAAACAACGAAAAATGGATAGTGAAAGACGGCTGGCTGGCAAATAGCGGACCAATGACCTTGCGGCTGGATAAAGACACCGCAGATGCGGTGGTGAAAGACAATATGACCGCGGGTTCAGCAATTAACTGGTTGCGCTATATGGAAATTAGCCGTTCATCGACAAAAATTAATTTAGATAATCTCGGTTTATTAACCATGCAGGCCAACATTACAGGTACCAGTCGCGTTGATGGTAAAAGCGGTACGGTAAATCTTAATTACCATCATGAAGAGAATATTTTTACGCTGTGGCGCAGTTTACGCTTTGGCGATAATCTCCAGGCATGGCTGGAGCAGAACGCGCGTCTGCCGGGAAATGACTGTCCGCAAGGAAAAGAGTGTGAGGATAAACAATGAAAATTTTACTGGCTGCGTTGACGTCATCTTTTATGCTGGTTGGCTGTACGCCTCGTATTGAAGTCGCTGCACCTAAGGAACCGATCACTATCAATATGAACGTTAAAATTGAGCATGAGATCATCATCAAGGCAGACAAAGATGTCGAAGAGCTGCTTGAGACCCGTAGCGATCTTTTTTGAGGTGATGATGAAAAGAACATTACTTCTTTGTGCATTTCTTGTTGGCTTGGTAAGCAGCAATGTAATGGCATTGACTCTGGATGAAGCCAGAACTCAGGGGCGGGTAGGCGAAACATTTTATGGTTATCTGGTTGCGCTGAAAACAGATGCTGAAACTGAGAAATTAGTAACCGACATTAATGCCGAACGTAAAGCGAGCTATCAACAACTGGCAAAGCAAAATAATGTGTCGGTAGATGATATCGCGAAACTCGCCGGGCAAAAGCTCGTAGAACGGGCCAAACCCGGGGAATATGTACAAGGGATAAACGGTAAATGGGTGCGAAAATTTTAATAGTAAAGCCGCAATATCGGGATAACGCTACAGGAGAAGGCGATTAATCTATTTTCCGGAAACAAGATGATTATTCAAAAACGCCTGTCAAATTGCCTTTCGCCCTGAAAAATGCATAGTCAAATATCTGTTTTAACTAATTCGCGTTGCTGTACATGCAACGCGAATTAGTTAGCGGAATTTACGCCGATTCTCGCCTGGCGTCATCCCAAAGCGTTGTTTAAATACCGTTGAAAAATGACTCTGGTCGGAAAATCCCCAATGAAAGCCAATGCCTGCCAGTTTTTCATCATCTGCGGCATGGCGAATCGCATCTGCACAAAAATCGAGACGACGGTTACGAATATATTGCGCGACCACCAAACCTTTATCGGCAAACATTCGGTACAAACTACGTACTGACATACCTGTATCTCCGACTATTCTTCACGGCTGCATTAACCACCGCCATACATTAGTGGGAATTAACGCGGTAGTGATGGACGGTGTGGTGATTGGTGAGAACAGTATTGTTGGTGTTTCCGCATTTGTGAAAGCCAAAGCAGAAATGCCGACTAATTACTTGATTGTCAGCAGCCCGGCGAAAGCGATTCGTGAACTCAGCGAGCAGGAGCTGGCATTGAGAAAGCAGGGCATCAGGTGCTGGTGACTCGTTGTAAGCAGACGTTGCATCAAGTCGAGCCATTGCGGGAAGTTGAACCTGGCAGGAAACGCCTGGTGTTTGATGAGAATCTGCGACCGAAACAGTAACAGTTATATAATTATTTTGCCCTTTAATTATAAAGCAGAATTATGCTTCTGCTCTGATTTATTTATTTGAGTATTGATTTGTACCGTTTTTTATCAAATGAATGCTTATCTGATGCCATTTAAATCTATAATTCATATAATATACGCAAGTTGTATATTATGCAGGTGTATTCATTCACTCAAATTATAATTACAGATTGTCAGAGAATATGTTTGATTAGGTGCCAATCTACTGGCAATATTGAATGTCCTCTATGTTTTAATTGATTGATTAATTGGTTGGGTTAAGGCATCCGACCTTCTTTATATTCGCCAGAAGGATTTATTATGCAAAGGAAAACTCTATTGTCAGCCTGTATTGCATTGGCTCTGAGTGGTCAGGGCTGGGCGGCAGATATCACAGAGATAGAAACCACCACAGGTGAAAAGAAAAATACCAATGTGACTTGTCCGGCAGACCCTGGAAAACTCAGTCCAGAAGAGCTTAAACGCTTACCCTCTGAATGCTCCCCTGTAGTCGAACAGAACCTGATGCCATGGCTTGCCACAGGTGCTGCTACTGCGTTAATCACAGCCTTAGCCATAGTGGAACTAAACGACGATGATGATCATCATCATCGCAATAATTCTCCACTTCCACCAACTCCACCTGATGATAATTCAGACGACACTCCAGTTCCCCCAACTCCTGGCGGAGATGAGATAATACCAGACGACGGTTCGGATGATACCCCGACGCCTCCCAAACCAATTTCGTTTAATAATGACGTTATCCTCGATAAAACAGCAAAAACGTTAACTATTCGCGATTCAGTTTTTACTTATACCGAGAATGCTGACGGGACTATTTCTCTACAAGATAGCAATGGCCGTAAGGCAACTATTAATATTTGGCAAATTGATGAAGCGAATAACACGGTTGCCCTTGACGGGGTGAGCGCAGATGGCGCAACGAAGTGGCAATATAATCATAACGGTGAGCTTGTTATTACGGGTGATAATGCCACAGTAAACAACAATGGCAAAACCATCGTTGATGGTAAAGATTCCACTGGCACGGAGATCGCCGGTAATAACGGGAAAGTTATTCAGGACGGTATACTGGATGTCAGCGGCGGCGGTCACGGGATTGATATCACCGGCGACAGCGCCACGGTGGACAACAAGGGCGGTATGACGGTTACCGATCCGGATTCCATTGGTATTCTGATCGACGGTGATAAAGCCATCGTCAACAACGACGGCGACAACGCCATCAGCAACGGCGGCACCGGCACGCAGATTAATGGCGATGAAGCCACTGTAAACAACAACGGCAACACCACCGTTGATGGTCAGGGCTCTACAGGTACCGAAATCGCGGGTAACAACGCGGTGGTGAATCAGGACGGTACACTGGACGTCAGCGGCGGCGGTCACGGTATTGATATCACCGGCGACAGCGCCACGGTGGACAACAAGGGCGGTATGACGGTTACCGATCCGGATTCCATTGGTATTCTGATCGACGGTGATAAAGCCATCGTCAACAACGACGGCGACAATGCCATCAGCAACGGCGGCACCGGCACGCAGATTAATGGCGATGAAGCCACTGTAAACAACAACGGCAACACCACCGTTGATGGTCAGGGCTCGACCGGTACCGAAATCGCGGGTAACAACGCGGTGGTGAATCAGGACGGTACGCTGGACGTCAGCGGCGGCGGTCACGGGATTGATATCACCGGCGACAGCGCCACGGTGGACAACAAGGGCGGTATGACGGTTACCGATCCGGATTCCATCGGTATTCTGATCGACGGTGATAAAGCCATCGTCAACAATGACGGCGACAACGCCATCAGCAACGGCGGCACCGGCACACAGGTTAACGGTGATGAAGCCACTGTAAACAACAACGGCAACACCACCGTTGATGGTCAGGGCTCGACCGGTACCGAAATCGCAGGTAATAACGCTGTAGTGAATCAGGACGGTACACTGGATGTCAGCGGCGGCGGTCACGGTATTGATATCACCGGCGACAGCGCCACGGTGGACAACAAGGGCGGTATGACGGTTACCGATCCGGATTCCATTGGTATTCTGATCGACGGTGATAAAGCCATCGTCAACAATGACGGCGACAACGCCATCAGCAACGGCGGCACCGGCACGCAGATTAATGGCGATGAAGCCACTGTAAACAACAACGGCAACACCACCGTTGATGGTCAGGGCTCTACAGGTACCGAAATCGCGGGTAATAACGCTGTAGTGAATCAGGACGGCACGCTGGATGTCAGCGGCGGCGGTCACGGGATTGATATCACCGGCGACAGCGCCACGGTGGACAACAAGGGCGGTATGACGGTTACCGATCCGGATTCCATTGGTATTCTGATCGACGGTGATAAAGCCATCGTCAACAATGACGGCGACAATGCCATCAGCAACGGCGGCACCGGCACGCAGATTAATGGCGATGAAGCCACTGTAAACAACAACGGCAACACCACCGTTGATGGTCAGGGCTCTACAGGTACCGAAATCGCGGGTAACAACGCGGTGGTGAATCAGGACGGTACGCTGGATGTCAGCGGCGGCGGTCACGGTATTGATATCACCGGCGACAGCGCCACGGTGGACAACAAGGGCGGTATGACGGTTACCGATCCGGATTCCATCGGTATTCTGATCGACGGTGATAAAGCCATCGTCAACAATGACGGCGACAACGCCATCAGCAACGGCGGCACCGGCACGCAGATTAATGGCGATGAAGCCACTGTAAACAACAACGGCAACACCACCGTTGATGGTCAGGGCTCGACCGGTACCGAAATCGCGGGTAATAACGCTGTAGTGAATCAGGACGGCACGCTGGATGTCAGCGGCGGCGGTCACGGGATTGATATCACCGGCGACAGCGCCACGGTGGACAACAAGGGCGGTATGACGGTTACCGATCCGGATTCCATCGGTATTCTGATCGACGGTGATAAAGCCATCGTCAACAATGACGGCGACAACGCTATCAGCAACGGCGGCACCGGCACGCAGGTTAACGGTGATGAAGCCACCGTGAACAATAACGGTAAAACCACCGTTGATGGTCAGGGCTCGACCGGCACGGAAATCGCGGGTAATAACGCTGTAGTGAATCAGGACGGCACGCTGGACGTCAGCGGCGGCGGTCACGGTATTGATATCACCGGCGACAGCGCCACGGTGGACAACAAGGGCGGTATGACGGTTACCGATCCGGATTCCATCGGTATTCTGATCGACGGTGATAAAGCCATCGTCAACAATGACGGCGACAACGCCATCAGCAACGGCGGCACCGGCACACAGGTTAACGGTGATGAAGCCACTGTAAACAACAACGGCAACACCACCGTTGATGGTCAGGGCTCTACAGGTACCGAAATCGCGGGTAACAACGCGGTGGTGAATCAGGACGGTACGCTGGACGTCAGCGGCGGCGGTCACGGGATTGATATCACCGGCGACAGCGCCACGGTGGACAACAAGGGCGGTATGACGGTTACCGATCCGGATTCCATTGGTATTCTGATCGACGGCGACAAAGCCATCGTCAACAACGACGGTGACAACGCCATCAGTAACGGCGGCACCGGCACGCAGGTTAACGGTGATGAAGCCACCGTGAACAATAACGGTAAAACCACCGTTGATGGTCAGGGCTCGACCGGTACCGAAATCGCGGGTAACAACGCGGTGGTGAATCAGGACGGTACGCTGGACGTCAGCGGCGGTGCTCACGGAATTGATATCACCGGAAACGGTGCTATTGCAAACACGACAGGAGCGATAACTGTAGCGGATACGGACTCTGTCGGTATTCAGGTTGATGGTAATGACGTGACCGTCAGCAATGACGGGGACAGCACCATTACTAACGGTGGTACGGGCACGCAGGTTAACGGCAACGATGCTCAGGTCAACAACACTGGCAATACCACGGTAGACGGCAAAAACTCCACCGGAACAGAAATTACGGGCAATAACGGCACTGTAAATCTGGATGGTGGTCTGATTGTGACGGGTGGTGCCTATGGCGTGGAGATCGTTGGCGACAGCGCCACGCTAAACAATGAAGGAGATATTTCGGTTGCCGATGAGGGCTCAATTGGCGTACTCATCAACGGTGAAAAAGCAACCGTATCCAACACGGGTGATGTTAACGTCAGCAATAACGCGACAGGTTTTGACATTACCACTAATGAAGGGAATATTTCGCTGGCAGGCAGTATGCAGGTGGGCGACTTCTCTACCGGGATGGATCTAAACGGTAATAACAACAGCGTCACGCTGGCGGCAAAAGATCTGAACGTCACCGGTCAGAAGGCGACAGGCGTGAATGTATCCGGCGATGCCAACACTATTAATATCACCGGTAATGTTCTGGTAGATAAAGATCAAACGGCTGACAACGCGGCAGATTATTTCTACGACCCGTCTGTGGGGATTAATGTCAGCGGCAGTAATAACAATGTCACTCTGGACGGTAAGTTAACGGTTGTTGCTGACAGTGAACTTACTACACGCAATTCTGCTGGCGTCGTTGTATTTGATGGTAGCCAGGAGAATATTACCGGACTCAGCATTGCAGGCGATGGTAATACTTTCCGTCTGAATGGCGGTATTCAACTGGTTGGTGAGGCGAACAAGCTAACTGACGGTTCCACTATTGCGTCCGAGCGAAAAGGCAGTGGCAAGGTTCCTGTTATCAGTGTTGATGGAAAATCGTCCGTTCATCTGAACGGGGATTCCACTATTAGCGGTGATGTGCTGCTCGGCAATACACAAATCATTGATTTGCGGAATGGTGCCATGCTGGATGTCGGTGCGGATGCCACGATCAACATGCAGGTTGATACTTACGAGCGTTATGCTATGTCAGCCGATCACCTCATTGATGCATCGTCTGGCTCTCAGTTGGTCAATAACGGTGATATTAATCTCCGAAGCATCGGTTTTGCCGCTATTACTGGTGAGGATTCATTCGGAAGCAACACTGGCAATCTCACGCTTTCTCAGTACCTCGATGGGCTGTTTGCAAACGGAGGGTATGGCTATTTAGCCACCAAAGGGGCCAGTGTCGTGAACACAGGCACTATCACTACGAAAGTGGCGGAACAAGAGAGCGTAATCAACCTTGGCGCGTCACTGGGTTTTAATGATTTAGTCTTTTATAACGCAGCGAACAGTATGACGGGCCTTAGCGCCAAAACTCATGGTTATGTACTCAATGAGAACGGCGGCAAAATCGAGATGTTCGGACGTGGCAATGTCGGTATGTTGGCCATCGATGAAAGTACGGCAGAAAACGCGGGGCAGATTACACTGGATGCACTGTGGGTTGATGTAAACGATACAACAACTTTGCGTGACAACATTGGTAACGACGCCAGAGGATATTCTGTTGGTATGGGCGTTGGGACAGATGCTGGCAGTGGACCGAGGAAGAACGCCACAGCAGTCAACCAACAGAGTGGTGTTATCACCGTTTATAACGCCGGAATTGGTATGGCCGCCTACGGCGCTGGTAATACGGTTATTAACCAGGGCACCATTAATCTGGAGAAAAACGGTAATTACGATAGTAGCCTGGGCGTGAATTCGCTTATCGGTATGGCTGCATATAACAGTGGTACCGCCATTAACGATCAAACCGGTGTTATCAATATTAATGCTGACAATGGGCAGGCATTTTATAGCACTGGTAACGGTGTCATTCTTAACTATGGCACCATTTGTGTTAACACTAATTGCCTGACGGGCAATGACTATAATGATACTGACTCCTATACCTCGATATTATACACGGGTGGCGATGTCATCACTGCACAGAGTGAAACACAAAGTCTGACCAAAAAAGCCACGATTAGCGACAAAAAAGACGGTAATGTTGTTAACAGTGGTGCGCTTTCCGGTGCTGATATTGCGATTAGTAGCGGTAAGTTAGTTAATACATCAACGGGTACGATTAATAACGCAATAATTATCAACGGCGGTGCGTTAAGTAACGAAGGCTCTGTGGCGAAGGTGACGCAAAACGCCGGTACTTTCAATAACACAGGGTCGGTTAACAGTCGTATGACTCAGACAGGAGGAACGTTCAATAACCAACAGGGCGGGACGGTGAAGAACGGCTCCAGACTGGCCAACAGCGCTATTGCTAATAACATGGGGATCTGGTCCCTTGGCGATACGAGTAGTGGTGGTAATGCCAGCATGCTGGAAATTAATAATAATGCCGTGTTCAAAAACAGTGGTGACTTCATTCTGGATAATAGCAAAAACGCTGTTCATCTGAATCAGTCAGGTACGTTCTACAATACCGGGAAAATGTTGCTATCCAACTCTTCCCATAACGGCGTACTAAATTTCTGGGGTGGGAATGGGCGCTTTATTAACGGCGGTATTGCGGATGTCACGGCGAAGTCTTTGGCAGTAAGCGCCAGTGATGCCGGGAGCAGCAATGCCTTCTTCTGGAACCAGAGCAATGGGGTCGTCAATTTTGATAAAGACAGCGGCGTTGCAGTGAAATTCACTCACAGCAATTACGTTGCGCAGAATGACGGCACCATGAATATTAGCGGTAATAACGCTATTGCGATGGAAGGGGGTAAAAACGCACAACTGGTTAACAACGGCACGATCAACCTCGGAACGTCGGGCACGACCGACACGGGCATGATCGGGATGCAACTGGACAGCGGCACGACAGCTGATGCGGTCATTGAGAACAATGGCGCCATCAACATTTACGCCAACAACTCCTTTGCATTTAGCATGTTGGGTTCCGTAGGCCACCTCGTGAACAACGGCACAGTGACTATTGCCGATGGAGTGACAGGTTCCGGGCTAATCAAGCAAGGTGACAGCGTTAACATTGAAGGTGTGAACGGCAATAACGGTAACAATAGCGAAGTGCATTATGCTGATTACACTTTGCCTGATGTACCTGACTCGTCGGTTTCTGTTGCGGCCAGTAACTCGTCCAGTGACGGAAGCCAGAACAAACTGAATGGTTATGTTGTAGGAACCAGTTCTGACGGCAGTGCCGGCAAGCTGAAAGTAAACAACGCGAGCCTGAAAGGGGTTTCTGTTAACACTGGATTTACGGCTGGAACCAGCTCCACCTCCGTGACCTTCGACAACGTCGTTCAGGGCAGTAATCTGACCGACGCAGAGACGATTACATCGACCTCTGTGGTATGGAACGCGCAAGGCACCACTGACGCCAGCGGCAACGTTGATGTCACGATGACTAAAAATGCCTACACCGATGTGGCAACAGATTCATCTGTTAACACCGTCGCGCAGGTACTGGATGCGGGCTATACCAACAACGAGTTGTACAGCAGCCTGAACGTAGGCACCACGGCGGAACTGAACAGTGCGCTGAAACAGGTCAGCGGCAGCCAGGCAACAACGGTATTCAATGAAGCACGAGTGTTAAGTAACCGCTTCAGCATGTTGTCCGATGCAGCACCGGAAGTCGCAAACGGTCTGGCCTTCAACGTGGTAGCGAAAGGCGACCCGCGTGCTGAACTGGGTAACGACACACAGTACGACATGATGGCGCTGCGTAAATCTCTGACGCTGACTGAACATCAGAACCTGAGTCTGGAATACGGGATTGCGCGTCTGGAGGGTAATGGTTCAGATACCGCAGGCGATAACGGAGTGACAGGCGGTTACAGCCAGTTCTTCGGTCTGAAACACCAGATGGCCTTTGACAACGGTATGAGCTGGAATAACGCCCTGCGTTATGATGTGCACCAGCTCGACAGCAGCCGCTCGGTAGCGTACGGCGATATCAATAAAACAGCCGATGCTAATGTGAAACAACAGTACCTGGAGTTCCGTAGTGAAGGGGCGAAAACCTTTGAGCTGCGTGAAGGGCTGAACGTCACGCCATATGCCGGGGTTAAACTGCGTCACACACTGGAGGGTGGCTATCAGGAACGCAATGCGGGTGACTTTAACCTGAGCATGAACAGCGGTAGCGAAACGGCAGTGGACAGCATTGTTGGGCTGAAACTGGACTATGCCGGTAAGGACGGCTGGAGTGCGAACGCCACGCTGGAAGGCGGCCCGAACCTGAGCTATGTGAAAAGCCAGCGAACTGCGAGCGTTTCGGGCGCGGGAAGCCAGCGTTTCAACATTGATGATGGTCAGAATGGTGGTGGTTTCAACAGTCTGGCGACAATGGGTGTGAAATACAGCAGCCAGGAAAGTGCGTTGCAGGTAGATGCATTCCACTGGAAAGAAGACGGTATCAGCGATAAAGGCGTGATGCTGAACTTTAAGAAAACGTTTTAATTTTTAGCATGTGATAAAACCGCAACGCTGGTACAGGTTGCGGTTTTTTTATTGCCGGATGCGGTGCTTGACGTGTCTTAACCTGCCTGGGGTTTCGTGTCTTTCAGGGCAACAGTACAACTCATCCCGCAATCTTGTTTACACCCTCGCATTATTTATCTCTATTCATTTCTATACTGATTTTTCTTAATCCGTTTTATTACAGGGCAGGGTGCGATGAGCAGCAACACATTTACTCTCGGTACAAAATCCGTTAACCGTCTTGGTTATGGCGCGATGCAACTGGCTGGTCCTGGGGTTTTTGGCCCCCCAAGAGATCGCCACGTCGCTATAACCGTGCTGCGCGAGGCGCTGGCATTGGGCGTCAATCATATTGATACCAGCGACTTTTATGGTCCGCACGTCACCAATCAGATTATCCGCGAAGCGCTTTATCCTTACTCTGACGACCTGACAATTGTCACTAAAATTGGTGCGCGGCGTGGAGAGGACGCTTCCTGGTTACCCGCATTTTCTCCGGCAGAGCTGCAAAAAGCGGTACACGATAATCTACGTAATCTCGGCCTGGACGTACTGGATGTGGTTAACCTGCGCGTTATGATGGGGGATGGTCATGGCCCGACGGAAGGATCGATTGAGGCCAGCCTGACAGTGCTGGCGGAGATGCAACAACAAGGTCTGGTAAAACATCTTGGCCTGAGTAACGTCACACCGACGCAGGTTGCAGAGGCGCGAAAGATTGCCGAAATCGTCTGCGTGCAGAACGAATACAACATTGCCCACCGTGCTGATGACGCAATGATTGATGCTTTGGCTCGTGATGGCATTGCCTACGTGCCGTTCTTCCCGCTCGGGGGCTTTACGCCGCTGCAATCCTCCACGCTTTCCGATGTTGCTACAAGCCTTAATGCGACACCAATGCAGGTGGCGCTGGCGTGGCTGTTACAGCGTTCACCGAATATTTTGCTGATTCCTGGCACCTCTTCGGTGGGGCATCTGCGGGAGAATATGGCGTCCGATGAATTAGTGCTAACGGATGACGTGCTGGCAACGCTGGACAGTATTGCGCAAAAGGCGGGTTAAATAAAAAACCTCCCACTTTCGTGGGAGGCATCATAAATCTTATGCAGCAACAATACTGTCGATGGCTGCTTTCGCGTCAGACTGTGCTTTCGCTGCCATTTCCGGGCCGTACGCGATCCCTTCGGCGAAGACAAATTTCACATCGGTAATGCCGATAAAGCCCAGGAATGTGGACAGATATGGCGTTACCAGATCCGTTGGGCCATCTTTATGGATCCCACCGCGGCTGGTGATAACGATGGCTTTTTTACCGGTGACCAGGCCTTCCGGACCGTTCTCCGTATAGCGGAAAGTAACGCCTGCGCGTGCAACCAGGTCAAAATAGTTTTTCAACTGGGTCGAGATGTTGAAGTTGTACATCGGTGCCGCAATAACGATAACGTCGTGGGCTTTCAGCTCGGCAATCAGCTCATCGGAAAGCGCCAGAGCTTCCTGCTGACGCGGAGTCAGCGGCGCATCGCTCGGACGCAGTGCACCAACCAGTTCGCCATCCAGGACCGGAATCGGATTTGCAGCCAGGTCACGCACGGTGATTTCATCAGCGGAGTGCTTTTCGCGCCATTGTTCAACAAAATAATCGGACAACTGATTAGACTGAGAGTACCCTGCCAGGATGCTGGATTTAAGAACTAATACCTTGCTCATGGTGTTTCCTTATAGATATTTGAATGGGCAATGCCCCGTTGCTTGTTGACACTTTATTCACAATCCTGCCACAGAGATAGCGCAATAAATCGAAGCCTATGTTCGAATTTATTGAACAACGCATAGAAAGCTGCGATGTGGTACTCTATATCCATCATTTAAAAGAAAATTAATCAGGCAGACTACTGCCCACTAACGTTATGACAGACCAACAAAAATTGACCTTTACTGCCTTGCAGCAGCGGCTGGATTCGTTGATGCTGCGTGACAGATTGCGTTTTTCTCGCCGTCTGCACGGTGTGAAGAAGGTTAAAAATCCTGATGCACAACAGGCCATTTTCCAGGAGATGGCGAAAGAGATTGACCATGCGGCAGGGAAAGTCCTGCTGCGTGAAGCGGCACGACCGGAGATTACTTACCCGGACAATTTGCCGGTTAGTCAGAAAAAGCAGGACATTCTCGAAGCGATTCGTGACCACCAGGTGGTGATCGTCGCCGGGGAAACGGGTTCCGGTAAAACGACTCAGCTACCGAAAATCTGTATGGAGTTGGGGCGCGGGATTAAAGGGCTGATCGGCCATACCCAGCCGCGTCGGCTGGCGGCGCGAACGGTGGCGAACCGTATTGCGGAAGAGCTAAAAACGGAGCCGGGCGGTTGCATCGGTTACAAAGTGCGTTTCAGCGATCACGTCAGTGATAACACGATGGTCAAGCTGATGACCGACGGGATCCTGCTGGCAGAGATCCAGCAAGACCGCCTGCTGATGCAGTACGACACCATCATTATTGACGAAGCGCACGAACGTAGTCTGAATATCGATTTTCTGCTCGGCTATTTGAAAGAGTTGCTGCCGCGGCGTCCTGACCTAAAAATTATTATCACTTCCGCGACTATCGACCCGGAACGCTTTTCGCGCCACTTTAATAATGCGCCGATTATCGAAGTCTCCGGTCGGACCTATCCGGTGGAAGTGCGCTATCGCCCGATTGTTGAAGAAGCCGATGATACCGAGCGCGATCAGTTGCAGGCGATTTTTGACGCCGTAGACGAACTGAGCCAGGAAAGCCCTGGCGACATTCTGATCTTTATGAGCGGCGAGCGAGAAATTCGCGATACCGCCGATGCGCTGAACAAGCTGAACTTACGCCATACCGAAATCTTGCCGCTTTATGCACGGCTTTCCAACAGCGAACAGAACCGCGTGTTCCAGTCGCACAGTGGGCGACGCATTGTACTGGCGACCAACGTCGCGGAAACCTCGCTGACCGTACCGGGTATTAAATACGTTATCGACCCAGGTACGGCGCGTATCAGCCGCTACAGCTATCGCACCAAAGTGCAGCGTTTGCCGATTGAGCCAATTTCGCAGGCTTCAGCTAATCAGCGTAAAGGCCGCTGCGGTCGTGTGTCCGAAGGGATCTGTATTCGTCTCTATTCCGAAGAGGATTTCCTCTCGCGCCCGGAGTTTACCGATCCGGAGATTCTGCGTACCAACCTGGCCTCGGTTATTTTGCAGATGACCGCACTGGGCTTGGGCGATATCGCCGCATTCCCGTTTGTCGAAGCACCGGATAAACGCAATATCCAGGATGGCGTGCGTCTGCTCGAAGAACTGGGCGCGATCACCACTGATGAACAGCAAAGTGCTTATAAACTGACGCCGCTCGGTCGTCAGCTCTCGCAGTTGCCTGTCGACCCACGTCTGGCGCGTATGGTGCTGGAAGCGCAAAAACATGGCTGCGTGCGTGAGGCGATGATTATCACGTCCGCGCTCTCCATTCAGGATCCGCGCGAGCGTCCGATGGACAAGCAGCAGGCATCGGACGAAAAACATCGTCGCTTCCACGACAAAGAGTCCGATTTCCTCGCGTTTGTGAATCTGTGGAATTATCTTGGCGAGCAGCAAAAGGCGCTTTCTTCAAACGCCTTCCGTCGCCTGTGTCGTACTGATTATCTCAACTATCTGCGCGTGCGCGAATGGCAGGATATCTACACCCAGTTGCGCCAGGTGGTGAAAGAACTTGGCATTCCGGTTAACAGCGAACCGGCGGATTATCGCGAAATTCACATTGCGTTGCTGACCGGTTTGCTTTCGCATATCGGCATGAAAGATGCCGATAAACAAGAATATACCGGCGCACGTAACGCGCGTTTCTCCATCTTCCCCGGTTCTGGTTTATTCAAAAAGCCGCCGAAATGGGTAATGGTGGCGGAACTGGTAGAAACCAGCCGCCTGTGGGGACGCATTGCTGCGCGGATCGACCCGGAATGGGTGGAGCCAGTTGCTCAGCATTTGATTAAACGCACCTACAGCGAACCGCACTGGGAACGGGCGCAGGGCGCGGTGATAGCAACGGAAAAAGTCACCGTTTACGGGTTGCCGATTGTTGCTGCGCGTAAGGTCAACTACAGCCAGATTGATCCGGCGTTATGTCGTGAACTCTTTATTCGCCACGCGCTGGTGGAAGGTGACTGGCAGACGCGTCACGCATTCTTCCGCGAAAACCTGAAACTACGGGCGGAAGTAGAAGAGCTGGAACACAAAACTCGTCGCCGCGATATTCTGGTGGATGACGAAACGTTGTTTGAGTTCTACGACCAGCGCATCAGCCACGATGTGATCTCTGCACGCCATTTCGACAGTTGGTGGAAAAAAGTCAGCCGCGAAACGCCTGATTTGCTCAACTTTGAAAAGAGCATGTTGATCAAAGAAGGGGCGGAAAAAATCAGCAAGCTGGATTACCCGAACTTCTGGCATCAGGGCAATCTCAAGCTGCGTTTGAGTTATCAGTTTGAGCCGGGGGCAGATGCTGACGGCGTGACCGTACATATTCCGCTGCCGCTGCTTAACCAGGTTGAGGAGAGCGGGTTTGAGTGGCAGATCCCCGGCCTGCGCCGTGAGCTGATCATCGCCCTGATTAAATCGTTGCCGAAGCCGGTACGCCGTAATTTTGTACCTGCGCCAAACTATGCCGAAGCGTTTTTAGGCCGCGTCACACCGCTGGAATTGCCGTTGCTCGACAGCCTTGAACGAGAGCTTCGGCGGATGACTGGCGTCACCGTTGACCGCGAAGACTGGCACTGGGATCAGGTGCCCGATCACCTGAAAATCACCTTCCGCGTGGTGGATGACAAAAACAAGAAGCTAAAAGAAGGGCGCTCATTACAGGATCTGAAAGACGCCCTGAAAGGCAAAGTGCAGGAAACGCTGTCTGCCGTGGCGGATGACGGTATCGAGCAGAGCGGTTTACATATCTGGAGTTTTGGTCAACTGCCGGAAAGCTACGAGCAGAAGCGCGGCAACTACAAAGTGAAGGCTTGGCCAGCGCTGGTGGATGAGCGTGACAGCGTAGCGATCAAACTGTTTGATAACCCGCTGGAACAGAAGCAGGCAATGTGGAACGGTCTTCGCCGTTTACTGCTGCTAAATATTCCATCGCCGATCAAGTACTTGCACGAAAAGCTGCCAAACAAAGCCAAGCTGGGGCTGTACTTTAACCCGTATGGCAAAGTGCTGGAGCTGATCGATGACTGTATCTCCTGCGGTGTGGATCAACTGATCGACGCCAATGGTGGCCCGGTCTGGACGGAAGAAGGCTTTGCTGCGCTGCATGAAAAAGTCCGCGCTGAACTGAACGACACGGTGGTGGATATTGCGAAGCAGGTCGAGCAAATCCTCACTGCGGTGTTCAATATCAACAAACGTCTGAAAGGGCGGGTGGATATGACCATGGCGCTGGGGCTTTCTGACATTAAAGCGCAGATGGGCGGGCTGGTGTATCGCGGTTTTGTCACTGGTAACGGCTTCAAACGACTGGGCGACACGCTGCGATATTTGCAGGCAATTGAAAAACGACTGGAAAAACTGGCGGTCGATCCACATCGCGACCGTGCTCAGATGCTGAAAGTCGAAAACGTCCAGCAGGCGTGGCAGCAATGGATCAACAAACTACCGCCTGCACGTCGTGAGGATGAAGACGTGAAAGAGGTCCGCTGGATGATAGAAGAGCTGCGCGTTAGTTACTTCGCTCAACAACTTGGCACGCCTTATCCGATTTCGGATAAGCGTATTTTGCAGGCGATGGAGCAGATTAGCGGTTAACACTGCTATTTGCCTGATAAATCTAAAACCCGGTAAGCATTTAGCGCCGGGTTTTTTATTAATTCTAAAAACGATAAGGGAAAAAATTCAGGAGTTCAGAAAAATACAATTCTCTGCTGCAAGATGAATAATGTTTATCTACAGCATTTCCTTAAAAGATATGTCAGGCTTGCGGAGTGGCAGTTCAGGAAATACGACTTCCTCCTTTCAGAGTGCTCCGCTTCTCACTATTATCTCACGCAGTATTCTTAAGGGAACGATAAGGAGGAACCATGAATATTACCCCGTTTCCGACGCTTTCGCCGGCAACCATAGATGCCATAAATGTTATCGGACAGTGGCTGGCGCAGGATGATTTCTCCGGTGAGGTGCCGTATCAGGCCGATTGCGTGATCCTTGCAGGCAATGCGGTTATGCCGACTATCGATGCGGCATGTAAGATTGCCCGCGATCAGCAAATTCCTTTACTGATTAGTGGTGGTATCGGTCACTCGACAACTTTTTTGTATAGCGCCATCGCACAGCATCCGCACTACAACACTATCCGCACCACTGGCAGAGCTGAAGCTACCATTCTGGCGGATATCGCTCATCAGTTCTGGCATATTCCGCATGAAAAAATCTGGATTGAAGACCAGTCAACAAATTGCGGTGAAAACGCACGCTTTAGCATCGCGTTATTGAATCAGGCTGTAGAACGAGTTCATACGGCTATCGTTGTTCAGGACCCCACCATGCAGCGGCGCACGATGGCGACGTTCCGCCGTATAACCGGGGATAATCCCGATGCACCACGCTGGTTAAGTTATCCCGGATTC
>OKQE01000229.1_pt1 | contig 18281 bp, 20 predicted proteins | sample 1612211 | NCBI WGS metagenome assembly OKQE01 (sample SAMN04436785, study PRJEB24849) | human gut metagenome | biome: human gut; feature: NICU; material: stool | host: Homo sapiens | place: USA: Saint Louis, MO | collected 2011-03-31
CGCTATCGCAAATGGGAAACTGATTCCAATCACTGAAGTTTCAGATGATGTATTCGCGGAAAAAATGATGGGTGACGGCTATGCTGTATTACCAGAAAATGGAGAAATCTTCTCTCCAATCGCTGGTACGATCACAAACATTTTCCCAACGAAACATGCTGTCGGAATCCAAACAGATACTGGTATCGAAGTCTTGCTTCATATGGGCATCAACACTGTTGACTTAAAAGGCGAACCATTCACTTTATATGTAGAAGAAGGTCAAAAAGTCGCAAGAGGTCAATTGATTGCTTTAGTTGATCTTGCCGCTATTCAATCTGCAGGCAAAAACACGGATATGGTCGTTGTATTCACAAATGGCGACAAAGTCCAAAGCTTAGAAATCGAACCCGCACGTGATGTAAAAGCAAATGATAAAATCGGCTCTGTTTCCAACAAAGCCTGAGCCATCGTCTTCCCCAGACTTTTTTATCGATAAACAAACAGGAGCTGAGACAAAAATCTTGTCTCAGCTCCTTTTTCCGAATAAAAACGGCGTTCTCCTGCCAACTCCGCGGTAATAAGTCCAGCCAAACGTAACATATGAAGAGCTATTTTTTATTTGACTCTTCTTATTACTTGATGCAGAACAGCTTTTTCACAAAATTTTTCTTCATACTCAAAACTAATCGGCTTTTTCACAACCTCTTTATACATTATTCCTGATCCAATATTTCTTTTAATGCTGCTTCAAGAGAAGTTAATGGTTTTCCCAATACTTTTTCTAAATCATCAGAGGAAATAGCTAACTGATCCTTTTTAATATCATGTTGGATCGCTAAAAACATGTCAGCTGCTTCTTGAGGGAATCCGGCTTCTTTTAGATTTTCGACAAACGCTGCATCACTTGCTTCAATAATTTCTAACTTTTTACCTGTCGCACGCTCTAATGCCTTGGCTAATTCTTCATAGTCAGTTAGATTGCCGGATAATTCTAAGATTTCTGGAGAGTCACTTTCTACTAGTACTTTTGCTGCAGCTTCTGCATATTCACGTTTCAATGCCCAACCTGTTTTTCCATTTCCTGCAGCATAAACGAATTGACCAGTTTTTAAAGCCTGCCCAATGATAGGTAATTCATTCTCTACATACCAATTATTCCGTAAAAATGTATGGGAAATACCTGAATCCTTAATCATTTTTTCAGTGAATTGGTGATCTGGCGCTAATACACTGATCGAGTGATCGGCATCTGCAAAACTTGTATAAGCGATATAAGATACCCCAGCTGCTTGTGCTGCCTTCACTACATTCTTATGTTCGGCTTGACGATTTCCTGGAACGCCAGAGACAAAAAGCAATCGATCTATTCCTTTCAACGCTTCTTTCATTGAGTCTAAATCATCATAATCACCAATACGTATATTAAATCCAGCTTCTTTTAGCGCTTCTCCTTTTTCTTCACTACGTACTAGTACATAGATTTCATTTTGTGGAACCATCTTTTTTAAGAATTCCAGCGCATAACCACCAAAACCTCCAGTTGCTCCTGTTACTAAATAATGCATATTTGCCACTCCCTATTCTTTTTATTTGTTAAGATTTACAGCTGTACATTTATAAATTACACCTTTATCATAAAGAGTGTGGTAAGATAAGTCAAGCAAAAAAAATGAAAGGATGACAACTGATGAAGTATTCTCTGCAATTTAGTGATGCAATCCATGTACTTGTCTATATTGAAATGTTTCAAGATACCCAATCACTTTCTAGTGAGATGATTGCCAGTAGTATCGAAACAAATGCAGCAAATGTACGTAAAATCATGAGTCAGCTCAAAAAATCCGGTTTGATCTTTACAAAAACCGGAAAACCGCAGCCTTCCCTTGCCAAAAGTCCAGATCAGATTTCTTTACTAGATGTCTATCGCAGCATCGAAGGTAATACACAGCTTATCCAAGTCGATCCAAAAACAAATCCAAATTGCGTCGTTGGTGCGAATATCCAAGAAGCTTTAGAAGAAAGCTACGCTCGGCTGCAGAAAAAAGCAGAAGAAGAAATGGCTAAGATCACACTTGATAGTCTGATACATAAAATAGCCGTTTTGGAAAAAGAAAAAAGACCAGAAAACACAGGCCTCGTAGAGAGATTTTTATAATTCTCTCTACTGGACCTGCATTTTTCTGATCGGAATCGTCTACATAAATTCTTTTATTCTCCGGGGGACAAAAGCCTTGTCATGCCCCTTTTTCCTCTCTAATGCTCAGGTCAAAGCGCTGAAGTCATGACGTCTTGATAAACGGTGTTCAAGGAGCTGACCCTCGGCATTAGTTCTGAAAAATGAAAAATATGGAAAGCTATTTCCCCTTTTTCCTCTCTAATGCTCAGGTCAAAGCGCTACTTTCACGACCTCTATATTATCATGGTTTATTGACTACCGGTATCCAGATTTCTCCCATATATTTCCCGTTGGTAACTCCCATTTCGACTACAGCATTTGGCCCCCCAACATAGGCGTAATCTTCTACTTCTCTTAAAACATGCCCAAAGGCCGTATTCGTCAAATCATTTCTTAATTCTTCAGGCGATTCTGCTAAAGCGCTTACAACAAGATACGTTCCTTTTGGGAATGGGATGATTCGCGTAGTGTTTAGAACATCCTGACTCGTTTGAACACCGACATAGTACATCATTTTCCCGTTATAGGGTTCGTTGACTGTAAAGAAATAATGATTTTCAGCAGCTTGTTTCAATGCATCTATTGTTCCATTACCGATAACTTTTTGCTCAAATGCTTGTTTCTCTGCAGCCAAACCGACAAAATCCGTATTGCTACTCTTCAATTCCACACCAATACCCGTCACCGTAAAATCTGGTTTTTCTTCGATCCTATACTTTGCCATTTCTCCCACCCTTTCTATTATATTAAGTTCATCTTACATAAAATTAAAGGGAAATGACACGATTACGCTCTTTTTTCTAGGGATATTTTTATTTTTTAACTATTTTTTTGCTTTCACTGCAATCCAAATCTCACTGTAAACATTACTGAAATCCTCTCCCCATTTTGTAAAAGAGATCTCGGGAGCTTCGACTAACTCATAATCTGAAGAAGGAAGCCATTCTGCATAGATTTTCCCCCAAGTATCTTGTAAAGTTTGGGGAAATGGCCCTTTATTAGGAAAAATGGCCCAAGTGTGTTCTTCTATAGCAAGCATTTCTAAATCAGCGTACGGATTTTCTTTTGTCGTAGCAAAGCCAATCATGTGCATCAAACTGCCCTTTTCTTCCAAGCGGTCTCCATCAAATCCATAAGAAACGTTGATTACTTGATTTGGATATAAATCTCCTAACTTATGCATCTCTTCCCTTTGAGTCTCCGTGATCGTCTGCGCTAACTTTTGTATTTCTTGATTGACTCCTTCAAATTTGACAGGAACTTTTTTCGCCACACCTGCCACATAAAACTGTTCTTTCTTTTCGATACGAAATTCCATCGATTTTCCTCCTCTGACATCAATAAAAAATGTCAAGCGTGGAAAAGATTTTTGTATGCCGTATCTGCTGATTTCTGAAGGCAGATATCCTGACCAATCACGAAAAGCTCTTGAAAAACCTTCGACTGTTTCATATCCATATCTAAACGCCGTTTCTGTCACTCTTGATCCATCTAGGAGATCGCGATTAGCCAAAGCCAATCTACGGTTTTTGATATAGTCCATTAGCGACATCCCTGCAATAAACGTAAAGATGCGTTTTAATTGATATTCAGAGATTCCTGTATTTTCGGCTATTATTTTATAGGAAAGTCCTTCTGTCAAATGTTCTTCGATGTAATCGATCAATTGGTTCAGATCTTTAAGCATATTTATCTTCCTCCTTGCTTGCCTTTTTATCATATTATCAAAGAAAGTCAATTACTTGATGAATCAGGAACCAATTTAGTCAGATGTAGAAAATGTTGTATGGATCTAAAGAAAATTCTCAAGCAGCGTTTCGTAACGGATAATTGGTATTATCTGCCTATCTATGTTTTACCTTTAGAAAAATAAATTTTGGGGAAGACACATTCTAAGTAAACAAAGCGGCAAAAATATCTTTTATTCCCTTAGTTAATCCGCTTACTACCTACTGTACAAAGCAAATTGTTGTTCAAACTGCTGATCAGAACGTTGCTTGGATTTTTCTTTGCGATACATCATACCTCTTTTATCAACTGGAACAATTATTTATTTCTAACAAAATCACTTCATTTTTGTCAGATAAATAAAAAACAAAAAAAGTTCCATCTTTAAAACACGCTATTCTTTTACTTTTTCTCACATTCTCTAAGAAAAGAAAAGGAGAATGAATTTTTGACAATTCGAGCAAAAGTGATTATCAAATATGTAAAATCAGCTACTTTTTTCTTAAACGTTTCTTTATACTAAATATAAATAAGTGTTTCATGAAAGGAGAACTAGATGAATAATTGGCTTGAGTATTTTCCTGAAAACGTTTTGGAACGCGGTTACAGCTATCATCTGCACGGTTTTGTCCGTCATTTGAACTATACAAGCAAGTACTTGTCCGCAACAGTTTCTGGCACGGAAGATTATAAGGTAGTGATCACTTGGGATGAAAAGACCAACATGACTTGTGATTGTCTATATGCCATAGAAGGAAAAAAATGCAAACACATGGCTGCTGTCTTATTCGCTTACGAAGAACGTCCAATAAAAAATCCAACTACTCACTTTCCGAACTCTCGTCCCTTGTTTCCTCCGCTAGTTCCTCTCTTGTACGGGAGCTTTTAACAGAGATTCTTATAGAACATCCGCAATTTATCGAACGCTTCAAAGTTAAGATGCCATTTCATGCAATAAATTATTCAGATAAATTAACAACTATCATCCATAAATACGATCATATTATCAAGAAAAACAAAAACAGGAAAACAGCGAAGTTCATCATGGAGATGCGAAAGTTCATCCAAGAAGCAGTTGAATCGCTTATTCAGCAAAATGCCTATCTTCCCGCATTCGAATTGATCAATGAAGTGATTGCTACTCTCGAAACATTCTATTGGGAGCCTGCGGACGAACGATCACTTCTTCTGATAGAGGATTGTTATTATTTATGGAAAGAATTATTAGCAGAAGCACCCCGTGCAGAAAAAAGACAAATGTTCTCTTGGTTCGTCTGCCAAGTCGATCATACTGACGCCTCTTATTCAAAACGCTACTCCATAAAAATCCTGAAAGAAGACTTTCGGGAAAAAGAATTTTCTAACCAAAAGAAAAAAATAGATAAAAAACTAAAGAAACGGTAAAGAAAGACGATTTCAATGAAAAATAGCAAGTAAACGATAACAACCATCCTAAATTCACAAGAAATACAGCAGACCCTGCTTTAAAAACACGAATCATGCAAAGGATGAAGTAAAGAAGACTTAACGCGTACCCAATATTAGTCATTTGACTATTAGGTACGCGTTTTGTTTTATAAGTCATGACAAATTTCCTTCGTTGCTGGATAGATTTTCCGGTATTGTTGATATATTTTACGATACTTTTCTACATTTTGTAAGAGAGGTTCCACTGCATCTGTATATTGGATAAAATTCTGACAACAACTTTCAGGTGTGTCGAACCACCCTAACCCTAGTGCAGCAATCATTGTTGCGCCTAATGCAGGTCCTTCCTCCACACTTAAACAATAGACCGTTGCATCGAAAATATCAGCTTGGATTTGTAGCCATGCAAGATTTTTCGCGCCTCCTCCCACCGAAACAATACGTGTAAATCTGCGACCCCTAGTTCTTTACGTTTCAATCCCACCATTGACAAATGCTCATTAAAAATTTAGAATATTCACAAGTTTGACGACAATTATGAAAATTTATGTCGTGCTAAAGGAGTTTTGTTATTGGATGAAAAGTTAGATATAAAAACTGCGATCAAAGACACGTTACCTACCGTTTTTGGTTATATCGGTATTGGACTTGCATTTGGTATCGTTGGGAAAGCTGCCGGGTTTCATCCGTTGGTCGTCACGTTGATGTCCCTGCTGATCTATGCTGGTTCCGCCCAATTTATCACAGTCAGCATGCTTGCTAGCCATAGTTCACTGCTTTCCATCGTTCTCTCGACCTTTCTAGTCAATTCCCGAATGATTTTGATGAGTATGACGATTGCCCCTTATTTCAAGAAAAATCGGCTGCTTCAAAATCTGCTGATTGGCACATTGCTGACAGATGAAAGTTTCGCTCTGGGAATGAATAAATTGAACTATACGGGACAAAAGTTAAACTTTCGTTGGATGAATACAGCTAATTGGATTTCTTATTTGACGTGGGTGGGTTCTTCTCTTGTTGGCGCACTTTTAGGTAATTTTATTACTGATCCGAAAAAGTTTGGTTTGGATTTCGCCATCGTCGCTATGTTTATCGGGTTACTTTATCTTCAAGTCATTTCTGATAGAAACACCTCTAAACGATTACAGTTGATCCTGATTGGTCTCACTTTGATTCCGGTATATGTCGGACTGATTTTTATCCCAAGCAACTTAGTGATTGTAGTTGTAACACTGATTGGGTGCGGATTGGGGGTGTGGATCAAACATGCCTTCTTTTGAGTTTACATTGCTAACTATTTTAGGTTGTACTTTAGCAACTTGGCTTTCTAGGGTCCTACCATTTGTCTTACTGAAAAAATTCGATTTACCGCAACCGTTGCTTGAGTATTTAAGTTTTGTCCCGATCGTCATTATGTCTGCTTTATGGTTCAGCAGTCTATTTACCCAAAACATCGGACATCTGCCGCAAATCAATCTCGAAAATGCTTTGGCTTCAGTTCCTACACTTTTAGCTGCTATTCTTTCAAAAAGCTTATTAGTGATCGTCTTGGCAGGAATTCTTTCCCTTTCGTTGATTCGCTTATTATAAATAAAAAAACAAGAGCTTATGGCAAATTACTGTCATGCGCTCTTGTTTTTATCAAAGTCAAATAAGAAAAAAATCGGCGTATTCTTGCTTATCCGTTGAACGGACCACTAACAACGACTTTTCCTAACATATGTCCTGTTTCTACGTCTTTGGTTGCTTGTTTCAAGTTCTTCGCATTCATCCCATCTGAATAGACCTTGCTCAATGTACTGCGGATAATCCCTTCATTTGCTAAAGCAGCAATGTGGGCTAAAGCTTCTCCTTGCGTTTCGATTTCATAGTTATAGTCTGTTTTAGCGAACATATACTCCCAGTCGAAGCTGATAGATTGGTTTTTCCAAACACCTATATCTAACGGCTCTTTGATCCCTACGATCGTTCCCACATGTCCAAACGGTCGGACAAGGTGCTTGATTTGATCAAAGTAGCGGGTAATATCGAATAATACAGCGACATACTCTACTTGATCGATTCCTAATTCACGAAAACTTTTACTTAAGTCGTGATGATAATCGATTGGATAGTCTACACCTGTTTTTTTCAGCCATTCAAAATTCTTCGGACTTGCAGTCGCGTAGACTTCTAGGCCAGCCCAATGCGCTAGTTGATTCAAAATCGAACCGACGCCCCCAGCTCCGTTGATCACTAAGATTTTTTTCCCGCGGTTGGCATTTTCTTCTGGAGTCAGACCAAATTTTTCAAATAACAATTCATAAGCGGTCAATGAGGTCAACGGCAAGGCTGCGGCTTCTTCATCTGAAAGATTTTTTGGTGCAAGAGCGACAATACGTTCGTCAACCAGTTGGTATTCTTGATTGCTTCCTGCTCTTGTCGTTGTACCTGCGTAAAAAACGCGATCGCCGACAGAAAATTTTTGCACTTCATCACCTACAGCAACAACTTTCCCGACTCCATCAAACCCTAAGATACGTAAAGCATTTCTTATCCCGTTATCTTGGCGAAGTTTCGTATCGACAGGATTAACAGATACTGCGTTGACTTTTACCAGAAGATCCCGTGAACTGGGTACAGGTATCTGTTCTTTTTCATCAATAAAGCTTTTTGGATCATCGATCGGCAACCCTTCATAAAAACCGACTACCTTCATTAATTCCTTTTCTGACATACGAATTCCTCCTTAGCTTCATCAAGTTGGAGCATCCATACAGTTTTCATTTCAATATATATAGTATGCTATTTGTTCCACCTTTTTTATTCATCATAATTATTCTCTTACTTAAAGTAAAATATTTGCACTTTTTTGGTTAAAAAAGAGGTTGCGACAAGACTTTTGTCACAACCTCTTATAAACGGTGTTCTCCTACCAACTCTTCGGTCACAAGTTACAATATTCATAAAATATGAGGAGCTATTTTTTGGAATTGCTCCTTGTGACTCAGAGTTAAACGGCAGGCTCACAACCTCTGATATAAACGGTGTTCAAAAGCTTGCATCTGCGGTAATAAGTCCAACCAATTCAAAAACATTAGGAGTTATTTTTGTTTGGCTGTTCTTATTACTTGATGCAGGACAGCTTTTTCACGACCTCTAATTCACGGTGTTCAAGCAAGAAATCATTGTTCACTGAAAAGCGTTGGATGTTCTGTTTCAAAGGTGTCCAAGGTCTCTCGTACTTCATCGGTAGATTTCGTATTCATCAACTGAACACGCAAGTCATTTGCTCCTGGAAATCCTTTGATATAGATTTTAAAGAAACGATGCAGTCCTGTGATGGAACGCGGGATGATTTCTGAATAATGATCTTGCAGATCTAGTTGCAGACGAAGTAGTCCGATCAGTTCTTTTTCTGTATGTTCCCTCGGATCTTTTTCAAATGCATAAGGATTCTTGAAAATCCCTCGGCCAATCATGATGCCATCAACGCCATATTTCTCGGCCAATTCTTCTCCTGTCTGGCGATCGGGGATATCTCCATTGATCGTGATTAGTGTTTGTGGAGCGATTTGGTCACGTAAAGCAATGATTTTAGGAATGACTTCCCAATGTGCATCTACTTTACTCATCTCTTTACGCGTACGCAAATGGACAGAAAGATTGGCTATATCTTGATGAAGTAGGTGACTGATCCATTCTTCCATCTCAGACATTTCCGTATAGCCGATACGCGTCTTGACGCTGACAGGCAAACCGCCAGCTTTAGCTGCTTCAATCAATTGTGCCGCTACTTCTGGACGAAGGATCAAGCCACTGCCTTTTCCACGTTCTGCTACATTAGGGACTGGGCAGCCCATGTTGATATCGATTCCTTGGAAGCCCATTTCTGCCATAGCAATGCTCATTTCTCTAAAAAATTCTGGCTTGTCTCCCCAAATATGGGCAACCATCGGCTGTTCATCTTCTGTAAATGTTAATCTTCCTCGTACACTGTCTTTTCCATCTGGATGACAGAAACTGTCTGAGTTTGTAAACTCAGTAAAGAAGACATCCGGTGCTGCTGCATGCTTTACGACATGACGAAATACAACATCTGTTACATCTTCCATTGGTGCTAAAACAAAAAAAGGCTTTGGCAGCTCTTTCCAAAAATTAGTAGTCATTTATTTGTTACTCTCCATTCTATCAAGCAGTGAAGTCGCAATCTTTCTCAAAAACATTGTCATTATACTAGGAAACAAAAAAAGAAGCAAAGTGAACAGCTTAAAAGATGTTTCTGATTGAACAAAAAGAGGACTGTGACAAAAATCTTCACAGTCCCTTTTCCGGAATAAATGGTGTTCTCCTGCCAACTCCTCGGTCACAAGTCAAAATATTCATCAAACATGAGAAGCTATTTTTGTTTGGCTGTTCTTATTACTTGATGCAGAACAGCTTTTTCACAACCTCTCCACTAAACATTGTTCAATCAGCTGACCCTCGGTATTCGCTCAAAAAACAACAAAATATGAGGAACTATTTTTCCGTTTGTTTCTCTAATACTCAGGTCAAAACGCTGATTTCACAACCTCTTTTCTAACTTCTCAATCCTCTTCCTTTATTGATCAAATACCAAGTAACGGCGTACAAAACAACGATGAATAACACAAGTACGATCATCGATGTTGCTACTGGCACATCGATCGTTCCAAGGAATCCGTAACGGAAACCGGAGATCATATAAACGATTGGATTGACTTTCGAAACAGCTTGCCAAAAGGGCGGTAACATAGAGATGGCATAGAAAACGCCACCTAGATAAGTTAACGGCTGCAAGACAAATGTAGGCACGATCGATACATCATCATAAGACTGAGCAAAAATCCCGTTGAGCAGTCCTGCTAACGAAAACAAGATTGCCGTCATCAATAATGTAATGATGACCATGAACCATGAATACACATGAAGTGGTACAAAGAACAAGGAAATGATCGTTACGAGAGAGCCGACGAGAATACTGCGACCCACACCACCAATCACAAAGCCCCAAATAATCACATGCGTAGGAACAGGTGCTACCAAGATTTCTTCGATATTTTTCTGAAATTTTTGAGAGAAGAAGGACGAAGAAACATTGGCATACGAACTAGTGATAGCAGACATCATAATCAAACCAGGAACGATGAATTCCATATATGAAAAACCACCCATGTCACCGATCCGCCCACCGATCATTTTTCCGAAAATAACAAAATACAAGGATGTCGTGATCACTGGCGGAACCAGTGTTTGGACCCATATACGCAAATAGCGGTTCGTTTCCTTGATAGCTAAACTTTTTAATGCAGTAAAATAAAGATTAAACATTTTTCTCCTCCGTATGATTATTTTCTTCTGTGATTTTCAAGAACAGTTCTTCTAAACGATTCGACTTATTCCTCATAGAAAGAACTTTGATTCCTTGTCTTGTAAGCTGATCGAAGATTCCGTTCACCCCTTGATTTCGTTCAACTTCGACAGCGATTGTCTGCTCATCTTCAAATGTACAAGCATATCCTTCAATCACAGGTTTGGTATCATATGGCGCTAAATCAAAGATAAATGTTTCAAATTGCAGTTTTGACAGAAGCTCTTTCATACTTGTATTCTCGATCAGTTCACCCGATTGGATGATTCCGATGTTGCGACAAAGCATTTCAGCTTCTTCTAGATAATGCGTCGTCAAAATGATCGTTGTACCATTTTCGTTCAATTCTCGTAGAAACTCCCACATCTCGCGTCTCAACTCGATGTCAACTCCTGCTGTTGGTTCATCTAAAATCAGCAAACGTGGTTCATGCATCAGTGCTCTAGCAATCATCAGTCTTCGCTTCATTCCCCCGGAAAGCATACGTGCACGGACATTTCTCTTTTCCCAAAGATTGGACTGCTTCAAATATTTTTCACTGCGTTTCATCGCTTCTTTGCGAGAGACACCGTAGTAACCGGCTTGATTCACGACGATTTGCTGGACCGTTTCAAAAGGGTTAAAATTGAACTCTTGTGGAACCAATCCAATCTGTTGCTTTGCTCGAACTAGATCCTTGTCCAGATCATAACCGAAGACATTCACTTTTCCAGATGTTTTATTGACTAAAGAAGTAATAATCCCGATCGTTGTAGACTTCCCAGCTCCATTTGGCCCTAATAGCGCATAGAAATCTCCTTCTTTCACCGAAAGATCGATTCCCCGCAATGCTTCGACCCCACTTCCATAGATCTTTTTCAAATTATTTATTTCAAGCGCATTTGCCATTTATTTCCTATCTCCTTATAGACATGATTCTTAATTGTATCATGGAATACAGCAGATGAAAAAACAACTTGGCTTCCACACAAAAACACACCTGCTCACAAAGAGGAGATGTGTTTTCTAGTTCATGATCATCTTCGATAGAATAACTATCTAAACAACTCTGGAACTTTTAAAATCATAAAAGTACCGACAGCAACTACTACGATGACATATAGAAGATCCTTATAACTGAGGTTCTTGTCTTTTTTATTCATGTTAAGCTTTCCTCCGTCCTTTTATCGAAAGCTTTTTTCTTTTATTTTAACCGAAATAAATAAAATGGAAATAGTTATTTTCAATTTCTGTTTTCGCTGTTTGTTTTACGGAGAACTTTGCCATGGAACGTGCGTCTCGTCGCTGATGCTAAGTTTTTTCGATAAAAGCTGCTAGAAGGAAGACAGCGTGGTTTATTTTGTATCGTCTTTTGCTAAATCTTCCAAGATCATCTGGACAGCAGACTCGTTCCCATTGAATTCTGCCACTTTTTTGGCATCAATGTACTTCTTTTGATAATCGTCTTTTTGGACCCACGCATCATGCTTCGTTTGAGAAAGTTAATCAAACGGATACCACTGCCGCTGTTCATCGAACAACAAACTTTCTTTTTGGGCCTGTTCAACTATGGATTTAGGATAATTCAAAACTTTCAGCAAGGCAATCGCATTTCGGGTCCTTGAAGGTCCTTCTTTTAATTTGAAATCAAAACTGATTCCTTTTCCTTCTGTTACTTGTTCTTCAAAGTGGACATTCTCACAATAATTCTTTAAAATCTCTGTCAATTCGATATCATGTGTGGCGACAAATGCTAAAGATGGATACTCCGCAAGCCACCGAACGACTGAAGCGGAAGAAGCAATCCGTTCGATCGTATTTGTTCCTTTTAAAATCTCATCTACGAAGCAGTAGCAGCGTTCTTTGGAAGCCACTTGGTCCAGCAAACGTTTGATCGATTTGATTTCTGAAACAAAATAACTGTCGCCTTCAAATAAATCATCTTCGATTGCCATGGAAGTCAACACATGCCCAGATTGCAGGGTAAACTGTTCTGCAATTGCTGTTTGGATCGTCTGTGCTAGAATACAGCTGATGGCTATACTTTTGACATACGTAGATTTTCCTGATGCATTGGAACCCGTGACTAATGTATTCTTCTGCCAGTTGACTGGATTCACTACCGCTTCTTTTAACAATGGATGATAGATATCTTTCGCTGTCACACCGCCCTCAGTAAACTCTGGTCGGCAAGTGATCGGCATATAGGTGCGATAATTCAAAACGGCTGCTGCAACTTCCAATTCTCCCAGCAATTCCCACAGCTTGATGGCTTCAGTTGAATGCTTTTCTAATTTAGTGAGAACGAAATGATAGGAGATAAATGGTAGCATGAACATGATGTTGACATATTCAAAAATCAATTCTGCTTCACTATCACTCTTCATGCGAAATGAAAAACCTAATTTAGGGATGTCTCTTAATGGTTTGGTTTGCTGCTTCAGCTCTTTTTGAAGTGGTGTCGTCATTTTTGCTAACTGATTGGCGGCTGAAATCGTTGAAACCAAATAACTCATGCTATTCAGCTCTGTTTCTAGTGTTTGTTTCTTCACTAGATAATAGACCGTATTGAATACTAAGCCACCGATTGCTAGATAGATTCCTAGTACTTGCCCTAAAAGAAGCAAACCTACACCCACCAGCGGAAGCAAGCCAAGAAAAATAAATAAACCTACGCGTCCAATCTTTTTACTTTTTCCATCCGCTAGATATTGTTTTGCAAAATTATGATCTTTTTTTCCTAAAAGAGCGAATTGATATTGGATTCTTTCTCTCAGTTGAGGATTTTCCTGATAAAAAGCAATTAGTTTTTCTAACTGATAATCTTCTCCAAAATCAAAGCTGCGTAAACGCTGATACAACGCTTCTGAACCTACACTAGAATAGGTACTGTTGATCCCTTCAAATACTTCGAACATATCCAAGTCATACCAAGTAAGATCGTCGATTTCACTATCCCATGAACGGAATTTTTTCTCCGTGAGCCACGCATCCTTCAAACTTTCTTCTTTATCAAATCTCGGTTGATAAGGAATTTTTCCCCAATTACTACGAACTGTTTCCTTTACTTTCAAACGTGAAAAAATGTCTAAAACAACTAATAAAATAACAACTGCAATAATAATTAAAACGATAAATTCTCTTTGGCCCATATCCCTCTCCGTTCCTTGATTTGTTAGTTTTAGTATAGCACTGTTGCGCTATTTGAAAAGGGGGGTACAAAAATAACTGTCTTCGTTACCTAATTCGTATCAATCACACCAAAATAAAAACACCTTCCAAAAAAGAAGATGTCTTTAAAACGAGATACAATTTTTTTGTCATTCACTTCAGGTAAATTAGAGCCAATTAAACCCTCCGCAACTTGACGGAGATGGAGAAGATGCCCCCGTCTAATTTAGCGGTCATCTCTCCCCTCATTCCTTCCACCAATTTTTTTGACAGGTAAAGCCCGATTCCGCTAGATTCCGTATTTGTGCGGCTGGTATTTTCGGTATAAAAACGCTGGAAGACTTTTTCAACAGAGGTTTGCACTCCTGGTTTAATAGGATTGGCCACTGTTAATCGAATGAATGGATCCTCTTTTGAAAATGTCACCTTTGCTTGTCCATCTGCATAACGCAATAAATTCTGTATGATATTTTGCAGCACTCGCAGCAACATGAGCGGATCTGCTAATACAGTTGTATTTATCGAGTGTTCAGCGAACGCTACCTCGATATTTTTCTCAGAAAATTGTTCATAAAAAGAGAAAAATACTTCTTCCACCTCTTTAGAAAAAGAAAGCGTATGGAGATCCATTTCTTTTTGCTTCGTCTCTATTCGAGCAAGATCATAAAACTGATCCGTCATACTGAGTAATCTTGCAACAGATTGTTTGATGATCGTTAAATACTTCTCCCGTTTCTCCGTATCCTCTACCTGTTCCAGTAATTGTACATAACCGTTAATAGCAGTCAAAGGAGTTCTGAGATCATGAGAAAGGCCGACGATCGATAGTCTGATGTTTTCTTCCATTTCTTGAAATGCTTGTCCTTTTTGTTCATTTTCATCCACCCATGTATTCAGTGCATCTACTAGGTCCATTAGATTCTTTTCTCGAAATTCGACTGAAAGACGACCACCATATTCTTGTCGTTCAGAAAGAGTGGCGATTTTCTTAGTTAATCGCTTGATTTCCCTTTGCAGGAAGAAAATAAAACTTCCCATAAAGATAACAACGAGAAGCAACAGCCACTTAATCAAATCTAAACCCCACTCCCCACACCGTATGAATATACACAGCATGTGCCTTTGCTAGCTTCCCTCGAAGATTGGAAATATGCATATTCACTGTTTTCTCACTATCAAAATATGGTTCTTGCCAAACTGTTTCATAAAGATTTGCTCGCGAAAATACTTTTTTCGGATGTTCTAAAAAAAGCTTCAGCAGATCGAATTCTCTTCCTGTCAAATGGACTGTCACACCATTCACATTTACATCCCTTGACTCTTTGTCCAGTAAGATTTCCTTGTAATAGATGCGTTGCGACAGATCTTTTACTTGGACAGAAGTCTGATGACGAAGTTGGATGCCGATTCGTAACAACAGTTCTTCGATATCAAATGGTTTCGTCACATAGTCATCCGCTCCTGCTGCCAACAAGGAAACTTTATCTCTTTGATCGCTTTTTGCTGAAAGAACGATGATCGGAACATTCGATGTCTGTCGGATTTCTGCTAACAATGCTTCACCTGAAAGCCCTGGAAGCATGAGATCTAGAAGGATCAAATCGACAGGATATGTGCTTAACAATAATTTTCCTTCCGTACCTGAATAAGCATCAAGAAGTTTGTATCTCTGTTCAAGAACCTCCTCCAGTAAGGAATGAACAGCTTCATCGTCTTCGATAATCAAAATAGTTTCCAGCAGGACCACCTACTTAATGTCAGATTTTTGGAAAATAAACATTCCTAGAGCTGATGATACCACGATTGTTACTAGACTGACCAGAATCATTTTCGGTGCTTGCGAATAAGTTGCTTGTTGCGCAAAGTCCGTATACATGAGCCACGTTTCCGTAAACCACTCCGTTAGAAATTCCAAGCCTTTGATTTTTGCGAAAACACCGGGAACGAAGGCCGTTCCCATGATATAAAGAAAAGAAAGAAGCAAACTGACACTGGTACTTCTAGTGATGAATGTCAAAGCCACTGGAACAGATAATGTCCCTAATGTCAGCAGAAGCAATACAGGAAATACTTTTAGAACATAATTTCCATAGTTTTTGATTCCCTCAACTTCACCAAATCCGAAAGCAAGTGTGTAAGCAATCATGGCTAGCCCCGTAATCAAAACCACGCCAAGTGTTGTGATCAAAAGCGTAACGAGAAGTTTCGACACATAATAAGTCATTCGATTCCGTCCTAAAGATAACGTATTGCGAATCGTACCGTTTTGAAATTCTTCCCCAATATAAAAGCACGCAAATGCTGCGAAAGCCAGAAGAATCCATGCAGCCATTTTTTCCACCATTAAAATCCCTGTTGCACCGTTGATGACTGTATCCGTTGCTTGGTTTAATTCATTGCCGTATTTTGTATGCATATACCATTCGTTCCAAGAATAAAAAAGCGGAAGTACGACCATCAGTCCTAGTGAGACCCACATTTTACGGCTCTTCCATACTTTTATTTTTTCAGCAGTTAATAGATTAAACATGTGGATTGCCTCCAGTTAATTGTAAGAAATAATCTTCCAGTTTTTGCCCAACTAGGTGGATACCATCCACAGGAACTTTTGCCTCTACCAATGCTTGATTGATGGCTGCTACTTGGTCAATTCCTTCAAAAAGCTGGATAACACGGCTAGATTGGACAAAATAATCCCTATAACCAAGAGAGTCGAGAACCGTTACTGCTTGTTCCGTCGCCGAAGTGTCAATTTTTATAAATTGACGAGATTCTTGTGCCAATTCTTCTTTCGATAATTCTTTGATCAAGTGTCCTTCATGCAAAATACCATAGTGAGTGGCGATCTGTGACAATTCATCTAGCAAGTGGCTAGAAAGCAAGACGGTGATTCCCCGTTCTTTTACCAAACGTTGGATGATTTCTCGCATTTCTGCCATCCCTGCTGGATCCATCCCATTCGTCGGTTCATCCAAAATCAAAAATTCTGGATTCGTGATCAGTGCATTTGCAATAGCTAAACGCTGGCGCATACCTAAAGAGAAATTCTTTGCTTTCTTTTTCCCTGTATTTTCCAATCGCATCATTTTCAGCAGGTCTTCGATTTCTCTATCCGACACACCGCCGTTCGCTGCTTGGATACGTAGGTTATCTCTTGCAGTTAATTCTGGATAAAGAGCAGGGGTTTCAATCGATTGACCCATACGTCGTCTTGCTGCCTGCAAATCCGTCGTTCCAAATAATTCGATCGAACCTTCATCAATCGAGATCAAACCCATAATAGTTCTCATAAAGGTAGACTTACCCGCTCCATTTTCCCCAATCAATCCATAGATCATTCCACGTTTGATTTCGATCGATACTTTATCTAATGCTTTGGCAGCACCGTATTTTTTGGTTATACCAGTTGCTTTCAAGACCGTTTCATTTCCAAAATCCATACTTATCCTTCTTTCTTATTGATAAGTGAAGTATAGTTGACGGGTATAAAGAAAGCAGCCAGAAATGTATAAAGAAAGTGTAAATTTTCCAATTGAATGTCAAAAAAAACAATCGGACAATACGTGTCTTTCCTATTATCAGGCAGTTTGTTATACGCTTGTATCAGTTTCCTGATTCTTTCTTTTCGACCAAAGTCGTTTCTCTGTATTCCTCTTCACTGAAAATTTTTGCTTCTTTCAGATCAAGCTTGAGTAATTTTACCAGACCGGTTATAAGGATAACTATAGCAAGACTCCCTCCCAGAAAAATCAGACTGTCTCGCAGACGTGGTTGCGTTGTCTTCCAATCAAAGAGCGCACCAAACAGTGCTAATCCAAGTGGACTGGCCACCATGGTAATCGTTGTTATCGTTGACATCAGACGTCCTTGTATATGCGTTGGAACTTCTCGCTGAAGCTAGACCATATAAAAAGCAAAAGAAAACATTAATCCTTAAAAACGGACTTATGAAAAATAATACATGCCGTTTGGGATTTACAATTAGCTACCAAATAAGAGGTTATGACAAAAGACTTTTCACAATCCCTTCTTCCGAATAAACGGTGTTCTCCTGCCAACTCCTCGGTCACAAGTCACAATATTTATCAAACATGAGAAGCAATTTTTGTAAATTCCTTCTTATTTCTTGAAGCTGACCACTTCTGTCACAACCTCAGAGGCGGATAAATAATATTGTTTGAAGATACTTGATCTTTTTCCCGTTTGTTTATAGATCGAATGATATTATAGACCAAGAATCCTACCTATTAACATAGCTAAAAGCACAAAAAAGGCACTTTCCAAATTGTGGAAAGTGCCAGAAAAGTTAGGATTAAGGTAACTGCGCTCAGCATTGCTTCGCCCAGTACGATTCTCGTAACTCGTGAACTCGAACGATAATCGCAATTAACGTTTTGAGAACTGTGAAGCTTTACGAGCTTTTTTAAGACCTGGTTTTTTACGTTC
>OKQE01000293.1_pt1 | contig 14820 bp, 13 predicted proteins | sample 1612211 | NCBI WGS metagenome assembly OKQE01 (sample SAMN04436785, study PRJEB24849) | human gut metagenome | biome: human gut; feature: NICU; material: stool | host: Homo sapiens | place: USA: Saint Louis, MO | collected 2011-03-31
CTAGAGAGTAGATTTGAAAGCATATTACTGGCTTACAGTGTTCTATTAAGTCGAGTACAACGACGTTTTGAAGGAACTTTGAGATATTCTTTAGAATATTAAAATTAACTAGCACCACGGGTTTGTTTATATATAATTATATCGATAAATAAGAATTAGAAGTAAAAGTATAAAGAGAATAAACGAAGGTGATGTAATGACTTTGCAAAAGTTAAAATAACGAAAAAACACTTTTCATAGCAGTTTAATAACTACCATGAAAAGTGTTCAAATTTTTTAATTAAATAAGGGACTAAAATTGTCCACCCAAGTTAACATAGAACCGATATTTCTATCTGATTTTCTCTAAGTTTACTTTTATAACTGTTAAGTATCTATGCAATTTTTCATTGTCATCAATATTAGATTCTAGTATTGCCTCGAAATATCCTCTTATAATGGAAAGAGGGGTTTTTCTAAATCATGAGCTAATGATTCAACCATTTCCACTTGTTCTTGTTCCATCTTCCACTGGGCGAATATTTTTTTCAGCTTTCAATTCTCTACGCTGCTCATAGACTAGAGTAATGATGAAAGCAATGATGAATGTTAGAATATAAGATATAGGTTTCGTCCATTTTCCATGAATAGAAGGATTGTCTATTTTTCTTCTTCCAAAGATAATAGAGGACTTTGCTGTACTCTTGTACCCAACGATAAATCGTAGTATGACAAACATTTATTCCACGATCATATCACAATTCCTGAACTTCACGATAGCTTAGATTGTAACGCAGGTAGTAACCAACAGCGACAATAATGACGTCTTTTTTGAATTGTTTGCCTTTAAAATGATTCATTACTCTGTCCTCTCTGTCTTTTTTCTCAATTTTACACTAAAATAGATTTTTTGGAAAACTTTGCAACAGAACCTTTTTTCAATATCAATCGCTTGTCTACCACACGGTTTCAATGTAATGATAACTTTTGATAATCGTTCAACTAAGGTAATTACAGCACTTTTATGTTTCAGACCTACGATAGTATCACCTTCAAGGTGACCAAACTCATTTGAGAATTGGCTATAATCTTTTTCACGTTCATGAATAGAGCGGCGGAAAGCTTGTTTTCCACGCCTTTCTTGATGTCCATTCGGTTTACGCTTGCCTTTCATCGGTAAGTCAGAAGGATTAAATAGCCCCTTTTTGAACATACGATAAATGGTACGAGCAAAACAACGAATAGGAAACGCTGCACGACCAACAATCACATCGGGTGTCCATCCTTGAACAACCTTTCTTTGAATATATTCTGATTGTTCCTCGGGTAAAACAAGCGGGCATCTACCACAGTTTGATTTGTTTTTCTTATACTGTTGATAGTATTCTAAGGCTGATTTTCCTTGCTTGAAGAATAGGTATACTTTATGGATCGTTTGTCTTGAACGATTCAAGCAATGCGCAGTTTTCGCAACAGATTGATTTATTTTGAAATAAGACTCTATCATTACAAGTTCATCCGTTGTAAGATGGGTATAGGTCATTTGTACTCACTCCTTATAATTCTTTGGTCAGAACTATTTTGAGTGTAGCACAAATGGCTTTTTTAGTTGTCTAGCTTAATTTTACAATCGGCGATATGTTTCTCTCCATTCTAATCTCTTAAATTCTTAGAATTCATAGTCATCTTCGGACATTTCCTCTGCTCCACCCATTAAATAACCTGCTCCTACTTGAGAAAAGAAATCATGATTAGCCGTTTCAATGGAAATTCCATTCATAACAATTGGATTCACATCATTTACTAGAGCATCTTCAAAGTAAATACCAAATCCCATATTTTGAAGAGATTTATTCGCATTATATTTGACAAATGTCTTAATATCTTCTACTAAGCCAATTTCAGAATATACTTCTTCAGTATAAGCAAATTCATTTCTAAGGAGCTCATTTAGAAATGTATACATCCAATTTGTAAACTCATCTTTTTCTTCTAATGTTAATTCTTCAAAATCTTGTCGAAATTTATATCCAAGATAAGTTCCGTGAACTGATTCATCTCGGATAACTAGCTTGATAAGCTCGGCTAGATTTGCTAATTTATTTTGACCACGATACCATAATGGAATAAAGAAATTACTGTAATATAGAATTCCTTCTAAAAAAACACTGGCTACCTTGACCTGCATAGGGGTTCCGTTTTGATAGACTTCATTAATTTTTTCAGCCTTAAATTGCATTTTCGGATCATTATTCATCCAATCATAAATCTCTTCAATGTCCTTAAAGGTGTTAAGAGAAATCAAAATCGTCCCATAAGTTTTAGCATGAATGGATTCCATAAAAGTGAAGTCGCTCAGTACAGCTTTTTCTTTTTGAGTTCTAGCATTTTTCTTTAGTGCATATAAACCTTCTTCTGATTGTAATGTATCTAGTAAAGCGAGTCCTCCTACCGCTTTTTTTACCACCTTTTTTTCCACATCAGAAAGGTTCTTCCAATCCAATAAGTCATTAGAAACAGGCACTCTTGTGTCTAACCAAAACTGAGCAGTTGCTTTATCCCAAACATATTCATCGAGTTCATCTTCAACAAGTTGCCAATTCATTGTTTTGTGTAACATAGTCGTTCCTTTCATTGCTTTATTATTTATTGTTACATGTCAATTAAAAATCACCAGTTAAAATCAAAAATATATCTATCTAAAAATCATAATCAGACTCATTCATTGATTCTTCTGCATTCACAGTATTCTTATCGCTACGGTTAGACAAATCATGTTTGCGTAACTCATTCAAATACCTATTTATGGTTACTAATTTTTTCTCGTCAATTTGATAAGCTTTATTAAGCCCTATCCCAGTAAGAATATGATTTGCTTCTTGCTTTACTAAATTAATAGCCACCGTTTTACTATTCTCTAAGTTATAAAAATCATTAATTAAACGAATCGCCAATTCTACAAAATAATCAACGATATAAACTCCCCAGTTTTTAAATTCCTTAACCTGTTCAAGTTTAGTTTCCCTTAACAGAAGTCTAATTTTGTGGTTGAGATAGTAACAATGTAACGATTCGTTTCTAACAATCATTCCCAACATGCTGCCAAGGTTAACAAAGCCTTTTTCAATCCATAGTTCGAAAAGGTATGATAGATAAGCATAATTTAAAAGTCCTTCTACACATACTACCATAAAACGCTTTTTCATTGGGTTAGTTCCTTGGTAGATCGTATCGATTTTTTCTAGATATTCTCTCACAAGGGGCTCAGTATCAATCCAATCAAACTCTTCCTGAAGATCAATTTCCTTATTAAAGACACGTAGAATTCGATTATAAGCTTTTGTATTAACCATTTCTGTGAATTGAAGATTATTCAAAATAGCAATTTCTTGTTGTGACCGTTCACTGTTCCGAATAACCTCCACTGATTCAATAGATTGATAGGTGGAAAGATTCGCTAAAAAAAGCAATAAGCGATTAAGCTGCTTCCGCTCTTGCAAGCTTAATTTCTCCCATTTTTCTCGATCCTCTTCAATTGGAATACGTGTATCTAACCAAAAAAGAGAAGTTGCTCTTTCCCATACAACGTTATCCAATTCATCTTCAATGACGTTCCAATTAATTGCTTTATAATATAAATAATTATTTGACATACTATCTCCTCAAATCATACAAGATTCACAATTATTGACACTGCTAAACTCATCGTCCTCAGTGTAAGTTCGTACATAGTAAAGTGATTTAATCCCTTTTGTCCAAGCATAATTACGAAGCCGGTTTAAATCACGAGTCGTTAATTGGGAGTTCCCAGGACTTTTCCATTCATAAACTCCTTCCGGTAAAACTGACCGCATAAAGAGCGTTAAACTCATTCCCTGATCAATGTGCTGTTGCGCTTTTGCGTAAATATCAATAATTTTTCGTTGATCCATGTTATAGGCCGTTTTGTAATAACGAAGTGTTTTATTTGAGAGATATGGAGCAGGATAGAAAATTGATCCCACTTTCTTTTCCTGACGATTTTCTATCAATTGAGTAATCGGGTGAAGTGACGCACTTGTTTCATTAATATATGAAATGGATCCGTTTGGGGCAATAGCCAATCTGTTACGATGATAAAGGCCATCATGCATAATATCTTCTTTTAATTGTTGCCAATCACTAACAGTAGGTAATGATATTTGCTTGAAAATTTCATTTACTTTATCAAACTGAAATTCGAAATCTTTCTCCAAATATTTATCAAAGTAAGTCCCATCAGCATAATGAGAAGATTCGAAATCATGAAAGGCTTCTGATTTCTCCACAGCAATTTGATGACTTGCTTTTAAAGTGTAATAATTCATAGCTAAAAAGAACGCATCCACAAACTCTAGCGCTTCTTCAGACTCGTAGTCAAGACCATTCAAGGCTAAAGCAGTATGTAGACCCATTGCACCTAACCCAATCGTATGATATAAGGCATTTCCCTTTGAAACTGTGGGTACTTCTTCGATATGAACTTGATCTGTAACGGTAGTAAGGGCCCGTACTGCGTACTCAATTGACTTCCCAAAATCACTTGATTTCATAAGATTTACCATATTCATAGAACCAAGATTACAAGAAATATCCGTACCCACTTGTTTATAATTTAAATCCGCATTTAACTTAGACGGTTCTTGAGGCTGAAGAATCTCTGAGCAGAGATTACTCATAATTATTTTTCCTTTTACTGGATTCGTACGATTAGCGGTATCAATATTTATAATATACGGGTAACCCGATTCTTGTTGTAATCGTGAGATTTCCTGCTCCAACTCACGAGCATTAATTACAGTTTTTTCAATGGTATCATTTACCACCATGTTGTCGTATTCCTTAGTTAAATCAACATAAGAGAAGGGAATACCATACACGCGTTCGACATGATAAGGATTAAAGAGATACATAGGCTGATTCGTTTTAAGTAACTCATAGTATTTATCCGGTACTATCAGACCTAGCGATAAGGTTTTTACACGAATTTTTTCATCAGCATTCTCCTTCTTTGTTGACAGGAAATTAAGAATATCTTGATGAAAAACATTAAGATAGACAACACCAGCCCCATTACGCTGACCAAGTTGGTTACTATAAGAAAAAGAATCCTCAAGCAACTTCATAACTGGTAGAACTCCTGAAGAAGCATTCGCAATCTCTTTAATAGGGGCTCCCATTGCACGTAGATTTGAGAGATTAACTCCTACACCTCCTCCAATTCTAGAAAGTTGTAATGCAGAATTAAGATTTCGTCCAATAGATAGCATGGAATCATCAATATCGATAAGAAAACACGAAACCATTTCTCCCCGCCTCTTTTTTCCTGCATTTAAAAAGGTTGGTGTTGCTGGTTGATAGCGCTGTGAAATCAACTCTTCCAGTAGTTTAAAAGCTAAATCTTTATCACCATTTCCAAGGTAAAGCGCATTAAAAACAACACGATCTTCAAAGTTTTCCAGATAAAATTCTAAATCATTTGTTTTCATTGCATATTGATTATAAAATTTATAAGCGGCCATAAAACTCTTAAATTTAAAACCATAGTTATAGGCAAAGTCAAAGAGTTCTTTTACAAACACTCTACTATCATCACCATACAAATCTAGTAAGCTTTCTTCAATATAGTTATGTGTAACGAGAAACTCGAGTTTTTCTTCTAAGCTATTAAAAGTCATCAGCTTTTCTTTGATTTCAGTATTTAAATACTCTTCTAAAGCTTCTTTGTCGTAATGAAGTGGAATCTGCCCATCCACTGGGATATTTAGCATGTTATTAAGAACAAAATAATCTTGTGTCATTTTCTATTTTCCTTATATTAACGGGTGGCTCCCACTAATATGATTCCTTTCTTTAGATACTTTTGGAAATTTTTTTATTTTTAATACTTATAGCGAAAAGAATGTAGGTTATCTTTTCTATCATGCTGGAGTTGTTATAAATAATCGAATCAAACTTGGACTTCTACTAGCCGCCTATCTATTTTTTCTGCAATCCGTTTTACATCTGTTTCTGTTCCTTTTAATTCAAATTCATCTAAGACTGGAAACCCAAAATCTCTTGCATACTGATAAGCTGTTAAGCAGAATTGCTTATTAAAATTTCGATTACCACTACCAACAATTCCTAGACAATATTCACGATTCTTACTATAAGCAATTAGTTGACGTAAAGGGGTTGTTAGAATTTCAGTATCCCCAGTATCAATACCATTTCCTCCCTCTAAATAGCTTGGTAGAAACGCGAAATAAGGTTCTTTAATGTCAAATGCTAGAGATTTCCCATCTTTAACAAGGTCTTTTACATTAATGTACTTCAACCTTTTTTGATACTCTTGTTGGAAGTAGTGATCTAACCCCTTGAGGAAACTAGTTGTATTTCCACTGAGACTAATATAGTACACCTGGATGGCTTGCATTCAATTCACCTCTCTTATATAATTTCTATATATAGTGTGCAATACAACGCAAAACACTATATATAGTATTACGATATATATATTATATAAAATATCTATTAAAAAAAATGACGATGGTCAAGTTTTCTAATTTTTTTGAATTTTTAAAATTTTAAAGGAAAGAAAAATATGAATAAATTAGGTTGTCTCTGTAAAGTTCCACTATTTAACCCCCTTACAATGAATGAAAAAAATAATATACAGTGTCTATTGCATCATAAAACATTTCAGAAAGGGGAACTTATTTTTTCACCAGGTGATCAGGAACAATTATCCATTGTTGCTTCAGGAGCGATGAGGATCTATAGAATTAGTAAAACTGGTAAAGAACAATTTATACGTATCGTGAAAGAAGGGGAATATGATGGAGAGAATTATCTGTTTGGGTTAATAAATGACTCACTATATGGGGAAGCTATTAAGGAAACGAAGGTTTGCATTCTTTATAAAACAGAGTTTAACAAGCTTATTGAGCTCTACCCCCAACTTAGCTGCAGATTGCTTCAATTAAATGCCCGTAAAACAGTAGAACTGGAAAGACAGTTAGAATTATTGGCACTTGATCGAATTGAGGATCGCTTAGCTTTATACATTAGTCGACTGTCCCCCTTACCTACAATCATTGAAGATGAGATTGTTACTCTTCCTCTATCTATGAAAGAGCTGGCCAATTACCTAGCCACTAGCCCTGAAACTATTTCTCGTAAACTTAAAAACTTTCAAGAAAGAAAACTTATTATTCGGAAAGGAAAAAAAGTAACACTTCTAAAAACTTTCTGGAATGAATTTAATTTTTTATAAGTTACTAAAATAAAAAATCCAAAGAACTATATGTTAGTTTTCTTGAGGGAGCGTCAATAATTTTGTGTAAATGGAAAAGCCCATTCTGTTGATCAAGTTAAAACATTGATTCTAATGTATCATGTATTTCTTTAAAACCTTTATGAACTCGGCATAGAAACTTTTGATTATAGTTGTTGAATTGAGATACTAGAAATCTCTCCAGAGATTCTTCATTAGGAAATTGCTCTTTTCTTTTGGTATATTTCTTTAATTGTTTGTTAAAACCTTCAATCAAATTAGTTGAATAAATAGTTCTTCTGATTGACGGAGGGAAATTATAAAAGGTTAATATAGCAGGATTCATGAGCAATTTAACCACTCGTGGATACTGCTTTTTCCATTTATCTATCATAAACCTTATTTGATTATTTGCTTCTTCTTTTGAACTTGCTTGATAAACTAATTTGAAATCGCTACAGATTTCTTGTCGATCACTAACACGAACCTTATGAGCGATATTTCTAGATATATGGACACAACATTGTTGAAATTGAGCATTTGGATAAACACTATGAATACTATCGTTAATGCCACTTAAACCATCAGTTACGACTAATAAAACCTCTTTTAAACCACGGTCTTTTAGGTCTTGAAGAATCTCTTTCCAAACATAAGCAGATTCAGTTGGAGCAAGACTAAACCCAAGAACCTCTTTGGTTCCATCTAATCGAATGCCAATTACAATATAAACTGCTTCTTTTGAAACAGTTTGTCTTTTTAAAGGAATGTGAGTAGCATCCATAAAAATGACAGAGTATCTGGATTCTAAGGACCTTTCTTTAAAGGCAATAATATCTTCAGAAACTATTTTAGTCATATTTGAAATGGTTTGTGGCGTATAGTGATGCCCGTACATTTTTTCAATCAATTCAGAGATTTCAGACATAGTAATTCCTTTTTGAAATAGCTGAATAATAGTGGTTTCTAAAGAGTCATTGGTTCTTTTATAAGCAGGTAAAGTTTGTTGAGAAAACTTACCATTTCTATCTCTAGGAATCACCAAATTTAATTCTCCATACTCTGTTCTGAATGAACGTGAATAATTCCCATTACGGGAATTACCTGAATTGAACCCAGCACGATCATATTTTTCATAATCAAGAAAAGCTGTTAATTCAGCCTGCAATAATGAATTAACAGCTAATTCTAAATGACATCGAAATAATTCATCTAAATCACCTTTATTGATTAGTGTTTCCATAATTTCTGTAGTAAAATTGGGCATGAGAAAGTCCTCCTATAAAATTTCGGTTGTGGTAACTTTAATTTTACAGAATGGACTTTCTTTTTTTCTACCCTAAATATCTATTTACACAAAATATTTTACGCTATCATTTTTAGTGAGGGATGTTATAATTAAATAAAAAAATAATTGGGAGAAAGCATATGTACTCAAAGAATTGGAAAACAAAGTTATTTATGATTGTTGTGATAGGGTTTATTTTTATTTTCGCAGGTTGTTCAACTAAAACAGATAAAAGTAAAACTGCAGCATCAGAATCAAAAGCTGCTGAAGTGGTAAAAAGCAAAACGAAAAAAATAGAAAAAAACGTAGAAACAATTTTAGCTGAAAAAGACAAAGATAAAAAATTATCGGAGTACAAAAAATTTGTTACTGAAGCTAATACTTACTCTAAGTTAGATAAGAAAGAGGAGAAAATCACTAAGATCTATACAGACTCCATGAAGAAGATCCAAACGAATTTTAAAGAACAAGACGATAAAGATTTAAAAGAGAATACATTGGATAATCTTGAAGAATCAACTGAAAAAGATCTTTCTAAAAAGATCACTACGCTAGATGAACTCAAAAAATGGATGCAAAAAGAGAGTACTGATATATATAGTAAAGCAGAACTCGATTCATTAATTAAAAAAATTGACGATACAATTACAACATATAAAAATCAACTAGAAAAAATAAAAATTGATAATCAAGAGGCTAAATCAACAGAACCTACAACAGAAAGTAGTGAGGTAACTACTTTGCAAGAGAATGCTTCTGAAGAACTACAAGTAGTACAAACTCATTTATTAAATTCTATTGAAGAAGCTGCTCAATATCTGGGACAAAAACTTCCGCAATCGGGCGGTGCAGGTGCGTTTGAAAATGGGCAACAAAATTCTGACGGCTCATTTACTTTTCATTATCAACTACACGGAGGGCCAGAAGGTATCACTTGGAACATCATTACAGTGAATAATAATGGTGAAATTATCCAAGATGATTATTTTAAAACTGTGCCAAATGAAGCAGCAAATAATAGTGCCTCTGCACCTAATCAAGCATCTATTTCAGAGTTAGAAGCTGCGCAACTTGCAATAGCTAAACACAATGAGTTAGGTAGACCTAATGCGACTGATGCTGGAACTGAAACTACAGCAGATGGCTATTATTTTTATTATATGGCCGATGGAACTGATCAAGTGTATAAATATTTTGTAAGTAATTCTGGTCAAGTTCAAGCAGAATAACATTGAAGAATTTAATAAACAATTAAATCGGTTTACTCGAACAACAAATTCTGTAGCTTGGTTTAAAATGATTTCCAAAGCAGAGACCGCGGAGGACTGAGCATCTAAAAAAATAAAAGGACCTGGGACAAAAAGGTTCTTTAAAACAAAAAAGCATACACAAAAATCTGAAAAATGATTTTGTGTATGCTTTTTTTGCATTGTTCTTCTCTTTGTTTGACGAATTTGAGGTGGTATTTCCTCAAATTCGTTGCCATTAATGCAAATCCGAGTTCATTTTTGACCTTTTCTTTTCCTCGAACTGATAATCGAGTGAACGACAAAATAGCCTTCAGGTGTCCAAAGGCAGTTTCCACATCAATTTTTCTACGACCATAAATCTTTTGGGTTTCTTTTTCTTGCAATAATTTTTTGACCACTGTTTTATAGGATTCCCAAGTCCAATTTTTTTGAATCCTCCGGTTGAATTCTTCTTGGGCTTTTGTGCATAGTGATCGAACTGGACAATTTGAACAATCTTCACATTCATAATAACTAATATGACGGGTGAATCCATACTTGTCATTTCTAATTCCATTGTATTTGAAGTTCAATTTCCGTCCTTCTGGGCAAATGAATTGGTTACTCATTTCATCATAGTCCCAATTATTTACTTGAAATGGATTGTTTTTGTATTTTTTCTTTTGTTCCTTTTCGTACATGCCATAAGTGATTAACGGTGTGGATTGAAATTTTTCTAGAACGTTCATGTAATTCTCTTCGCTGCCATAGCCTGCATCTGCGACAATAAATTCAGGCAACGGGAAATACTCCTTTTTTAAAGTGCTCAAAAAAGGAGTCAGTGTTCGAGTGTCAGTTGGGTTTGGAAACACATCATAGCCAAGAATATATTGATTGTTGGTGGCAATTTGTAAATTATAGCCAGCTTTCAATTGACCGTTCATCATGGAATCATCTTTCATTCGCATAAACGTCGCATCAGTATCTGTTTTTGAATAGCTATTTCTTTTCCCTAAAATTTGATAGTGCTTCTCATACGTAAGCACACGTTCTTGATGAGATGTAAAATGATTATAGAATAATTTTGGTGCTTTTCTTTCAAATCGGAGATCTTTACGAATCGCACCACATGGCTCATCCGCCATTTTTTGATTGAGTTCTTCAATCGTTTGTTCCAATGAGGTTAAGATAGTCTGGATGTTTTCTTTGGACAAATTTCCTTCAACTTCTGTTTGCAGGGCAGGAATAATCTTTTCTTCAACTAACTCGTGATACGCAGCCAAAGATTTTTCCTCTAATTTCTGATGGTATCGCTCGACAGACTTTCGCCAAACAAAAGTAAATTTATTCGTATTGGCTTCAATTTTTGTTCCATCAATAAAAATAGCTTCTTCATCAATTTCATTTTCCGCAATTAATTGCGAACGAAATTGAACGAAACACTCTCTTAATAAAGGCTGTACAGCTTCATCCACTCGAAAACGATTGATGGTTCGATAACTTGGCTGGTAACCTTGAGCTAACCACATCATGCGAAGACTATCTTGAAGGAGTGCTTCAATCCTGCGGCCAGAAAAAACCGATTGCGTGTAAGCACATAGAATTATCTTTAACATCATTCGTGGGTGATAGCTTGATGCACCTCGTTGGTGTTTCAAGTGTTCAAAGGCTTCTTCTGGAATGCTTTCAACCAAATGATGAACAGGATAAGCAATATCATTTTTGGGGATTGTCTGCGTTAAATCTAAAGGTAAAACTAGTTGATCTGTGGTATAATTTTTGTACATAAGAACCTCTCCTTTACGTATTCGTTTTGTCGCTTATGTTGTATCAGAAGGGGTTCTTTTGTTTCAAAAGATAAGATAAAACCGGCGCAGGAAATCAAAATTTCCTACGCCGGTTTTTTGGTTGGACTTTGGATTTTTGTCCCAGGTCCTTTTTGTCTTGAAGTTTCTTTTTGATATTAGCAAGACACGTGTATAACACGTGCCACTTTCCGTTTTCTTTAAGATGGGACTTTCAGCCAGTCGGCCTTCAATACAATGGACATTTAACACAAGATCTCCTCCTAAATATAATCATCGGCATTTACTTTATTCATGGATTGATAGATATCATAGTAATCATTTTCTGGTGTCACACTCGACTCTTTCAAGTATTTGGTGGCCAATTCTTTTGGTGTAGAAAGCTCCTTCGTTTTTGATTCAACCGTTGGAATATGATACGTTGGTGCCGTTGATTTTTCTGCAGGTTTCTGGCTAGTCACCGATCGATGGTTCGTTGGTTGTACTGATTGTTTGATCGAACCTGATTTTGGCTCACTCCGTCTAGCAGGTGTTACCGTTGATCGATCAATTCCTCTACTAGGTGATTGTTGCACTATTTGAGTGCCAGCACTGGTAGACGATGGATTGCTTCGTTGTACGATCGCAGCTGTAGAAGGACTCACACTTGTAGTCCGTTCAAATGCCACAGAAGCTCCTTCAGGCGCTTGTTCAGTCGATTGAATAGATGACTTGGCGCTGCTGCAGAAGTGCCGTAAGACGTTTCTGGTGCGGATCGTTTCACTTCCTGATCGTTAGCTCTCTGAGTGTTAGTCGGATTTCCTTCAGATGCACTCGGATTGTTTGACTGTTGCATATTGTTGTTCTGATTGACTTTGTCAGTCGCTGCTTGGATGGCGGCTTTTCTACTTGGCGTCTGAAGCGGCGGAATGGTCGTTCGTTGGACTTTTTGTGAATCGGTCGTTTTCCCCGTTGCCAAACCATTCGCACGATTGCCGTTGATAGGATCGATCGGTGATTCGGTTCGATTGCCACTTTCACCCATATGTTTCAACGCTTCAGCTGAAACATTGCCAATGCTTTTTCCATCTGGTTCTTTTCCTTCAGAAACAGTGCTGGAAGAAGCAGAAGCGTTCATTGGTTGATGCGTTGTTTCTGGTGAAAGATTGGTTCCTGAAGGCAGCTCTCCATTAGCAGAAACCTGATCCTTGTCTTGAACCGATGGATTTATCTGATCATTTGGAACCGCTGATCGATTCGATCCTTGCGTTTGTGTCACCGGCTCTTGTTGGTCTTGCATGCCAAACGACTGTCGCATGTTCGCTGCAAATTCTTTTATACTTTTTGTGGAAGATCCATTGTTTCCTGGAATAGTAGACCGATTCTGAATCGATTTATCATTGTTATTTTCGTGTACACCATTATTGACTCTCATACGGCTGACTGCATTTCCGGCGTGCTCTTTAATACTACTACCAGCATTCACTCCACCTTTTACAGCGCTTGTCGCAGCTTTCGCAGCAACTGCTGTACCAACCATAGCTTGCCATCCTGAGCGAAGCCCAATATCCAACCCCAGAAATTTCCCAAAGAAATTTGGGCCGTCGATCGTAATTCGGACACCAACAATACAAAGTACTAAATATGGAAGAAAATCGACATCAAGATTACCTATAAATGAAAAGTATAACTTAAAGATACTCAAGCTAAACCCTGTCAACATAATTGCTAACAAGCTGTTCCCAATATCCAAAAGGATTTTTTTTGTTCGTTGACCGGTTTCAATATCAGAAACAGAAAGAACTGGAAACATCAACTTTGCAAATAGTAGCTCAATCAAAGACGTTGCTATGATGAACGCAGAACATACAAAAGCAAAAGACACTGTCAATAACGACAATGTTATCGTGCCTGTCTTATACGTAAAGCGAAATTTTCCCTCTTTATAAAAGTCAAACATACCGGACTCAATTTTTTCTGCAGTAATTTTTCCATCCTCATCTGTTTTAGTTTTATACTCTAAATAAGAGACTTCGTCTTTATTTTGTGCATTTTCTGCCATTCTCGACAATTTATCAGATGTTATCACTTCCGTAAGATCTGTCATTTTAAAAGCTTGTTCTGATAGATTGTTTTTTGGTGTTCCTGTTTCACTATTAAGACGAGAAAATCCATTCTTAGAAGCATATTGTAAATCTGCTAAATTCTCTTTCACAATACTATAAGAAAGAGTGCTTTTCTCAGTCGTGTCTAGATTTTTTGTTTCTCCATAAACTTTTTGTGCAAATTCCGCACTAGATGTAATCACCCCAGGAAGTTGAACACCCAAACAAACAAAAAGGACAGCCCTGAAAAGGCCTGCCTTTAGATCGACTCGCTCGTTTAAAATATATTTATAGGCAATAACAATAATCATGATAATCAAAACCGTTAGGGAGACTACCCGCATGCTTGTATAAATTTTACCTATCGTCCCATTATCAAGAAAACTAAAGACCTTAAATACTTGATCCAGGATATCTTCCACTCCGGAAGCCAACTTGTACAATCCTTTAATCCAATTACTGCTAATCCACTTAAATATATAGCTAAACAAGTTAGCATCTTGGATCCATTCACTAAATTTCTGTAGAAATTCCGTTGCTTTTTCCGTGTTACTCACCTTCCAATCGTATAAAAAAGGAGCCTTGAAAAGGCTCCCTTTACTAACATTCTATTGTTTATATTCTGCTACAAAATACTGAGGATCTTCATCGTAAATTTCTTTTACCTCTTCTAACGTAGAGTCTATTTTAGAGAAATTTTTTGAAACAGGTACAAACGCATAACCATTGTTCTTTTCATCAAAAAAAACATTGAAATCTTTGGTATCCGAAGTAAAACTATCTAGTACATCGAATATACCGTAATCTTCGCTATTTGCGATTCGGTAATGATACAAGCCGTTCTCTTTTTCTTCTACAGAATATTCCATTGTTTCAGAAATTCCCTTATCAATATTGGAAACAGTAAGAGAACCATCTTTCATTTTTTCTATTTTGAATTCTGGATCATCAGAAGGAGAATTCGACAAATAATATGACTGCTCTTCTTCGAAAAGGTCTGCAAGCTTTGATTGAGAAGAATTTGAGCACCCACCTAAAAGAAAAATACTACTTAGTACCAATAATAAACTGGATAGGCTACAATTAACTAGACAGAAAAATTAGGGTGTGTAGACTAGAAGAAAACATACCAGGAGGAATTTTTATGTCTAAGAGAACA
>OKQE01000319.1_pt1 | contig 13280 bp, 10 predicted proteins | sample 1612211 | NCBI WGS metagenome assembly OKQE01 (sample SAMN04436785, study PRJEB24849) | human gut metagenome | biome: human gut; feature: NICU; material: stool | host: Homo sapiens | place: USA: Saint Louis, MO | collected 2011-03-31
TGAAGCTGAATCTGCTGGGGTGTGGTGACGGTGGTGCGGTGACCTCTGCCACTTCAGTAGCGGGGCGTGACAGCATGATGGTGATGCAGAGTGCCCTGCTGACGGGAGTGGGGGATGGCGTGCTGCAGCCGGAGCAGCGGATGGTCAGCACGGGGCGTGCTGTTGTGTACGGTGGTGCGAATCAGTTCACTTACTGGCTGAGTGAGGCACAACAGCAGGCACTGGCTGGTCAGCAGGCGACAGACCGTGCGCAGGGGAAACCGTGCATGAACCCGCGGGGTAACACAGCCCTGTTGCGTCTGCAACTGGATTATGAATAAGGAGGAGAAGGGTGAATAAAAACAGAATGCACGGAGCATTATTCAGCGTTCTGTTATCAGTGGTGTTCCTGCCTGTCTCCGTTTGTGCCTCAGAACTGGGATTTAAGGGTAATTTGCTGGACAGACCCTGCCAGGTTGACCCGTCTTCAGCTGTACAGGATGTGACGTTTATGGATATGGCTACGCATCTTTATCATGCCTGGCCCGGCAAAAGTTATGAAGAGAAATTTCAGATAACGCTGGCTAACTGCCATGCCACCACAATGGGGAAGGTGGTACGACTGACATTCAAAGGTGCAGAAGAGAAGGGCTTACCCGGATATCTACAGGTCAGTGGTGTGAACAGCGGGAAACTGGGGATAGGGATTATTGATACTGACGGCAGCAGCCTTCTGAAGCTGAATCAAGTCCATAACGGTGGACAGGGCAGTAAGGTGGAAAAGGATAGCGTGACGCTGAATTTTAAAGCGTTTGTGCAGGCCACATCAGAAGCCATTGCAAACAAGGCCGTTCAGCCGGGAATTTACAACTCTGTTGCAACATTTGAACTTTTGTATAATTGATGAATTAGGCGTTATAAATATGAAAAGAATCACGAGCATTATGTTATCTGCAACGTTATTTTCTGCAGTATCTGCGCAGGCCACAGATAATCTTCAGTTTAGAGGGAATCTGATTATTCCAGGTTGTACTATCAATAATGGCAGCCCAATTGAAACAGACTGGGGACAGGTAGAGATCCAGACGTTAGGAAATCCTAATACTCCTTCACATGAAAAACAATTGAGTATTCCTGTAAAATGCCCATATTCTCTCGGGACACCAAAAATGAAAGTTACTGGGGCTGCGCATACAGCATCCGTTCCAAAAGGACTACAGACTTCGAAATATAATGAAGGACTGCTCATTTATTTGCGTACTAAAAATGCTAGTGACTGGGTTTCTTATAACACCGAGCAAAACATCCCTGCTGACAGCATTAGCGGGGCTGGGATTGATAAAACTCTGACTATGTATGCCTCACTTGGATATTATAAAAGAATGGAAGATTTGAAACCCGGTCCATTTACTGCAGCGGCTTCATTGACGTTAAGTTATGAATAATAATTATTTGAGGTTAGAAACTATGATTATTGAGAGAATAGAATGTGAGAAAAGTAAACGCAGATTGAGAGCCTTGGTTTTTTTTGGCTTATTATTGACATCAATAAAAGTTGCAGCTATGGATGTTCCTATTCAAATTACAGGTGAGATATTGGTGCCACCTTGTCAAATCAATAAAGGGAAAGTTATTGAAGTTGATTTTGGGAATATATCAGTAACCAGTATTTCAAGTGCTCATAATTGGAGAAAAATAGATGTTCCTGTTAGTTGTGAATATGCCAATGGCAGCGCATATGTGAAAATAATTGGCCCTCAAATGAACAATAACAGAAATGTATTGCAAACTAACATTAAAAACTTTGGTATAGCTCTTTATCAAGGAGATGGTAATACTACAGAATTGATTTTAGGTGATGGTGAATATCGCGAAGGCGAGTCAATAGGATACCCTATCCAAACGGGGTTAGTTGGTAAAGAGAATGGTGTTTTTACATTTACAGCAATTCCTTTTAAGGACGCAGAGAAAAATATATCAATCGGCTCATTTATATCCTCAGCAAGAATTGAAATCACTTACACTTAATTTAATAGATATCGTTTAGGTATATTTACAAACAATACATGATATATCGATGGTGTATTGTTAAGTCCTGTAATATAAGAGATGTTTAAATGAAAAGAGTTATCCTTTTGCTATTGTTTTTATCTATGGAAGTATATGCATCCGATGATGCATATTGTGCTTTAATTTGGAGGATTAATAACTTCAAGGCTGAATCATTCAAACGAGTTGGTAATAAAACATATGATTTGACAATAGTAACAGACCCCAACATGACTCTGGTGTCTAAGGTAACCAAAAATGTTTCAGAGTACTATTACACTCCTCTTGAAGGCGTTGCTTCATACTGGGGGCTGTTTACCTCACAAAGTGTTCCATTTGAAGTAGGGAACAATTTCAAAATAATTTCCATAAATGGTAGAAAAGATAAATATGAGATGGCTCTGAGTTTTGTTAATAACACCTGGACCAATGGATGTACGGTTATATCTCCAGGGCAAAATCTTAACTGGGGGGGGAGCACTCGTATTGTTTTACGCGTAGAGTTTGATAAAGAATTGTCATACGGTTATTACAATTTTTCTAATTTTAAAATTCCAGTCAGATTATTTTATGAAGAGAATAAAGGTTTTTATGGTGGGAACAGAGCATTAGTGGCCAAGTATTCTCAAGAGGCTCCGTTTATATCAGTTGATTCATGGAACCTCCAAATAAAAGCACCTACATGTAAATACTCTGACATTTCTATCGATTTTGGAAAAATAACATCGAGTCAAGTAAGAACCGGAGTTAGTAAAACCCAGAATCTATCGATGTATTGTGAGAATGATCCTGTATCTGTAAAAATATACTTTGCTGACACAAAAAAAACAATGACGGAAAAAAAGTGTGGGAGCACATCAAAAGAAATGAATTGTAAAATATCTATGGGGGATAATAAGAACCAGAGTTCTTTGGAGTTTGGTTATAATTATTTTCAACCATCAGGCAGTGGAGAAATTAACATTCCAATAAATGTTGTGTTGAAATCGGAAAGTCCAACGCCAGGGGTGTTTAAAGATAGCGCTGTTTTAAAGGTTGATATTAATTGACATATATATATGTCATTAAAATAGTTTTTAGAGATAGCTTCGATTTGATATTAACCAAGAGAGAAAGTAAAGAGCATGAGATGGCACGTAGCAAAATAAAACCGGAAAAAATAAAATTAAAGAGATTCATGATAAAAGTTTTGAAAAAGGTATAGATAAATATCACCTGATGCTATGGTGATTATTTTAAGTATGCATCATATATTTGAATCATCTCCTTTATTGTGCATAGGGGTGATTTCAAATTATTATTTGAAAAAATATCATGTTGAATGTAAAACATCTTCCTGTTCTTATTTATCATCACATCAGTCGTTGTCCGAGACTTGTTACTCTTTCACCGAAAATATTTTGTGAACAGATAAAATGGCTCGCAAAAAATAACTGGCGAACGGTGACATCTGCAGAACTCGAGTCTTTTTATCAGGGAGAAAAGCTCCCCAGAAAAAGCGTCATGATAACATTTGATGACGGTTATCTTGATAACTGGCTCCAGGCCTGGCCGATTCTTAAGGAATATAATCTGCATGCACATATTTTTTTAATAAGCGGATTGATTGGTGAAGGTAAAGTGCGCCATACACAGGCGAAAGAATATTCTCATCTTGAGTGTGAGCAACTGATTGCGGATAACCGTCCTGATGAGGTTATGCTTCGCTGGTCTGAAATCAGAAAAATGCGTGATTCCGGGCTGGTTGAATTTCATGTACATACTCATTCATATAAACGCTGGGACAGGCTTTCTGCATCAAGGACAGAGCGGTGCAGGTATGTGAGAGAAGATACACTGGAAGGAAAACGATGTCTTACAGAAAAACTTGGTTCCTGCAGCTCTCATCTGTGCTGGCCAGAAGGATATTATAATAAAGACTATATTAATCTTGCCAGAGAACTTGGTTTCTCTTATTTATATACAACAGAAAGAAGAATGAACTTTCCCGAAAATGGCTCATTGAAAACTGGACGAATCAGTACTAAGGAACGTGAGCACTCCGGATGGCTGAAACGACGCTTTTTTATTGCACCACTTCCTTTTTCTATTCCTTACTGGCTCTTCACAAAGGCCCCAGACTACCCAATAATTAATTATGAAAACTTTATTTACAGAATCTTCACCAAATATTGGTGGGCAAGAGTTGCAGGCTCTTGAGCAAATGCTGGCTCTCAGAGGGTTGAGACACTCTGTTTTGCTTGCCTGCGCAGAAAAAAGTAAAATTGCTCAGGAGGTTATAAAAAGAGGAATTGATATACGTTTATCCCTTTCAGGAATAGTCTTCATGTCCCTTCCATCCTTAAACTGAGTCGAGTGATTAGAAAAATAAAGGAGAATAATTTTATCGCTTTTGAGATATCAGAAAATCATCCTAACCTTGATATGGATGATAGTGTGATAGATTTCTTGTTCTGTTTGTCTGGATACATCTGACTTGATGATTTTGGAAGTAGTAATGCAACAATGTCTGCAGTTATCAAGAGACCTTATCATGCTATAAAATTAGATAAATGCTTCCTGCAGCATAACATAGAAAATCACACCATATCAGAAGCAATTAAACGAATAAAATAATTTGCCCCTCATGTTATAGCTGAGAAAATTGAAAATGAAGTGTATCATAAGATGTCTGTTAATCTGGATTTGTGGGGAGGGCAGGGATATTATTTTTTAAATACAAACATGAGCCCCCATTGTGAAATGGTTTCCAATTCTTTATCTTTTGATTTTTTTAAAGTGTAAGAACATAGTGAGTGTTTGACTTTCTCTAATATCATACTCCTTATATTTTTTTCTATCTATTGAACTATAAGTGTGTTAATGAATTATGAACTTAATATATTCTCTTCGTTACAGTAGAGCTGCTGGCTGTTTAATCGCGGTTTCTGAACTCACAAAAAAGAAGAATAAAAAAAAGGTTAAGGTACTTCTTCTTTCTTCTTTAACATCTATTCTTTTATATACAGGGCATAGTTTTGCAGGAACGGTAAACAGCGAAATATCATATCAGTTATTTCGAGATTTCGCTGAAAATAAAGGCCTCTTTAAACCAGGTTCCACCAACATTCCAGTTCATAACAAGAGTGGTGAGTTGGTGGGAAAATTAGATAAAGCCCCGATGCCAGATTTTAGTTCTGTAGATTCAGGTATTGGTGTAGCAACATTAATTGACCCTCAATATGTTGTGAGTGTTAAGCATAATGGGGGCTATCAAGGAGTTAGTTTTGGTGATGGCGATAACTATTATAGTATTGTAGATCGTAATAACGCACCTGACCTTGACTTTCATATACCAAGACTAAATAAACTCGTTACTGAAGTTACTCCAACTTCTATAACTTCTCAGGGAGCTGTTAGTGGCGCGTACTTAGATAAAGTACGATACCCTGTTTTTTATCGCCTGGGCTCCGGTAATCAGTACATTAAAGACCGTAATAACGCCCTTGATCACCTTTCCAGTGCCTATAACTGGCTTACTGGCGGTACAGTGGGTAATCCTTCTTCGTATCAGAACGGAGAGATGTTATCAAGTTCCTCTGGATTAGTTTTTGACTACACGAGGAATGACGTATTACCGATCTATGGTGAGGCTGGTGATAGCGGTTCTCCGCTCTTTGCCTGGGACACCACCCTACAAAAATGGGTTTTAGTTGGCGTTCTCACAGCAGGCAATGGTCCGGGCGGTAGAGCAAACAACTGGGCTGTTACACCACTGAATTTTGTTCATCAAAAAATGACTGAAGATGATGGTCCGTTTGTTCTTTTCGACTCTTCTGATGATGCGCCTTTGACATGGAGTTTCGACCCGCAAACTGGGACTGGTAATCTTACACAGGGCAATGTCACCTATAAAATGCAAGGTAAACAAGGCTCCGATCTTAATGCAGGAAAAAATATTCATTTCTCCGGAAAAGGAGGGGAAGTAAAGCTTGTTGATGATGTGTTCCAGGGGGCTGGTTATTTAAGATTCTTAGACAACTATACAGTCACAGCCATAAACAATAGCGTTTGGACTGGTGCTGGCATCATCGTTGACAAGCTTTCAACGGTAAACTGGCAGCTCAACGGATTAAAAGGAGATAATCTTCATAAGATCGGCGAAGGTACGCTCATCATTGAGGGTACTGGAATCAACGAGGGGGGGTTAAAAGTCGGTGCCGGTACTGTTGTTCTTAATCAACAGTCCAATGAAGAAGGGTCAACGCAAGCCTTTAGTAGCGTTAACATCGCAGGGGGCACATCGTCTGTTATTCTCGGTAATGAAAGACAAATTAACCCAGATAGTGTCTCATGGGGATATCGGGGCGGTAAACTTGACCTCAATGGTACAAGTGCGACTTTCCACAAGTTAAAGGCCGCCGATTACGGTGCAGTGCTTGCTAACGATGATAATGAAAATATTTCAACCATCACACTTGACTATCAGCTTAAGCCGAGAGATATCACTACCCATGAATGGGATTCCTCTAATAGAGGGACAGTAGGCGATCTATACGAATACAATAACACCTACACAAGAACAACCGACTACTTCATTCTCAAAAAGAGCAAGTATGGGTATTTTCCTACTACTCAAATCAGTGATGATAATTGGGAATACTTAGGCCATGAACTCGATGCAGCTCAAAAACTAATAGCTAAGAGAACGAATGATAAGAGTTACGTGTTTCACGGCAGGTTGGAAGGCAACATGAACGTGGAGAACCGAGTTTCCTCAGAATATGGGGGCGCTTTGGTTCTCGATGGGTCCGCGAATATCAAAGGGACTTTCACCCAAGACAACGGGCACCTGGTTTTACAGGGACATCCTGTCATCCATGCATTTAATTCCCAGCAAACAGCTGAACATTTATCAGCGAAAGGCGACGATTCTGTACACACACAGCCAACGTCTTTCGAGCAGAAAGATTGGGAAAACAGAGACTTTACGTTTGGTCAACTCGTTTTGAACAACGCGTACCTCCGGCTTGCCCGCAATGCTACCTTGAGCACCAATCTCGATGCCAACAACTCTGTTATTGCGCTTGGAGATAACAAAGTATTCATTGATACAAAAGATGGTAAAGGTTCTGCATTCTCACTGGAAGAAGGTAGTTCTGTGGCCGAAAAAGAATCTGACAAGAGCATCTTCAATGGCCATGCGATGCTTAAAGATGATACTGAGTTAAATATTCTTAATGCTGTATTCAATGGCACTATCACTGGCGACGGCTCTTCAAGTGTGCAATTAGATCGGCGCGGCAAATGGAACATAGCCGGAGATTCCTCATTAGGTAAGTTTGTGAGTCATGGCGGATCTCTGTCAATGCTAGGCTCAGACTGGAATCCTAAGACATTACGCATCAATGAAATGGACGCCACCGATATGCATATTTCTTTAGGCGCAGATGTAAGCAAAGGGATTGGCGACCGAATTGAAATTATTGAACGTGCGCAAGGGCAAAATAACATCCTGGATGTTTCGCTGTTCTTTGATGAGAATGCGCGCCTCAAAAATGATCTGACAGTCGTTTCTGCGCCAGCAGGTACAGCACATAACATGTTCTCTTTTGGCAGCTTTACACGCGGTTTTTCAGATTTCACACCTGAAACCCAAGTACAAGAAGCTGACGGAAAAGTAATGTGGCAGCTTGCTAAAGTCGTGTCCAGCAGTGAAGAGGAAAACACGCCAGAACCAGAGAAAGTGGTTACTGACGACAGTTCGGAATCTACGGCCCCCCCTGTGGAGAAAGAAACCGAGAGTGGAAAGGAAGATGCGAAACCAAATTTGCAGAATGAGGGACTGACATTTTCGGGATCTGACAGTTTTACTAAAAAAAATAGTGAGAAAACTCAAGAAACTACGGTAGATAGTGCTTTAACAAGACACTCGAATATGGCCCTGTTAAATAAGGCCAGAGATACATTTATCTCTCATGAGTACATCCTGAGTGATAGAGTAGACCGATGGCAACAGGTTGTGGATGGGACCACAGCAAACGGAGCGTGGGCGTTGACGGAGCAAAGCTACGGCAAACATGGCGACTTCACGCTTAGTCAGAGCGGCCTGAACATCGGCTTCAAGAAGTCGAATGATGCCGGTTCATGGTGGGGCGTTGGCGCAGATCTTAATCGTGGACAAGCCAAAGCCGATTATTACCGAAACGGCTATAACCTGTGGGCTGTGAACGCCTACGTCAGGCAGCAACTCATGGAAGGCTTGTTTGTTGATGGGGCCGCAGGATTTGGCCAGTTAACCGAGGACTTTAAAGTTCATGGCGAATTGCGCGATCTGTCAGGGAAGGTGAAAAGTCATGTGTTCACAGGTGGTCTGCGAGTTGGCTACAAATTCAATTTTGAAAACGCAGACTTCTCAATCACGCCTACAGTCTCGCTTAATGGCATCAAGGTGAGTGATAGCCGTTTAAAAGGCAAAGGCCGCAGAGCAGAGCTTCGCGGGGGTGATGCCCTTTGGCTTAAAACCGGAGTTGAGGCTGAGAAGAAAATTAAGGACGTTAAGCTTAAAGCAGGTGTGTGGAGAAATAACAACCTTAACGAGATGTCCGGAATTTCTCTGAGCGATAACTGGTCACAGCACCAATACAAGTCGAAAAACCTGGAGCGAATCACATCTTCTGTAGAAGTTGAAGGTAAAGCAACTGAAAATTTACACATTAAAGCAGGTGTTAATGCGAAATTTGACGGTTACTTCAAAAATAATTATGAAGGTATTGTCGGTATTCGATATGAGTTCTGATTATACTTATATTCGTGATTGATTTGTTTACGCTGAATGCAAATAACAAAATAACAACTTCGATATAATTCTGCGCCTTGCCATCCTGTCACTCTGAATTTCTCAAGTGAGAAGGATGACAGGCCAGGCTGCATGTTGAAAAATAAAATTATTTAAATTTTACTTATATGGACAAATACGACATTGATTTTGAAGTTGTTGGTAAAGCCGCCTGGCTTTGGGGATGTTCTTCACTTCATAAAAGCTGGCCTATATCTATATTCCATAACAACATACTCCCGGCAATCATTCACAAGCAGTATGTTCTTTTGATGAAGAACGATTATCCGGTGGCATGGTGTAGCTGGGCTAATTTGAGTATTGAATGTGAAGTTAAATATATCATGGATACCAACTCACTGACGACTGATGAGTGGGTATCGGGTGACAGAAAATGGTTTATTGACTGGATAGCACCATTTGGTCATACACATGAATTATATCAGTATATGAGAAAACACTTTTCCTATTCTCTTTTCAGAGCAATAAGAGTTTCTCAAAATTCACCAACAAGTAAAGTCACAGAGTTTCATGGAGGTAAGGTCGATAAAATAGTAGCTAAAAAACAGTTTATTCAATATCACTATGAACTATCAGAAGCATTAAGAAATATCCGAGGTGAATATGTCGACGAATGAATCCCCCAGTCTTGTTTTGAATGTGGCTTCAACAACAGGACTTGTTGGAAGTATGAAAGATTTGGCGCTCGCAGCGAGAAAGCTGGGAATCTCAGTTGAAAAGTCATCAGATCTAACTATAGCAAAAGATGCTATCGCCGTGGCTGGCGGAGTCCTTACTGTTACCAGTAAGGGGGTTGCGATTTCTGCTGAATACTTAGACTCGCTTTTAAAAAAACATACAACAACGGAAAACATCACAACTGGCGATATCAATAATCGCGTTGGCCAGTTTACTTCCCTGCTATTAACCGTTCAGTCTGTTCTTTCTACCTCTTTAGCTGGAGTGAATCTTAATGCTCTGGTTAACTCGGGGAATACTGACAGCTTTACCATTGCCAAAAGTGCCCTGAACGTAGCCAGTGAAACGCTGAAAATGGCGGTCAGTTCGGTAGGGTCAATCAGTAAGTTCGCTGACTCATTTTCTAATCTGGGGGAAAAACTCCAGGGAGTTAGTGGGCTTCAGAGTGTTTCGTCTGTCCTGCAGGGCATCAAAGGCCTCGATTTTAAAACGGGTACAGCTGTTCTTAGTGGTGTTGCCGGTGTGCTAGGGGGAATCAGCGCCGGTATGGTCTTAGGCTCGCCAACGGCCAGTACGGAGCAGAAGGCTGCGGCAGGCGTGGAGATGACCTCAAAAATTCTTGGGAACGTCGCTAAAACGGTAACTCAAATCATGGTGGCGCAGAGGCTGGCAGCCGGGCTGTCCGTCACCGCGCCGGTGATCGGTTTTATCGCTTCGTCAGTTTCTCTCGCTATCAGCCCTCTGGCTTTTTATAACGTAGCGAAGAAATTCGAGTACGCAGATGAAATTCTGAAAGTCGCGGAAAAGTACAAAAAATACGGCTATAGCGGCGATGAACTGCTTGCCAATTTTAACAAGGAATATGGCGCAGTTGAAGCATCCACGACCGCGGTATCTACAGCGCTCGGTGCCGTATCGGCCGGACTTGGTGCTGCGGCAGCCGGTTCTGTCGTCGCAGCACCTGTAGCTTTGGTTATCGGTACTGTAGCAGGCGTTGTTGCGGCCATCCTTGAAGCATCGAAGCAAGGGATGATCAACAACATCGCCAACAAATATCACCAAAAAATCATCGAGTGGCAGGAAATCCATCCGGGGCAGAATTATTTCGAATACGGATACGATTCCCGTTATGCAGCCTTCATGGAAGAAAACCTCGGAAAGCTGAATGAGCTGGCTAAGGATATGGGGGTTAAGTCTCTTGTAACCATTACCCAGCAAGGCTGGGATTCCATGCTGGGCGAACTGGCCGCTGTTACCCGTATGGGAGATAATATCTCCAGTGGCAAGGTATACGCATCCATCCTAAAGGACGGAAAGCTTAGCACAGACAAAAAAGAAGTTAGGCTCGACGACGTAGAGGGCAGCATCACTCTGAACTCCAAGTCGCCGTCTCAGGCACTAACTTTCCTGACGCCTCTGATGACGCCCACTTCAGAATCACGTATTCGAGTGCAGACAGGTAAAAACTCATGGCTGTCGCTTTCATTAGGGAAAACTAAAGATTGGGAAATTACCGATAAAGGTAATACCAGCACGATTGCCGATTTCTCGAACGTTGTGCAAAGAATAGTTTTCCGTGACAAAAACATCCATGACGTAGGTATAACCGCGTATATGGGCGGTGGTGATGATACTATTTATGTCGGTCAGGGCAAGTCTGTTATTGAAGGCGGTGAGGGTTTTGATACTGTCAGCTATGCACGTTCACCAGTGCTATGGTCACAGATAGAGGCTGTTAACGGACGACCGGGCGACTATGACGTTAAACGTGGCGTCAACAGTGACGTCTATCATGAGGTTATCTCAACTCAGAATAATAATGTCGGCAAAAATACCGAAAGCATTGAATACCGCGATGTTCTGGTCGCAAAAGGCATCTATAACGTAGAGGATAAACTGCGTTCGGTAGAGCAGATTATTGGAACCAATGGTCGTGATATGTTCAAGGGAGGAGAACATACCGATTACTTCTACGGCGGTGAAGGTCAAGATGTTATTTATGGTAATGGTGGGAACGACTTGCTGTATGGCGGCGACGGCCTCGATGTTATCTGGGGCGGTGACGGTGACGATCTGCTAAGTGGTGGAGCCGGAAATGATTCTCTGTATGGTGGCGAAGGGAACGATGTCTATCTCTTCAGTAAAGGCGATGGACACGACCACATTCATGAGGGAAAAGGAACCAACGATATTCTGTTCCTTAACGGCATAAAGGCCGAAGCTCTCTCGTTCCGACGCAACACTGATGGCGATAACTTGGAATTGACCGTTCAGGGTAGTACAGACGCTATTACCTTCGACAACTGGTTCCTTTATGATCGACTGAAAGATAACGTCATTTCTGAACATAGAGATATGAAGGTTGAATCCATTATCACTGGTGATGGTTTGGTAATCTCATCTAAGAAAATTGATGCACTTATCGAGAAGATGTCTGAAGTCGGCTTCAAAGTATCCGAAGTCGACAAGCCCCAGATAATCGAAGAGGACATAGGCAAGTTCTTTGCTGTTAACCCTGTCTTCTAACTTTAATATGGCAGTCCCTTTATGGGCTGCCACTTCCTAAAATCTATTCCTGTTTATTTATGACTAACGATTTCGCACTTTCTGCGCTGGTCATGCTTGCGCAGTATCACGGTATTGCTGTTTCTCCAAAAGATATAGAGCATCAGTTTGATCCTGAAAAAAATGGAATAAGTGTAAATGCCTGGGTTCTGGCAGCTCGCCAGGTAGGGCTGAAAAGCCGACTGGACAATAAGCCCATCTCTCGTCTCCCCTACCTCACTCTCCCCCTTCTCGTTTGGCGCGATGATGGAGAGCACTTTATTCTTGCTGCCATCGATAAAGCCACGAACCGATATCTTATTCATGATTTCCATGAAGATCGGCCAATTACACTCTCTAAAGAAGAGTTTGAAGAACGTTACAGCAGTAAAGTCATTTCCATCGCTTCCCGTAGTTCTGTTTTAGGTAAGCTGGCGCGCTTTGATTTCAGTTGGTTTATACCTGTCGTAATAAAATATCGACGTATCTTTATTGAGGTAATTGTCGCTTCCATTGCATTGCAGCTGCTGGCACTCATGACGCCCTTATTCTTTCAGGTTGTCATGGATAAGGTACTTGTTCATAGAGGTTTCTCTACCCTCAATGTCATTGTTATTGCTTTGGTCGTCGTTGTTTTGTGCGAGGTCATACTCGGTGGATTGAGAACCTATATTTTCGCGCATACAACCAGCAGGATAGACGTTGAGCTGGGCGCGCGCTTATTCCGACACATGTTAGCTCTGCCTCTCTCTTATTTTTCAATGCGGAGAGTTGGTGACACCGTTGCCAGAGTCCGGGAGCTTGAGCAGATCCGCAACTTCCTGACCGGCCAGGCTTTAACGTCGGTTCTGGATATGCTTTTCTCGTTTATCTTTCTGGCTGTAATGTGGACTTACAGCTACAAACTCACGCTGGTCGTATTCCTGTCACTACCTGTTTATATCGTCTGGTCTCTACTCATCAGCCCGCCTCTCAAAAAGCGCCTGGACACCAAATTTGCGCGCAATGCGGAAAACCAATCTTTCCTTGTCGAAACAGTAACTGCCATAGGCACGATTAAGGCAATGGCGGTAACGCCCCAGATTACCCACAAATGGAACAAGCTGCTTGCCAGCTATGTTTCTGCCGGTTTCTCGGTGACTCATCTCGCTACTGTAGGGCAGCAAGGTATACAGCTCATCCAGAAGGCCGT
>OKQE01000323.1_pt1 | contig 13195 bp, 10 predicted proteins | sample 1612211 | NCBI WGS metagenome assembly OKQE01 (sample SAMN04436785, study PRJEB24849) | human gut metagenome | biome: human gut; feature: NICU; material: stool | host: Homo sapiens | place: USA: Saint Louis, MO | collected 2011-03-31
GATAAACCCTTGTGTAGCGCTATACAAGCAGAACCACACAAAGAAACTAGCTCCTGTAATAATCAGATACATAGTATCCGTTAACTCCCCAGATCGATACATCGCCAGAGTATAAAAGAAAGCTGTCATCGTCATCAGAACATAGGACAATACATAGCGCATGCCACGCTCTACATCTTCATCGGTAAACATTTCCTTCTTAAAACGCATCCAGTAAATCCCGCAAAGGGCTAAGCCACCTAGCATATTAGCAGCTAGTAAACTCATATCAGCCCGACCATTAAAGAACCAGCACAAGGCTAAATGATTAATAAACAACATCCATTTAATCATCGTGGTCAAACGGGCTGTCGTAATCGTCTGTTGTGGCTGTGGTTGGTGTTGTTTCCGTTTCTTTCCCTTTCCCATAAAGTCCTCTCTATTTAATCTATACTATGACACTAGAACAATACGTGAGATGTGTAAATTAAGCGTAATGCCAGTAATCCAATCCCAATGGATAACCCAATTAAAATCGTTTTTGCTCGCAATCGTTTCGCAATGAACGCCCCTAATTGACCACCCGCTAAGGCACCAATACCACAAGGAATGGCAATTTCAAAATGAATATGACCACTCAAAAAATGTGTTAAAGTCCCTACTGAGGTAGACATAGCCAAGATAAAATGACTAGTAGCTGTGGCCATATGTGTAGGGAATCCCATGATATAAATGAAAGCCGGTACATGGATCAAGCCACCGCCGATACCAAATAAGCTAGAAATAAAGCCTACTCCCATGCTAATTAAGATACCTACCACTTTATTATAGGTCAACTCTTCTAATTGCAAGGACTCTTCTTTGCGTTCCCCTTTATTCATATTTTTATAACCAATGAACAAAGACATGATTAGCAAGAAAGAACCAAACCAGAATCGGAACCCACTAGGATCAAAATATTCCGCTACATGAGCACCGATAATCGACCCTGGGAAGGTGGCAATCCCGAATAGAATTGCTGCGCTATATAATATTTTCTTCTGTCGCACATAGGCAATAGTACCCGAAATGGCATTACAGGTTACCGTAAACAAGGATGTACCTACTACCATAGCTGGCGTCCATTCTGGAAAGAAGTAAAGAAATACTGGCACAAAAATCAATCCGCCACCTGCACCAATGATGGTTCCCAATGCGGCTACAACTACGCCTAGCAATACAAAGCCTAATACACTTACCACATCCATACCTTAATCCTCCTTAGACAGCTTCGCAAATCGGTCTAACTTATGCTTTTTGAAGACCGCTTTCATGCCTCGCTTTTCCGCTTTTTTCTCTGCCTTTTTTGCTACTTTTTGCAAGACTTTTTCTGTCCATGCATCGCCATGCTCTTCTGCATAGCGTTCCCATTTAGACAGTTTTTTTGCCCACTTGTCTACAGAAAGGTCCTCTTTTTTATGTTTCGACTTATCTTTGCTTTTTTCCTTCTTTTTCTTTTTTTCTTGTTTAACAATGCAGCATTTGTCTCGCTCTTCTGGTATGGGAGAATCTTCTGTGCAATGTTTGCAACGCTTTTTATGCTGTTTTTTTGTCTCTGTTGACGACTCCATCTCAAACATATCATACAAGTTAGATTTTTTGTTAGTATATTTCGTTAACTCAATGACCGCATCCTCTTCATCGTCTTTAGGGTCGTCATCCTCCCCATCGTCATCATAGTCATACTCATTAATACGCTTCGTTTCGCTGGTATTGCTGAACAAATTCATAAAAGAACTCGATGTTGCTTTCGGTTCAACCCTCTCTGCAGACATTTCCCCTTGCCAACGCTCAGCCATCACAAAATCTACGCCTAATGCCACACCTACATCATATCCTTCCACACCTTCATCTGCCACAGCTTCTACTGTTGGTGTCTCTTCTAAGGAAGATATCATATCATACAGATAGTGCTCTGTTACCATACTTTGGAGCCCACGTAATTCTTCCCATTGTTTTCCCAATAGAGCCAACATATGAGCAAAGTTTTCTAAGTCTTCTACCACTTCCATAGCCATTTCAGGGGACTCCATATGGTGCGCCTCTAAATTCGCCACATATTGCTGTTGCACTTCTTTGCAATGACCATATGCTGTCTGCAAGCCTTGTAACAACTTTTCAATCTGTTCCTGGTCCAATATATATTGTTGCATACTATCCTCCTAGGACGATGTCGTGTCATCCTTCAATTTTCGTTTCCACATAGCTCCTGTGGTAACAATATCTTCTCCAAATCGTTCTTCCAAAGTATCTAGTACTTGTGCTAACCGATCTGGCTCTGTTTCTTCACTCTGAAAGAGCGAGTCTTGCTCCACCTCTTGGTGAAAGCCACTGACCGTAATCCCCAATAACCGGAACGGCCCCTGTACATTAAGTTTATTATATAATACACAGGCCGTCTCATACAATACATCTTCTCTATCCGTCTGATAGGATAATCGTTTTTGTCTTGTTTTAGTGGTAAAGTCTGGCAATCGTACTTTGATGGCTATCGTATGACCTTTAAGTCCTTTCTGGCGCAAACGCTTAGCTACATGATGCGCAAAATATCGCCATTCATTGTCGATTTCCTCTGGGTCCATTAAGTCCCTTTCATAGGTCAGTTCATTGCCTACAGATTGCAACTCACGATTCCACTCAATAGGACGATCATCAATGCCTTTAGACAACAAATACACACGTTCACTTTGATGACCGCAATAGGGTTCTAACTCATGATACGAATCTAACTGCGCAATATCTTGAATCCTATGAAAGCCGCCTCGCTGTAATGCTTGTTCCATATGAGCCCCTACGCCCCACAACCTGCGTACCGGTAAATGTTTAATATGAGCGCTTTCTTGCCCATGAGGAATAATATATAAACCATCTGGCTTTCGTAAATCCGACGCTAGTTTTGCTAAAAACTTATTCGGTCCAATTCCCACAGATGCGACCAAACCCGTTAAGTCCTTAATTTGTTCTTTCACAGCACGGCCCACCGCCATAGGAGACTCATAGAGTTTTCCTAATCCTGAAATATCTAAAAAAGCCTCATCTAACGAAATGGGCTCTAAATAGGGACTAAACCGATGCAATACCTCATGAATTTGATCAGAAATTTCATGATATCGTTCCATCCGTGGCAATAGATAGATACCATCTGGACATAATTTTCTAGCCTTTTTAATAGGCATAGCAGAACGCACGCCAAACTTTCGCGCTTCATAACTGCACGTAGCCACCACACCACGTGAAGAAAGGCCACCCACGATAACTGGATGACCTTGTAGTTCTGGACGATCATGTTGTTCTACAGATGCAAAGAAAGCATCCATATCTACATGCATAATCCAACGTTTCATATTATTCTGCCACCGCTTGTGGAGCATCCTCAATACGGCAGTATTTGATTTGTGCACAAATGCACTCATCTTTTGTTTTATATAATTCAGGCAAGAATTTAACAAATTCATCAAATGCTTCTTCATTAATGGAATAGCGTGTCCACAAACCGCTACGCACAGAATTCACAATACCTGCATCAATTAAAATTTTCATGTGATAACTAAGAGTAGATTGAGATAACTCAAAACTAGCCAAAATATCACACGCACATAATTCATTACAAGACAACATGTCTACAATGTGCAATCTTGTTTCATCGCTAAGGGCTTTAAAAATCCCTGCCAATCGTTCGTATGTAACTTCTAACATTTTCATTCTCCTATATGTATTCTAGTGTAACCTTACCCCCTTATTATATACAAATTTCCAAACTAAATCTAATAATTTAAATGAATAAAGGATACTTTTTAGTAATACAACTATATAATTTAGGAAAAATAAAAACGACAAAGCATAGCTTTGCCGTTTTTATGGGAAGTAAAGGATCTAAGATGTGTTCTTAGGAAAGTTTACAAATATAGTCAACACACTCAATTAGTACATCATGTGTTGTTGAAGATTCGAGAGAGGGAGAGGAGCCTTCAACCACAAAACTACTAAAGGAGCTGTTTATTTACATTAGATTTTACCAACTAAACCAAGATCTGCTGGGTTCAACGTTTTTTCACCAGGAGTCCATTTCGCTGGGCACACTTCACCATGTTTTGCAACAAATTGGCAAGCTTGTACTTTACGTACCAACTCAGCAGCAGAACGACCTACACCCATGTCACAGATTTCTGCGGCACGAACGATGCCTTCTGGGTCTACCACGAAAGAACCGCGATACGCTTGGCCAGACTCTTCAGAGAATGTCTCGAAGAAGTCAGCTAATTCATGTTTAATATCGGATACCATAGTGTATTCGATTTTATTGATTGTAGGAGATGCATCGGACCATGCTTTGTGAACGAACGCAGAGTCAACAGATACGGAGAATACTTCTACGCCCAAATTTTTCAATTCTGCGTATTGATCTTGTAAGTCTGCCAATTCTGTTGGACATACAAATGTGAAGTCTGCTGGATAGAATACAAACACGCTCCATTTACCTTCGATAGTTTTATTGCTTACTTTAATAATTTCTGGTTTACGGAATGCATCTAATTCAAAAGCTGGTAGTTGTTTACCGATGATTGCCATGCTAAATCTCCTTTATTGTTACAACCTATACATAGCACATACTGAGTATGTGACTATGAAATCAATCTATGTATCTATCATACACTATATTTTTAGAAAAATCAATATAGAATTATTCTCATTCTCTATACCAATAATGCATAGATTACTTTTCTAACATGGTTTCTAGGATGACAACATCGGTTTGCTTCATTCCTTCACGGGCAATGGTTGCTACCGTTTGCACCGTATGGTCAATGTCTTCTTTTACAATACCTTGGCCTGCTTTAAAGCTATTATCTGTCTTTGCTTGTGTATAGGCTAATAAGGAATTACCAAGGGACATACCAATTTTCATAGCACAAGATGCTTTTGCTCCATCGCAAACCACACCAGATGTACCTGCCAGTGCATTTGATAATGTTTCCCAAACAACTTCTTTAGATTCGTTTAACAAAAATGCTACTCCAGCGGCTGTAGCAGAGGCAGCACTCACCACACCACAGTAAGCACTCAAACGACCAATATATTGTTTGATGTATAGAGCTAGCACATTGGCTAAGGCTAAGGAACGCAATGTATGGTCACGATCGATACCATATTCTTTGGCATACATCATAATAGGTACAGACAATGTAATACCTTGGTTACCACTACCGCAGTTAATCATAACAGGCATAGAACAACCGTCCATGCGCGCATCAGATCCAGCTGCTGCATAGGCACGCGCTTTATCTGCAATGGAAGAAGAATTAGAAATAATCAATTTACCAATGTTGGAGCCATAATTATTTTTCATACCTTCTTCGGCAATAGCCATATTCAAATCTAATTGTGGGCCCAAAATGTCTTCCAATTCCTTTGCATCTACAGTACTAGCAAATTCATAGCAAGAGTCAAAGCACAATTCCATAGAATGCTTTGCCACTTCTTCTGCAGATAAAGCAATCAATACTTCTCCATCTTTTTCTGCATAAGAAATCGTAGTATGCGTATTTTGAACAATCACCTTAGACGTATGCTCACCAGCCACAGCAGTGACTTCGATGAATAGATTTTCTACCCCTTCTGCTAGCTCGATATCACAGTAATCCGCTTCAAATAAACGGTCTGCCTCTACTACTTGTTCATGGGTAAGGTCCTCTAACACCTCTAATTCTTTTGCCGCTGTGCCTACTAAGGTGCCTAAAATAAGACTATAGTAAATGCCAGTACGGCCCTCTGAATTTGGAATGGTCACACTTTTCGCATTTTTAATAATATTACCGCTTAAACGGCCGTGAATGTGATCTGGTCGAACTCCCAACAGTTCTGCTGCTTTCGCCGCTGCAAAAGCCAAGGCAATTGGCTCTGTACAACCGAAGGCAGGTTTTACCTCACGTTTTAATAAATCTATGTACTCTTTCATACAAACCTCCTACTTACTCTATCGTAACAGTGCTGTACTTCACCAAATACTAGCACCGTATAAGTTGTAGACTTTCAAATACTACCTACTTATTGTATCATACCACATCCATGTCCTGTGAAAGTATACAAATCTGTTATAGGTGCCATAATTTCTTATGTATACAATATGATTCTATCGCTTCTATATCAACATCTACACCCAATCCAGCACCGTTAGGTACCTCTACAAATTGTGAAAGTCCCTTTGTACCGCAGTCTTGTATTCTACTAACAATGGGTGGCCTAGTCAAATCTCGATTAAAATAACGCAGTGAATCTGACAAATCTCCCGGCATATAGGCATCGCCTAAAGCCGCTAATTGCACATGCATCCATTTAGAAATACTAGATTCCACCATAGACCCAATCCAGTACTGGATTCCATGGTCACGACAATAGTGAATGACCTTAGCCGTTTCTCTAAGACCACCTAAACGCCCCACCTTTACATTCAGTACATCTAATAATCCATGATTATGGGCATAGACCAAATCGTCATAGCTCAAAATCGATTCATCTAAGCATATAGGTGTCATAATGCCCCAATCATGAGCTGACCTATATTGTTGATAGATTGCTAAACTATCTATCTGAAAGGGCTCTTCTATACATGCTAAATAAAATTCATTAAATGCCCGTACTTTGTCCATCTCTTGATAGGTATAACTTTGATTCGCATCCACCGCTAACATAAGGTCCGGATAGGCTGAACGCACTCGCTGTACTCGTTCATAGCCATCCTTGGGGGATACTTTCAATTTAATGCGCTGACACCCTTGTGATACATAAGCAGATACAGCATCTACCAAGGTATCCAAAGGAACCTCACCAATGACAATGCCCGTAGGTACGGTCAGTAGTAAGGATTGCTGTAGCACGTATTCCACTGTATTGACCCCTAAGCGATGGCATTGTAGATGGAGCAAGGCATTTTCCACAGATGCCACAGTCATAGGCATGCCTTCCATCAGCCATTGTTGTGGCAATGTGGTTGTTGTTTCTTGTCCCAACAGGTTTGGTAAATACCTCGTACATAAGGTATCCCAACAAGATGCCACCGTTTCTTTTGTATAAAAAGGGTCTACGAAGGCCACACATTCGCCGTAGCCTACATAGCCCGCTTCATCTTCCAAACGAACAATGAGAGTATCCCTGACACCGACTTCACCCTTTGCCGTTTTGAAAGTAAACTTCATCGGTAGTTGCACATGGTATAGGGTGATATTTGTAATCATAGGACACCTCTTATTTCTATTACTGCAACCAGAATTATTAGCCACTATCTTCTTCCATATCCGCGCATCCTAAGAGTATAAATAATCCACACATTCACTAATACTTCCGATTATAGGAAAAATTGTTTTAAAATTTGCCGATACGCTTCTGGTGCTTCCACATGCACATTATGACCCACCTGCGGTACGATGCGGTGGACATCACCAAAATACCTAGCTCCAATGGCTGTATATTTCGTATCTAATTCTCCGCTAATATAACAAACGGGCATGGTTAGCTCCGATAATCGATGTCCTACGTAAGGCATCGTCCCCTGTCCACTTCCTTCCAAGGTGAACGCCAATGCATGAGGGCTATTGAGCAAGCGCCGCCCTCTAATCTGCTGTTGCACCTTTGTAGGTAAACCTTGTTGTGTCCTAAAAATCTCTAGTTTAGCCCAAGTCTCGCTAAACCACGTGATATCATGTGCACGAATCCGTTCAGCCAGCCCTTGATCGGCTACATAGCGGTCTTGTCGTCCCCCTTCATCTTCTATACCTACCGAGCCACTTTCTAAGATGAGGTGCGTTACCTCATGGGGGTACTCCAAGGCATAGAGTACGGCTAGCCTAGCTCCCATGGAATACCCCATGAGAGCATATCTTTCACCGGCTACGGCATAGATAATCCGGTGCAAATCACTGAGCATCTGAGGCAGTTCATAAGGTTGTAATTCCATAGATCGAGCCGACCTACCATGACCCATACTATCGATACGTATCAGTCGATAACCTTGTACCTCAATGCCATCCCAAGTAGACCCGGATTCAGAAAATCCATGGAAACAAATTAAGGGCTTTCCCTCACCTACTATGGACACACCATAGTGGTAATCCCCTATATTGATTTGCATGTGTTGCATATCTAAGGTTCGTATATCTTGAATCATTGGTCTCATATTATTATACCCGATACACCTTGTGCAGTTCACGACTACCTTCTTTAGACGTAGGCACTTCTATGAGGTGAATCCCCTCTGCACCAATGTACTGTTGCATCGCCTGTTCTAATTCTGCATTCGTAGTGACTTTTACATAGTCCAGTCCATACATGGTCTCTAAGCCACTGTAATCGATTCCTTGCGGTGTGTTGAATAGGTAATCGAAATCATCCGTCCCTTTTTGTGGCAAGTATTGGAAAATACCGCCTCCATCATTGTTATGTAATATGATGGTCAAATTCATCCCATGGGTCTTGCCGATGGCTAAACCGTTCATATCGTGAAAGAAACTTAAATCTCCCGTCAGCATCACCGTAGGTTTCCCATTCGTACTTAGCCCTAACGCCGTAGACACAGTCCCATCGATACCATTGGTTCCACGATTTCCATACACCATGGCTTGCGATCGTCCAGTGGCCCAGAAATAGTCCATATCACGAATAGACATGCTGTTCGCCACCAGAAGTTGGCCTTTATCAGGCATCATTTGTTGTAACATATGAATGGTACGACCTTCAAATAGATTCGGTTCCTCTTGGACTTTGTCTAATTGTTCACGGCTGTTGGATTCGATACCTTGCCATACTCTGACATACTCTATATCCGATACGGTATAGCAACTACATGCTGTGTTAGATTCCTCTAATCTATGTCGATGATTGATATCTGTGATGTCCTGTTCCAGTCCAAATTTATAAGAGCTAGCGCCTTCCGCATCACTCTTATCTAATAATCCCTGCACTGTATCTCCTATTCTACTACCTAGACCCAATACAGCAAATAAGCCACGATATACTTCTGTTACAAATACCTCTACACTCGCCATGACATGTATGGTAGTTGTCAAGCTAGGGTTCACCACATCTGCATTAGGGCTGACGGTAATATAATCGATGTCCGTCAAGGTCCCCATCCATTGTTGAATCCGTTTTGATACAGGGATTTGTCCCAATTGGATGACCACATCAGGTCTCAATTCCTCCCATCGTTCATGATGAGCCAAGAAAGCATCGTAGGTGCTAATCACGCCCTCATATTGGCGCAAATTAGATAAGGGATCACCGATGACAACAGCGCCAATCCGATTGGCGAAGTCCACCACCACTTTGGGGTTCGTAACCGACGGACCGCCCAAAATGAGCACTCGTTTTCCGTCCAGCAACGATGCCAATGATGCTATCTCCTGATGTTTCACAAGTCGGAATAATTTCGCACTGCGACCTTGTTTAAAATACTCCTCCTCACGATTGGGCACCAAGGGCTCAAACAAAGGTACATTGATGTGTACCGGCCCCAGTTTGTGGTCATTCGCTTTCAAATAGGCACGGCGTGCCACTTGACGAGGGTACGTGTAATAGTTACTTTCACCAGGCACAGACAATTCCTCATAATAGTTCACGGCGGTGCCAAAATATTTTTGTTGGTCAATGGTCTGCGGTGCCCCCACCTGTTGCAAAGTGTACGGACGGTCGGCGGACAAAATGATCATAGGCACACCGCTGTGCTTGGCTTCCACCACAGCTGGACCATAATGGGTCAACGCAGACCCCGATGTACACACTAATACGGCTGGTTCGCCTTGCGCTTTAGCAATGCCCAATGCCATAAACCCAGCAGACCGCTCATCAATATTCATATACGTGTGAAAGCCTCCATGGCTTTGAAAAAGCATGGCTAACGTGGTGGATCGTGAACCAGGACTGAACACCGCCTGGCGCACCCCTAATTGGTATAACTCATCCACCAAACTTGCTATATATTCATTCATATCGTATCTCCCATACCAATATGTGGTATTGTACTATATCTAATAGTGACTATCTACTATGTATTATACCATTGTTTTTAGATTCTGTACGTATCCATATGAGTTGCACTGGGTATCTATCTAACACCTAGACGCCCCTATCTCGTTCATAATTAACTGACATACATAGACATGGGTTCATAACAAAAAAAGGAATGCTGATTGCTCAACATTCCTGTTTAACTTCCTGTATCTGTTCAATACATCGGTACGGATTCATCATCCTACCCTATGGCATGCCTAATTGGATCTATACGTGGATGTATCGTCCTATAACGCATCCAATATAGTACCCATTTTGTTGATAGTTTCTTCGTACTCTTCATCGCTATTGGATTCGCTCACAATACCGCATCCTGCATAGGCATAGAGTCGGTTATCCATGATAAGGGCCGACCGAATGGCAACCACTAGAATGCCATCCCCCATGTCTTTCATAAATCCAAAGGGCGCCGCATACATGCCGCGTTCATGGGCTTCGTACTTCGCCAGTAAATCCATCGCCAGTTCTCGTGGCTCGCCCCCTAGGGCTGGTGTGGGATGTAACAATTGGCCCCATTCGATGAGGGATTTCGTGCGATCCTTAGCGGTGATGATGGTCCGCAAATGGTATAACCGTGAAAGCTCCATAATCCCTGTCTCTCCTACGGTCACATCCTCCGTCACTTGTCGCATCGTATGCACAATACGATCTCGCACAATATTGTGCTCCACCCGATTTTTATGGTCATTCAGGAATCGTTCTTTCGTCCACGCCTTAGGCCCAAACTTTGGCGCTGTCCCTGCCAAAGCATAGCTTAGAATTTCATCTCCTCGATGGCGCACGAGAATTTCAGGGGATGCCCCCACAAAGGTACGTCCCTCTTTTTCATAACCAAAAATAAAGCAATTTGGATTATTCTCCACCAAATGGTCCAATATGCTCACCACATCAAACTTTGTAGGGCTGGTAAATTCTACCTCACGAGAAGAAACCACCTTTGTCATGCGCCCATCATGGATATTTGTCAAAATGGCATCCATCAAGGTATCCCAATCTTGTTTATCATCACTGGTTTCTGTGAACGTATGGTCTACCCGCTCAATTCTATGGTGCTGTATATCTACGCCCTCCCCTGCATGCAGGTAAAAGGACTCTCCATTTTCTACGATATAGTAATGGGTGAAAGCCACCATTTCATGGCCCATGTTATGCCATTTTTCGTCTTTCACAGCCGGAAAGAACGTGCCCCCATAAAATACGTACGCATATTGTTCCCTGTCTATATCATCTTGTACCACCGCTAATCGTTTGGCGCCTACCACCACACGATCACTTTGACGGTCCACCCAAAAGACCCGTTCTTCGCCCTCGAAGTTTAGCCAAAACTCCAAAGGATTGTCTAATTGTAAAGGCTCCTTAATATATTTCATATGACTCCTCATCATTCGTAGTGTATCCACTGCTATCTATGCTCTATATAACAAATTATTCCTCGTGTTAGTTTAGGTCTATATAAGCACACATCTAGCAATCTACATGTTACTATTCCTAACGCAACCTTTCTATACCCCCTATCCCGTATAGCTAGGAAGTATTAAAAAACTTGCTACATCATACTTTATTACAATTATACCACACCTGTGAAACTCTAATGCAGTCTTAGTATGTCACTATATGTATCACTACTCTAGTCTAGTCATTGAACACTTAGATAAAAACATATATTGATTCATATAAAAAATACATGTTAGGATACCCCAAAATAGAGTATACCTAACATGTATTCCTGTCATAATCTTAGTGTCTATACACTAGGAGATACCCTAGTTATCTATTCTCTAAGTTATTTCTTATTTAGCTTGTAATTTTGCGTAGATATCGTACAACGCTGCTTTTACTTGTTCGTTTTCAGCTGTTAAACGATCTACTGCACTTTGTAATTCAGCTACTTTAGAAGAGTTCATTTTTGCACCTTCGCCGCTGCCAAATCCAATTGTAACACCAGCATTAGCCATTGCTCCGTTGCCATTACCGAAGCTTACACCTGCATGGTACATTAAGTTTTCGCTAGCATAATGAGCTGCACCTAATGCTACAGCAGTTTTACCACGGTATGTACCAACACCTGCCATTACTTGAGTAGTTTGACCAGGATTGTATTGTAGAGGTTTCAACGCTGCTAAGGCTGCTGCATTAGCACCTACCACTTTAACATCTTGTTCTACAGTCGTTAAACGAGCTTCATGGTTTTTATCTGTTTCTTGTAAAGCTGCGATGTCTTTATCGTATTTTACTAATTTAACAGTGGTATCATTTAAGCCTTGGAGTTTTGTTTCTAGTGCTGTTGTAGCTGCTGTAACTTTTGTTTCTGTGTTTTCACCAGCTTTTTTAATAGCATCCTCTTTTGCAGCTCCAATTTCACCAGTAATTTCTTTTCTTGCTTCAGTGATTTTAGTATCTGCATTTGTACCAGCTTCTGTAACTGCATCATTTTTTGCTTTTTCAGATTTTTCAGTAGCTGCTTTGGCTGCTGCATTTGCTGCTGCTTGAGCGTCCTCTGCTTTTTTATCTGCTGTAGCTGCTGCTTTTTGAGCGTTCGCTGCTTTAGTATCAAGCTCAACAATATCTTTATTTAACTCTTCAGCTGCTTCACCTAAACCTTTTACAAGTTTTGTAATTGCTTCACCATGTTTATCAAGAGTATCTTCATTAGCGTCTACTCTACCTTCAAGTGTAGTTACATCTTCATCAAGCTGATTAATAGTTTCTTTATTTTCTTTTACAGCTTCACCTAATTCTATATTTTTTTCTACTATTTCTTTAATATAGCCTGTGTTTTTAGCAATACTTTCAGCATTTGTATTAATACTATCTACATTGTTATTAATAGCTGTTGTATTATCATCAATAGCTTTAGAATCTATTTCCATATTATCTTTGATTTCTGAAATATCATCTTTGATAGCAAAAATGTTACTATTGATGGCACCGATAGCATCATTGTGATTTTTATCCATGTCCTCTAATTTTTTAAATCGATCATTCGCTGCTTTGATATCAGTAGCAGAGTTATATTTAGTTTCTAAGTCTGCAATTTTACCTTCTGCATTAGTAATTTTACCTGTTAACTCTGCTTTTGCTGTATCGATTTTGCCTGTCAATTCAGTTTTAGCAG
>OKQE01000324.1_pt1 | contig 13167 bp, 10 predicted proteins | sample 1612211 | NCBI WGS metagenome assembly OKQE01 (sample SAMN04436785, study PRJEB24849) | human gut metagenome | biome: human gut; feature: NICU; material: stool | host: Homo sapiens | place: USA: Saint Louis, MO | collected 2011-03-31
GTTAACTAGCAAAGGGAAAAAGTTTGCCGATTTAACTTTTCACCTCCTTTTTTGTTTGTGTAGAAAAGATATTTTTTCTTTGTAAAAAACTGAAAATAATCACATGTACAACCCATGCTGAAATTATTGCAATCAACAGATCAATGGGGTAATGCATCCCTAAACGCACTCGACTAATCAACATTAATACGCCACAAATTGTCATCGCTCCAATAAGCAATTCTGCTTTAAAAGAACGATTGCCCAATAATTGGCTAAACCCTACGGCTAACATAAGCCAAGTCGCTGCGAAAATAGAATGCCCTGATGGAAAAGAATAACCCGTTTCATCTTCATAATGCGCTTTTAACCAGGCTGGCGTATCTGCTTGTGTAGAATAAAATTTATCCACTAATTTTGCACGCTCTGAACGATCTTGATGATAAAAAGCATCTGTAGTGCTTTCTGTTTTTTCCGCTAAATAGACAGTGAAAGGACGCGGCTCAGCAAAAACCGTTTTTAAGCCCGTTTTAATCACTTGTGTAGATAATACCGACAAGCCCATTACAATCACGCCCATAATCCACTGTTTACGATTTTCAAAAAGAAAACGGAAAAGTAAAGCAAACACACCACAGGTAATTAAAGCATAAGGCACACTACCGGTTTCGGTTAAAAGATAAAGCCAATAATCCCATTCCATTAATTGGTTATTTCCATGCCAATGATAAGCAAAACCCCAAACAAAAAATGGTACAAGACAAAGGAATAACGTATATAATGACAGCCTTTTAAACATTGTTGCCTCTTGATAATAAAAATAAAGTGCACATTTTAGCAGAATAAAGTTGAAAAAGGATAAGTTATGTCAAAAATCCAACTGGTTGCTCAAGCCAATTTGCCTACCGAATATGGCATATTTAAAATGGTCGGATTTGAATTTCCCGATACAAAAAAAGAACATGTCGCGTTAGTGATGGGTGATATTTCAAACCAAGATGAGCCTGTGCTCGCCCGCATTCATTCTGAATGTCTAACAGGCGATGCATTACACAGTTTAAAATGCGATTGTGGTTTCCAACTAGCAGCCGCATTACGTCAAATTAGCGAAGCGGGTCGTGGTGTTTTAATCTATCATCGTGAAGAAGGCCGTGGCATTGGTTTAATTAATAAAATTCGAGCTTATTCATTACAAGATCAAGGGATGGATACTATTGAAGCCAACCTTGCATTAGGTTTTAAAGCTGATGAACGTAACTTTAATGTGTGTGCCGATATGTTTGAATTATTAGGTGTGAAGCAAGTTCGCTTGATGACAAACAACCCACAAAAAGTAGAAACCATGAAAAAAGCGGGCATTAATGTCGTAGAACGTGTACCGTTGAATGTGGGTGAAAATCGTTACAACACCAAATATCTTGATACCAAAGCGAAAAAAATGGGCCATTATATTGTGCATAATAATGAAGAGCATTTAATGACTTGCCCACATTGCCAAGAAGAAGTGATTTAACAAAAAAGCCATACAACTGTATGGCTTTTCTTTTATCAAAACAATTATTGATTTACACCCCAATGACGAGTGTCTTTATCAAATTTCATGCCTGAATGAGATCCTTCCGAACCATTAAAATAAACGTCTTTATTTGCACAAGCTGAAATCACTAATGCCCCAATAATAAGAAGAAGTAATTTTTTCATTATGTTTACCTTTTTAAACTGACTTGCCCAAATTGTATCATAACTTTTCCTGCTTAAATTAGCTGATTTCTTGCAAAATTCATGCCTAGCTTCTACAATAGCGCCTCATTTTTAACTTGTAGTTCGCAAACCTCCTACATAAAAAAACTAGGTACCCTATGAATATTTCAAATCCTAATCACAATCGTAAAGCCCTTGTGATCTTCTCTGGTGGACAAGACTCCACGACCTGTTTAATTCAAGCTATTGCTGAATATGGCGTAGAAAATGTCGAAGCCGTCACCTTTCAATACGGCCAGCGCCACGCAATTGAATTAGAAAAAGCCCGTTGGATAGCGAAAGATCTCGGCGTAAAACAAACGTTGATTGATACATCCGTTATTAAATCTATCACTCATAACGCTTTAATAGATGGAAACGCAGCTATCGAACAAAAAGACGGTGAATTACCTAATACCTTTGTGGATGGACGAAATGCACTCTTCTTATTATATGCGGCAATTTATGCAAAAGGGCAAGGAATCCACGATATTATCACAGGTGTATGTGAAACGGATTTCAGTGGCTATCCGGATTGTCGTGATGTTTTTGTTAAATCCATGAATGTCACCCTTAATTTAGCCATGGATTATCCATTCAATTTAAAAACACCATTAATGTATCTTACCAAAGCACAAACTTGGGCTCTTGCCGATGAACTAGATACTTTAGATTATATTCGTCAACACAGCCACACTTGCTATGAAGGTGTTGAAGGGGGCTGTGGTGAATGTCCAAGCTGTAAATTAAGAGATAAAGGCTTGCAGGAATATTTATCCACAAAAGCAAAAGCTTAGTATTGAGATAACTCAATCTATAGCAGATTAAATATGTCCAAATGAATCCAAAGTGCGGTCAAAATTCACGTCAAATTTTGACCGCACTTTTACTTGATATAGTATCCGTCTCTTTTCTCATCTTTAATTTTATAAATGCGTCATTTTTTGATAAAATCACGCTAATTTTTTTATAAATAAGTAACTAATTTTAAAATGACTACAAATTATTCTGCTCAAGAAATTACGGTCCTGAAAGATCTCGAACCTGTGCAAATTCGCCCTGGTATGTACACGGACACTACCCGTCCCAATCACCTTGCACAAGAAGTTATTGATAACAGTGTGGATGAAGCCCTTGCAGGTTTTGCCACCAAAGTTGAAGTGATTTTACACGCGGATCAATCGCTTGAAGTCATTGATAATGGCCGTGGAATGCCAGTGGATATTCACCCAACTGAAGGGGTTTCAGGTGTTGAAGTAATCTTAACCAAACTTCACGCTGGCGGTAAATTCTCGAATAAAAACTATGAATTCGCCGGTGGTTTACACGGGGTAGGGATTTCTGTCGTCAATGCCCTTTCTGAACGCGTTGATATTCAAGTTAAACGTAACGGCGAAGTGTATAAAATTGCCTTTGAAAATGGCGCAAAAGTAGAAGAATTAGAAGTTATTGGTACTTGTGGAAGACGTACAACCGGCACTACCGTTCACTTCAAACCGAATCCAAAATATTTTGATAGCAAGAATTTTTCTGTCAGCCGTTTACGCCACTTATTGCGTGCTAAAGCCGTGCTTTGTTCAGGCTTAGAAATTAAATTTGTCGATAAAGTGAATAACACCGAAGATGTGTGGTGCTATCAAGATGGTTTATCCGATTATTTAACCGAAGCGGTGAATGGTTTTGAAACCTTGCCTGAAAAACCTTTTGTTGGTGAATTTAAAGGCTCCACCGAAGCCGTAAGCTGGGCGTTACTTTGGTTACCAGAAGGTGGTGAGCTTATTGCAGAAAGCTATGTAAACTTGATTCCAACAGTACAAGGCGGAACACACGTAAATGGTCTTCGCCAAGGCTTGCTTAATGCCATGACTGAATATTGCGAATTCCGCAATAAATTACCACGCGGTGTGAAATTAACCGCAGACGACATTTGGGATCGCTGTGCTTACATTCTTTCGCTCAAAATGCAGGATGCCCAATTTGCAGGCCAAACGAAAGAACGTTTATCTTCTCGTCAAAGTGCGGTCTTTGTTGCGGGTGTTTTAAAAGATGCCTTCAGTTTATGGCTAAACCAAAACGTACAAGATGCGGATCGCTTAGCTGAAATGGCGATCAGTTCTGCACAACGTCGTTTAAATGCTGCGAAAAAAGTCATCCGTAAAAAATTAGTCAGCGGTCCTGCTCTACCGGGTAAATTGGCAGATTGCGCATCACAAAATTTAGAAAAAACCGAATTATTCTTAGTCGAAGGTGACTCTGCGGGCGGCTCAGCCAAACAGGCTCGAGACCGTGAATATCAAGCGATCCTGCCCTTACGCGGAAAAATCTTAAACACTTGGGAAGTGGCTAGCGATCAAGTACTTGGCTCAACGGAAATTCATGATATTGCAGTGGCACTCGGTATCGATCCTGATAATGAAGACTTATCTCAACTTCGTTACGGGAAAGTCTGTATTTTAGCCGATGCGGACTCCGATGGTTTACATATTGCTACCCTACTCTGCGCCCTCTTTTTACGTCATTTCCCGAAATTAGTGCAAGATGGGCATGTCTATGTGGCGATGCCTCCACTCTATCGTATCGACTTAGGCAAAGAAGTGTTTTATGCCCTTGATGAAAATGAGAAAGAAGCCATTTTAGAACGTTTAAAGGGTAAAAAGGGCACTTTAAACGTACAACGATTCAAAGGTTTGGGTGAAATGGATCCATCACAATTACGTGAAACCACTATGGATCCGAATACTCGCCGCTTAGTTCAATTAACTTACGATCTTGAGGAAGATCAAGGCGCAGCGACATTAGAATTAATGGATATGCTACTCGCTAAAAAACGGGCAGAAGATCGCAAAAATTGGTTGCAAACTAATGGCGATCAAGTGGATTTAACAGTTTAAGTATTCGAGGTCAATCATGAATGAACAACGTCGAGATTTTTTTAGAAACAGCGCATTAAGCTTAGCAACGATTACATTAGGTGCAGGTTTTAGCCTCATTCCTTCTGCTCAAGCGGAAGAAAAAGCCTCAAATGTGGCAGCTACTGCAGTTGAAAATTTACCTGAGATTGAAGCAGAATTGACGCTCGCGCCCAATGTGCCAAAACCGATTGAACGTAACTATCCTGCAAAAGTCGTGGTAAAACTGACCGCACTTGAACAAATTATGGATTTAATGGATGGCGTGCAATTTAAATTTTGGACATTAAACGGCAGCGTGCCTGCACCATTTATTCGTGTACGCGAAGGTGATATGGTAGAAGTGCAACTTTCCAACTCAGCAAGTTCCATGATGCCACATAGTCTTGATTTCCATGCAGCACCTGTACCAATGGGAGGGGCAATGGCAAGTGAAACCCCACCAACTCGGACATCCACCTTCCAATTTAGAGCACTACGTTCGGGTATTTATTTATACCACTGCGGTAGCCAGCCTGTGGATATTCACCTTGCTAAAGGAATGTATGGTTTAGTTTTAGTTGAGCCAAAAGAAGGCTTACCAAAAGTGGATCGTGAGTTTTACATTATGCAAAGTGAATTCTATACCAAAGGTGAATTTGGCGATCCTGGCTTGCAACCGTTCAGTATGAAAAAAGCCATTGATGAGCGCCCTGAATATGTCCTCTTCAACGGCAAAGTTGGTTCAACCATGGATGAAAATGCCTTAAAAGCGAAAACCGGTGAAACCATTCGTCTATTTGTAGGAAATGCGGGGCCGAATTTATGCTCTTCTTTCCACTTAATCGGTGCAGTATTTGACAATGTGTATGTGGAAGGTGGTACGCTTGTTAATCACAATGTTCAAACTACATTGATTCCATCCGGTAGCGCCACCATGGTGGAAACTCGAATTGATGTACCTGGCACTTATGTCTTTATGGATCACTCCATTTTCCGCGCAGTAAATAAAGGCACAATGGGACATATTGTGGTTGAAGGTGAAAAAAATCCAAATATTTATTCCGGCAAATTAAAAGACGAAGCCTTTAAAGAAGCCAATCCACAAAAACCGCAACCCGTTCCTTATGAAATAGACAGCCATAAAGGAATAGATATGGGACATTCTCCTCACGAACATTCAGATGCAAATTCTGGTGCAACAAGAAAATAAATTAGAAGAATATGAGCAATATTAACTACGAAGGCATCGAGCAGATGCCACTTCGCACCTTTACAGAAAAGGCTTATCTTAACTATTCAATGTATGTCATCATGGATCGTGCTTTGCCTTTTATTGGCGATGGATTAAAGCCTGTTCAACGTCGTATTGTCTATGCAATGTCTGAATTAGGTTTAAATGCTGCGGCGAAATTTAAAAAATCCGCCCGTACCGTCGGTGATGTGTTAGGTAAATTCCATCCGCACGGCGACTCTGCCTGTTATGAAGCCATGGTATTAATGGCTCAGCCCTTTTCTTACCGTTATCCATTGGTGGACGGACAAGGGAACTGGGGGGCGCCAGATGATCCTAAATCATTCGCCGCAATGCGTTATACAGAATCTCGCCTGTCCAAAATTTCTGAAATTCTATTAACCGAATTGGGTCAAGGCACTGTTGATTTCCAACCAAACTTTGATGGTACTTTAGAAGAACCACAATATTTGCCTGCACGTTTGCCTCATATTCTGTTAAACGGCACCACTGGGATTGCCGTTGGTATGGCAACCGATATTCCACCACACAATATTAATGAAGTGGCAGATGCCGCTGTTCTGCTATTAGATGATCCAAAAGCAGGATTAGATGATGTACTTAATATCATTCAAGGCCCTGATTTCCCAACTGAAGCAGAAATTATTTCACCAAAGGATGATATTCGTAAAATGTACGAAACCGGCCGTGGATCCATCAAGATGCGTGCAACATGGCATAAAGAAGACGGTGAAATCATCATTAGTGCACTTCCTCATCAATCTTCCCCCTCTAAAATCATTGCACAAATAGCTGAGCAAATGACGGCGAAAAAATTACCTATGGTAGAAGATATTCGTGATGAAGCGGATTATGAAAATCCTGTACGTATCGTGCTTGTACCACGTTCAAATCGTGTTGACACGGATGCCTTGATGGCGCATTTATTTGCGACGACGGATCTCGAAAAAAGCTATCGTGTGAATATGAATATGATCGGGCTTGATCATAAACCAGCCGTGAAAGGCTTACTTCAAGTCCTCACTGAATGGCTGACATTCCGTAGGACAACAGTAACGCGTCGTTTACAACATCGTTTAGATAAAGTACTCGCTCGTTTGCACATTTTAGATGGTTTGATGATTGCCTTCCTCAATATTGATGAAGTCATTGAGATTATTCGTACTGAAGATGAACCTAAACAAGTTTTAATGGCTCGTTTTAACTTAAGTGATGAACAGGCTGAAGCTATTTTAAACTTACGTTTGCGCCATTTAGCTAAATTAGAAGAACATCAATTACAAGCTGAAAAAGATAAACTCGAAGAAGAGCGGTCAAATTTAGAGTTAATTTTAGGATCTGAACGTCGCTTAAATACCCTGATCAAAAAAGAAATTCAAGAAGACGCGAAAAAATATGCCAGCCCTAGAATGTCTCAATTAGTTGAGCGTGAGGAAGCGAAAGCCATTTCTGAAAGTGAAATGACTCCAGCTGAACCTGTTACCGTTATCTTATCTGAAATGGGCTGGGTTCGTTGTGCAAAAGGTCATGACATTGATCCAGTAGGATTAAGCTATAAAGCAGGCGATAAATATCTCGCTCACGCTTGTGGTAAAAGTAATCAGCCAGTAATCTTTATTGATAGTACGGGTCGTAGCTATGCTTTAGATCCATTAAGCTTGCCTTCTGCACGTTCACAAGGTGAACCGCTCACCGGTAAACTCACGTTACCTGCAGGCGCGACCATTGAACAGGTTATTATGGAATCTGAAAAACAAGAATTATTGATGGCATCAGATGCAGGATATGGTTTTATTTGCAAATTTGAAGACTTAATTGCACGTAATAAAGCAGGAAAAGCCTTGATTTCTTTGCCAGAAAATGCGAAAGTCTTGAAGCCTGAGACACTTTCCGAGTCGGCCTCACTTCTTGTGTCCCTCACTTCAGCGGGTCGAATGCTAATTTTTCCGGTACGGGATTTACCGGCATTATCAAAAGGGAAAGGCAACAAAATCATCAGTATTCCAGCAGCGAATGCAAAAGCTCGGTCAGAATTATTGGTGAAATTGTTCTTAATTTCAGAGCAAGCCAGCCTTGAGTTCCATTCCGGTAAACGAAAAATCACATTAAAACCGGAAGATCTGCAAAAATTCCGTGCGGAACGCGGCAGAAAAGGCTCCCAATTACCACGTGGATTACATAGTAATGTTGACATTGTGGTGGTTGAACCTGAACACAACTCATAAGAATTCTCGAAACCAAACTAAATAGGAGGATATTTCGTGAATATTGTTTTTGATACTTATCAAACACTTGCTTTAGCAAGTTTTGTATTATTACTCGGTTTTTTTCTAGTAAAACGCATTCGAGTTTTACAAACATTTAATATTCCTGAGCCTGTTGTTGGCGGCTTTATTGTAGCTATTGCATTAACGGTTTTATATAAAGTAAATGGTACTTCATTCACTTTTGAGAAAAGTTTACAAACATCGATGATGTTAGTCTTCTTCTCCTCTATCGGTTTAAGTGCAAACTTTGCCCGCTTAATTAAAGGCGGAAAACCATTAGTTATCTTCCTATTTGCAGCGGCAATACTCATTGTTTGCCAAAATGTCATCGGTATTTTAGGTACCCAATTATTGGGCATTGATCCTGCTTACGGTTTACTTGCTGGTTCAGTTACCCTAACTGGTGGTCACGGTACCGGTGCAGCATGGGCAGAAACATTCACTAGAGAATTTAATCTACCGGCTGCAACAGAAATTGCGATGGCATGTGCGACATTCGGTTTAGTCTTTGGAGGTATCTTAGGTGGTCCAGTATCTCGCTATTTATTAAATCATCAAAAACAAGGCGAAAATCCAGAGAATGATGAAGTAGATGACGTACAAGAAGCATTTGAGCACCCAACTTACAAACGTAAAATTAATTCGCGCTCAATCATTGAAACCATTGCTATGCTTTCTTTATGTTTACTCATCGGTCAATACTTAGATGGCTTAACAAAAGGTACACATATTCAATTACCAACATTCGTATGGTGTTTGTTTACAGGTGTAATCATTCGTAACAGCTTAACCCACTTATTCAAATTCCAAGTGGCAGATTCAGCGATTGACGTATTAGGTAGCGTAGGTTTATCTATCTTCTTAGCGATTGCTTTAATGTCTCTCAAACTTTGGGAATTAGCGGGTCTTGCAACAGATGTATTAGTTATCTTAGCGGTTCAAGTTATCTTTATGGCTTTCTTCGCTATCTACGTCACATACCGTATGATGGGTAAAGATTATGATGCGATTGTATTAAGTGCGGGTCACTGTGGTTTCGGTCTCGGTGCAACACCAACAGCCGTGGCTAACATGCAAGCGATTACCAGTCGTTTTGGACCATCTCACAAAGCGTTCTTAATCGTACCAATGGTAGGGGCATTCTTTATCGACTTATTAAATGCCGGTATCTTAAAAATGTTCTTAAGCGTTGTTGAAGCGCTTCACTAATAAAAGGTAAAAAAGAAAGGCTGACATTTTGTCAGCCTTTTTATTTACTTGCTACTCAGTCAGCGTCTTGACTAAATCCATCACAAATTCTAACCGCTCTTTGTTTTCTGGAAGTGCTTTCACAAACTTAAATTTTAATGGGCCATCAAAGCGATAAACAATTGGATTTTGTTGAATCAGTTTAATGAATTTTTCAGGATCAACTTTTGCTGAAGGTGAAAATTCAATAAAGCCTCCTTGAGCTCCCGCATCGATTTTCAATACTTTTAATGGCTTCACCATTAAACGCATTTCAGCAATTTGTAAAAGATTTTTCGTTGCTTCAGGTAATAGGCCAAAGCGATCAATTAATTCAACTTTTAATTCATCTAACTCTTGCTTACTTTCCGCTGCAGCAATGCGTTTATAGAATGACAAACGCATATTCACATCACCAAGATAGTCATCTGGCAATAAAGCTGGGACACGTAGCTCAATTTCTGCTTGTTGATGCGTAATCTCTTCTAATGAAGGTTCTCTGCCCTCTTTTAAGGCTTTAACTGCTGCATCAAGTAATTCCATATAAAGTGAAAAACCGATGCTTTCAATTTGCCCGCTTTGTTCATTCCCTAATAATTCACCTGCACCGCGAATTTCTAAATCGTGCGTCGCAAGAATGAAACCTGCACCTAAGTTATCTAAACTTTCTAACGCTTCTAAACGACGTTTCGCATCTTTCGTCATTAATTTCGGCGGCGGTGTAAGCAAATAAGCATAAGCTTGATGATGGGAACGCCCTACTCGACCACGCAACTGGTGAAGCTGAGCTAAACCAAAATTGTCTGCGCGTTCAATAATAATCGTATTTGCCGTTGGTACATCAATCCCTGTTTCAATAATGGTAGAACAAACTAATACGTTATAACGTTGATGATAAAAATCACTCATCACGCGTTCAAGTTCTCGTTCTCGCATTTGACCATGACCAATTACGACTCGAGCCTCAGGCACAAGTGCGGTCAGTTTTTCTGCCGTATTTTCAATACTCGCCACATCATTATGCAAATAATAAACTTGTCCGCCACGTAAAATCTCACGCAAGATGGCTTCACGAATAATTAAATCATCTTTCTGGCGAACAAATGTTTTGATACTCACTCGGCGAGCTGGTGGTGTCGCAATAATAGAAAGATCACGAATACCATTCATCGCCATATTCAAAGTTCGAGGAATTGGTGTTGCGGTAAGCGTTAAAATATCAATATTTGCTCGAAGTTGTTTAATTTTCTCTTTCTGTCCCACACCAAAGCGATGTTCTTCATCAATGATGAGTAAGCCAAGATCAGAAAACTTCACATCGGATTGAATCAATTTATGGGTTCCAATCAGAATATCAACTTTTCCTTCAGCTAAATTTTCTAAGATTTGTTTTTGCTCTTTGGCTGTTTTAAAGCGAGAAAGCACTTCCACATTAACCGGAAGATTAGCAAAACGATCTTTAAAATTCTCGTAATGCTGTTGAGCTAACAAGGTTGTTGGGACTAATACAGCCACTTGTTTATGGTTCATGACCGCCAAAAATGCGGCGCGCATCGCCACTTCAGTTTTGCCAAAGCCCACATCACCACAAACTAAACGGTCCATCGCTTTGGGTTGGCACATATCTGAAATGACAGCGTTAATCGCCATGGCTTGATCGTGCGTTTCCTCAAAAGGGAAGGTTGCAGCAAATTGCTGAAATTCCTCACGATCATATTTAAATTCAAAGCCTTTTTTCACTTCTCGCTGGGCATACACATCAAGTAATTCAGCTGCCACATCACGAATTTTTTCTGCAGCCTTTTGACGCGTTTTCGCCCACGATTCATTACCTAATTTATGTAATGGTGCGGTTTCATCTGAGCCGCCTACATAGCGACTAATTAAATGAAGAGAACCAACAGGCACATAAAGCTTGGACTCATTTGCATAATTGATCAGCAAATACTCTGCTTTTAAGCCCCCAGTATCGAGTGTCACTAAACCACCATAACGCCCCACACCATGATCTAAATGCACCACAGGCTGCCCAATTTTTAATTCTGCCAGATTACGCACTAAGGTATCTGGATTGACAGCCTTACGTTTATCACGCTGACGTTGCTGTACCCGCTCACCTAAAATTTCATGTTCAGTAATGACAGCTAATTTGGCCTCATCAAGAATAAAACCTTGCTCAAGACGACTTACCCACAAATTAAACTTGTCTTGATTGGCTTCAGATAAGGTTTTAATTTGTTTTGGTTTAATTTTTAATGGTGAAAGCAAATCCAGTAAAGTTTCACGACGTCCTTCAGTTTCAACTGAAAATAAAACATTTCCTCTGAAATGTTCAATAAACTGTCGAAGTTGCGATAACGGTTCTTTTTGCTGTGATTGAATGGTCACTGCTGGTAATGCGAACACCGCTAAATTTTTCTGACGAACAGATGATCGCACTTTTTCTGCTTTAAAATTAATTTTAGGATAATTTTTTAATGCATGATTTACCGCATCAATGCTTAGCCACAATCGTTCTGGCGGCAAAAGAGGACGCATAGGATCAACTTTACGATGCTCATAACGCTGTTTGGCATCAAGATAAAAACGTTCACCTTGTGCTTGATTTGTTTCCATATCCACAAACAACGTTTTTTCGGGCAAGTAATCAAACAACGTTGCCATTTCATCAAAGAATAACGGTTGCCAATATTCAATCCCTGAAATTAATGTACCTTTACTGATTTGCTGATAAATATGCTCAGGATCACGACGAATTTCACCAAAGGTTTCTCTAAATTGTGTACGGAAAAATTCAATACCTTTCTCATCTGTTGGAAATTCGTGTGCAGGTAATAAATTAATGGATTGAATTTCATCTAACGTTCGCTGCGTATCGACATCAAAAGTACGAATCGAATCAATTTCATCATCAAAAAAATCTAAGCGAAATGGAACCGCACTTCCCATTGGGAAAAGATCTAAAAGTGATCCGCGCACAGCATATTCACCATGTTCTAGCACTTGCTCTACGGAGCGATATCCTGCTGACTCTAATTGTAATCGTAATTTTTCAATGACAAGACGGTCGCCTTTTTTAATCAAAAGGACATTGTGCTGTAGATATTTCGGCGGGCACACACGTTGCATTAATGTGCTAATCGGCAAAATAAAGATGCCTTTTTTAGTATTTTGCAAATGAAACAGCGCACTTAAACGAGAAGAAATAATTTCTTGATGAGGCGAAAAAGAATCATAAGGCAACGTTTCCCAATCAGGAAAAAACTCGACGGGTTGAGAAGTTAAATCGGGTAAAACTTGTGATAAACGAACCGCACTTTTGGTATCCGGTGTCACGACCACTGTTAATCCATCATATTGCTCAGCAATTTCACTGACAGCAAGTGCATCAGCACCCGTTAATACGTTGCCAAGAATTTTATGGTCATTTGGCTGAGTGGGAATATCAAAATTAAAATAGGTTGTTTTCATAAGTGCGGTCAATTTTTATCTCATTTTTTATTTGAATAGCGAGTTAGTTTAGCAAACTCACTCTACTTTTCAAGAATTATCTGTATAAAAAAACAGGGCTAATTAACCCTGCTTTCTCTTATTTTTTGAGCGGCTCTAGTGGCTTCTCTTTTTTTACATGACCATCATCATCAAATTCAATGCGTGGCATACAACCTCGACAAGAGCCTTTATCTAAACCGAGCTCTTTGCAAAACTTATTATATTCATCTACGGCTTTGCGAAACCAACCTTTTTTTTCTTGTTCGCTCATCTTGCCTCCTTTTTTAATTTTTGTGCAATTTCCGAACGTAATGATTTT
>OKQE01000326.1_pt1 | contig 13035 bp, 13 predicted proteins | sample 1612211 | NCBI WGS metagenome assembly OKQE01 (sample SAMN04436785, study PRJEB24849) | human gut metagenome | biome: human gut; feature: NICU; material: stool | host: Homo sapiens | place: USA: Saint Louis, MO | collected 2011-03-31
TCGTTGATCATGTCGCGGTGGTCTAATTCGATTGCGTTGAAAATCGCATCTTCTTTTGTTAGGTCTGCATTGAAGTCTAATGGAAATAAAGCCTGCAATGCCATTTCCCGAATCTCGTGTCTTGATAATTCTTTATTCATTCTCTTCCTCTTCGTCTTCAAAAAGTTCTTCGATTGTTGGTTGTTCTAATTTTTCAGGAACAACAGCTACTACATGGATATTGACTTCAGATAAATCGATATCCGTCATGAAAAGGACTTGTTGGCTGACCCGTTCCTGCATTTCCATTGCTACTTTAGGAACTGAAACACCATATTCTAGATAACAGTAAAGATCTACTTTCAAGCCATCTTCCTCGTTTGCTAAGTAAACACCTTTTCCGTGAGCTGCACGTCCTAATAATTCAGTGACATTGCTGGCAAAAGTTCCGCGCATTCCGTATACGCCTTCTACTTTAGAAGCTGCAATCCCGATAATTACTTCGATGACTTCAGGAGCGATCACGATCTCTCCTAAATCTTGGTTTGCGTTTAAAATCAAATTTTTTTCATCTGCCATTTATTTATTCCTCCCTTTGCCTAAGCACGAGATACATCCGAATTCCCTATGATGCGGCTATAGTGATCACGTGGTAAGAAAACTGCCGCCGATCAGCTGCAAACTGCTATGAATTGGAGAAAACACCCAACTTTATTATCTCTTACAGCTTAAAAGTTCTTCTATAGTGTATCATTAAATCGAGTGATTTTCTATAACAAAGTCTGTGAACACTGATTTTTACGCTTACTTCTTCTATTGATGAAACTATAAGATGATCAATTCTTTTGGTGAACGAGTCAACACACGATTTCCATCTTCTGTGATCAACAAATCATCCTCAATACGTACTCCACCGATTTCTGGTAAGTAGATCCCTGGTTCATCAGTGATCACATTTCCTGGTACAAATTGCTTTTCTGCACGAGAAGAAACGTTTGGTCCTTCGTGGATCTCTAAACCGATCCCATGTCCTGTAGAATGTCCAAATGCTTCCCCGTAACCATGTTTTGAAATATAATCTCTAGCAACTGCATCTAATTGGACACCAGTCATTCCTGGTTTTGCAGCATCAATAACTGCTAATTGAGCATCTAAGACTATTTGATAAATTTCTTTTAATTTTTCCCCAGGATCACCAATAGCGAATGTACGTGTCATATCGGAAACGTACCCTTCGTAATAGCAGCCAAAGTCCAATGTGATCAAGTCGCCTTGTTCGATGATTTTTTTGCTTGCTACACCATGCGGCATAGCCGAACGCAATCCGCTAGCAACGATCGTATCAAAAGAAACACCTGAAGCGCCAAGAGAACGCATATAAAAGTCTAGTTGATTTGCGACTTCAATCTCAGTCATGCCCGGTTGGATCATTTTCAGGATGTGATCATATGCCATATCCGCAATATGACATGCTTTTTCGATAATAGCGATTTCTTCTTCATCTTTCACTTCTCTGAGTTCTTCGATCATCTGTGAAACAGGTACTAATTCCGCATCGATGATTTCTTCTAAAACCGAATATTCTAAAAATGAGACTGTTGTTTCCTCAAAAGCTAATGAGTGCAGTTCTTCTTTGCGTACTAAGTTTGCTACCTCATCAAAAATAGGTCCGACATTTTTAATAATTTCAAACCCTTGAGCCTGCGCTGCCGCCTGCTCGGTATAACGAAAATCAGTAATAAAAAATGCTTTTTCCAAAGTAATAACAGCTAATCCTGTCGTACCTGTAAAGTTCGTTAAGTAACGAAGATTGTACGGACTGGTAACCAAAAATGAATCCAAATTTTCTTCTTGCATTTTTTTGCGCAATTTTTCTACACGTAGCATCATAATGAAACTCCCTCTTTCTTTGCACGCTTTTTTCCATTATAGCAAACTTTTCTTCGTACACGACAGTTAAATAAAAATTTCCGGAAAACTTCTTTTTATTTTAAATAAATAAAGCCAAAAAGGAGTCACAGTCTCGCTGCAACTCCTTTTAGTTTACTATTTTGTAAAAACTTATGATCGTTTTCCAAAGAAAAATGAGACAACTGCTACCAAAATCACTGCGCCTAAAATAGATGGAATAAGTGCCATACCTGCAGCTTTTGGTCCCCATTCGCCGAAAATCGCTTGTCCAATACTTGAACCGACTAGTCCAGCAATGATATTCGTTACACAGCCCATCGAATTTCCTTTACTGGTGATCGCACCTGCAATTGCTCCGATCACGGCTCCAACAATCAATGTCCATAACCAACTCATAATATAACCTCCTTCTTTGCTAATCAATTTTAGCATATGGGATTTAAAGGGGACAAATAATTGGTTTTGCTATTTCATATTTTCTTCTGCAAAGTAAAAAAATAAAGAAAACCTCCTCTTAGAAGTTTTCTTTATTTTTTACTTGCGTTTAAACATACTACGAATACCACGTTTCACTACATCAAAGAAACTCAATGATTGTACCATTCTATCTTCATCTACATATTCTCTGATCGCACGAAGCACTTTTTTAGGTTCTTTGGAAGAAAATGTGTATGTACCATTTTTTTTCGTTTGAATGGCATATCGAGGAATCCATTTTCCCTTTAGCATGACTGATGCTAGTACATAATCCACTTCTTCCCATGGAATTTGGATATATTTGCGTCTATCTCGCGCATGGTAAAACTCAAAACCATTATCACCTATCATGATTTGCCCGTAATCTGTCAGACCCGTAAACGAAGTAGCATCAATTACCAAGTCTACTTTTGTATTGATTGATTGAACCATTTTCTCCCTCCAGATATTTGTTTATGAACAGTATACTATATAAAAAAAGCTCGGGACAACGCCCGAGCTATATTTTTATGGATTATAAAAGTCCGATGACGTGTCCAACAACACCGACTACGAATAAACCAAGGATGATAACGATTGGAGAAACCTTTTTCTTAAGCAACCACATACATAACAATGTTAATCCTAATGCAGCTAAACCAGGAATCAATTGGTCTAAGTTGTCTTGTAATGTTGTTACCTTTTCAGGAGAAAGGGCTAAGCCATTATTAACTTGTTCAAATGCACTCTTGATTCCTTCACCACCTGAAGGCAATTTATCCCATTCGATGTAAGCACCTTTATCTAATTTTACAGTTGATACAACTGGTAAGAATTTGATTGATACCCATCTTTGTACAAGGGCAGCTAATACGAACATCCCTAAAATTGAAGCACCTTTTGTTACGTCTTGTAACAATCCGCCAGAAAGGTCATCAGTAATTTTAGAACCAGCTTTGTAGCCAAATTCTTGTGTATACCACATGAATGCCCAACGAATAATGTTCCAACCTAAGAAGAAGATGATTGGTCCAAGGATATTTCCTCCCATAGCTAATGAAGCACCTAGTGCACCTAGCATTGGACGTACTGTAAACCAGAACACTGGATCACCAACACCAGCTAAAGGACCCATCATACCTACTTTAACCCCTTGAATCGCTACATCATCAACAGGCGCGCCATTCGCACGTTCTTCTTCCAGTGCCAATGTAACCCCTAAAATTGGAGAAGCAATGTATGGGTGTGTATTAAAGAATTCCAAGTGACGTTTTAATGCTGCAGAACGTTCTTCTTTTGTTTTGTATAATTTTTTGATTGCTGGAATCATAGAAAATGCCCAGCCACCGTTTTGCATACGTTCGTAGTTCCATGAACCTTGAATGAAGGTAGAGCGCCACGCAACAGCTAAACGATCTTTTTTTGATAATTTGATTTTTTCTTCTGCCATTTTATTTTCCTCCTTCAAGATTAATAGTCATTCAAAATGTCGCCTAAAGGGTCACCAGAGTTGCTTCCGCCTCCATTATTTGATGAACCACCCATTTTAGAAAGGTTCAAGTAAATAAGAGCTAATGCAACACCTAAAGCACCTAGAGCAATCAATGTTAATTGAGAAATTGCAGCTACAACGAAACCAATAACGAAGAATGGCCATACTTCTTTTGTAGCCATCATGTTGATTACCAAAGCGTAACCTACAGCTACGACCATTCCCCCACCGATAGCCATACCATCTGTTAACCATGCTGGCATTGATTCAAGGAATGATTGCACAGTTTGTGCTGGGATAAATAGCAACGCTGCTGCTGGGACCGCGATACGAACCCCTTGTAAACATACAGCAATGATGTGCCACATTTCAACCTTACGGATGTTTCCTTCTTCAGCAGCCGCATCCATCAAATGAACGATTGGAACAGCGATTGTACGTACGATCATTGTTAAGAACAACCCTGCAACAGCCAAAGGAACGGCAATCGCGATCGCAGAAGGAACACCTTTAACACCTTGTCCACCTAAAACTAAAATAATTGCTGATGCTACTGATGCTAATGCAGCATCTGGTGCTACAGCGGCACCGATATTTGCCCAACCTAAAGCGATCATCTGAAGCGTACCGCCAAGTACGATACCAGCTTCGAGGTTACCGGTAACTAAACCGATCAATGTACATGCCACTAGTGGTTGATGAAATTGAAATTCATCAAGAATACCTTCCATACCAGCTAGAAAGGCAACTAATACGACTAAAATTATTGAAATAATAGACATGATAAGCCTCCTATAAATTTTAATATTATTTATTACGCTTTTGCTAATTCAGCTTTTGCTTTTTTCAAAATATCATCCATGTTATCGCGTGAATCATTAGGTACTTTACGTACATCGAATTTCACACCTTTTTGTTCAAGCTTCTCAAACGCTTCAACGTCTTCTTGTCCCATAGACAATACTTTACTTACAACGACTTTACCAACCGAATGCGCCATTGACCCAACATTTAATTCTTTGATGTCTACGCCACCTTCAACAGCTGTCAATACGTCTTCAGGATTTTCAAATAAAAGCAATGCTTTGGTATTTCCAAAACGAGGGTCTTTTGCTACTTCGATCATTTTTCTAATAGGAATAACATTTGCTTTTACACCTGGAGGAGCAGCTTGTTCGATTAGTCTCTTACGCAGATCATCCTTTGATACTGCATCTGAAACAACGATAATACGGTTTGGTTGCACTGCTTTTGTCCAAGCTGTCGCAACTTGTCCATGTAACAGACGTGAGTCAACACGTGCTAATACATATTTGATTTTCCCGTCTCCGACCACAGTTCCTTCTGGAAGTGCTCCTTTAGGTTGTGCGTCTTCAACTGCTGCTTTCGGTGCTTCTGCCGGTTCTAATTCTTCCGGTTTTACTTTTACACCGTCTTTTGCTGTTTCAATGATGTGTGCTGCAATTTCATGAGCAGATTCCATTGAAAAGCGTGATGCGTAGGCTTCAATCAACATTGGTAAATTCAAACCGCTGACGATTGCCCATTTATCTTTGTGCTCTTCGAATAATGTGTTTGATTGATTGAACGGTGTTCCGCCCCATAAATCAACTAAGAATAACACTTCGTCTTGATTATCAAAAGAAGCAACCGCTTCTTCCAATTTGGCTCTCAAGTCATCTGGACCTTCACTTGGTTTCAAAATCACGGCTTTGACGTTTTCTTGTTCGCCAAAGATCATTGAACCGGATTGTAAGATTCCTTCAGCAAATTGTCCATGACTTGCTAGGATAATCCCTACCATATTTATACCTCCTATTTACTTTTGTTGTAACAAATTCAAAAATATTAATAATTGCTAACCATTACAACAGAATTATTTGACCTTTTCCAACAACCATTCTTGCTACACCTTTTTGATTTTCGCTAGTAGTTCCATCAAAAGGATTTTCCTGTCAGCAGGTACTTTTCGAATCTCTAACTCCACTTCTTGACTGTTCAAGTAACGAAAGGAATCAATATCTTGTTGATTTACTGAAACAAAATTGGTAATCATTGATTTGCCTTCAGTAAAACTCATACCGCCGATATTCAACGACTTCAACTGTACACCGCAGCGGACAACCGCTTCAACATCTTGGGGATTGGTGAATAAAAGCATCACTTTTGCTCGTGATAATAATCCACTATGATAGATTTGAATCATTTTCTGCACGGTTATTACATTTGCTGTGATCCCCGGCGGTGCAGCTTCTTTTAGTAGAAACTTTCTCAATTTATCTTGAGCGACTACATCGCTGATCACAATGATACGTTCAACACCTGTTTGCTTCGACCAAACTGTTGCGACTTGCCCGTGGATTAAACGATCATCTATACGTGCCAATCGAATATCCATCTGCAAAACTCCTTCTTCCTCACTACTTCACAGAAACCCCTATCATTTCTGTGTGAACAACCACCTCCTAGCACACACTACTATAAGCAAAAAGCGTGCCAACTTTTTTACGATACACTAATTGAATTTAAAGGATTCTTAACCAATACACAAAAACGATACACTATAAAAGTGTATCGTTTTTGTGTATTCATGGCACAGTGTATTCTTTTTTATCTAACTGATTATGGACTAGACGTAGCAGATAATACATTTCTTCTATCGGCACTTTTACTTTTATCTGATCTTCCAACAGAACAACTGAGGCTGCCAATTGGCTATAAAGAGGATCATTCGTTGTATTTGTCAATTCGTTTTCTTCCACAGTCAATAGTTCATTCCGAATAATACGTTCGATCATTCCTGCTGTGTGCATCACTAGGTTGATTTTGAATCCATATTCTTCATCGCCGATTCCCGTCGTCTGAGAGATTTGTGTAGAAAATTGCCACATTGGATCGATTAACTTACTACCATTAATAAAGATGAAGTTATCAGAGATAAACTCAACACACGTATTTTTAGCTGACTCTTCATCTAGGGAGATGAATTCAGTTTCCTCCAATTCTGATTCCATCAGCAACTGATCCAAAATGACTTCGATATTTTGATCAATAAAACGTTCTAAAGGAATAAATGGGGCTTGGATATTCAAATCAGTAATCCCAGTAGTAGCTATGATCTGATATTCTTTTTGGATAACTGGCAGTTCTTCTTTCACTTCCACAATCGACAAAGCTAGAACTTCTAATTCTGTTTCTTGACGCTTGTTTACCGCTCGTTCGATCAATTCTTTGATTCTTTGTGCTGTACCTTCGCCAGATGCGCAGATAGCCAAAACAGCTTTTTTCTTATGAATAGGTTTTGCTTCCTGAACAGATTCTACAGAAGATATTTCTGCGTAACCTCGAAAATTTTTCAATGATTCATGCAACATATCTAGATCTGTCCCTAATACTGAGACCTTTCGTACAGTTTCCAAAACTAGAGAAGTTGTTACCATATCAACAGTACGTACTGGAATTCCAGTGTCTCTTTGAATTTGCGAATTAAACGACGCAAGGGACCCCATATCTACTAAGAGTATGACCCCGCTTCCTTCATCTACTTCTTGTACATTGCGTTCAATTCGGTCCAATGCTGTTTTCGGATCCATATCCAAAGGCATGTCTACTGCTCGTACGTTCTCTGCATCTAACAACTGTTGGACAACTTGGACCATACTGCTTGCTGTGCTGTTTCCGTGAGCTGCAACGACTACACCGATTCTGCCGCTTGCTTGATTTGCCCGTAACGAGACGAGTAGAACGGTCAAGTAATAGTCTTCACTTTCTGGAATCTCCACTTGAAAATACGTTTCGATATAACTACGCACTTCTTTCGCAACAGCATATTCATCTGGAAAATCAAAAGCCATCTCACGGATGTTATCATTCGTATGCCGTTCTTCTCCTAAGTTGATTTTTTTCAAAAAAGAACTGATATGCAAGCTCATAGCATAAATAAAGTTTTGCTGAAACTCATATGGTAAAGATCTTTTGACCATTACATAAATCTGATTGGTCACTTCTATGATTTTCGGATCTACAAATTCTGCTAATTTGCTGTCTGCATTAAAAGAAAAACCATGGTCTTTATAGAAAGACTTCAGATGGATGTTGATATCTGTAGAAATGAAATGATTGATTGCTTCTTGATCCAAACCATCCGACTTCAGTAAAGCTGCTTTATCTCCGATGATATCATATAGATTATAAGGTAACTCATAGGAGTCTGATTGGATTTTCATGATCGTATCATTTGGTGCTACAGTTATCTTTGGCTCCAATATTTTAGAAAGCTCTGCCATTGCACTGCGGTTGCTTGCTAATTGAATCAATCCGCTACGAATCCCTTCTGTCAAATCATCGATTGTGATCGAGATTTCGGGTGATTGCATATGATTTAGAAATCCTCGTGCACATACTAACTGGATATTTGACTTCAATTGTCCTATATTTCCATAGGTCACACTGCCGATCAATGCTTTTGCTACATCTTCTGTCAAAGAAATCTTTCGCTGCGTGCGGTTTGCTTCGTGGGCAATCATGATTTTTACTAAATCGACTTTCTCATTTGCAGGACGTTTTTCAAAAGCCGGAAGTTTGATATTGATCGGGATACGCCGAACAAAAGTTTCTAATAGAGAAGAACCTGGGTCTTCTGTGGTCGCACCTACGATCCGTACATTTGCTTCATGGGATTTCGTTGTTTCCCCAAGACGACTGTAAGTTCCGTGATCCATAAAGTAAAAGATCATTTCTTGACCTTCAGGCGGCAACCGGTGAATCTCATCCAAAAACAGCATACCGCCATCCGCTTGGTCGATAATCCCCATTTTTTCTTCATCTGCGCCTGTAAAAGCACCTTTTGCGTACCCAAATAAATGACTCATCAAAAGCTCAGGATTATTGGCATAATCAGCACAATTGAAAACAATCAGTTCCGTTTCCTCATCTATTACATGATGCGCTTTTGCAAAATGATACATCGCGTGTGCAAAATAAGTCTTTCCTGATCCGGTAGGTCCTGTAATCAAACAATTTAATCCTCTTGGCGGATACAAAATCGCAGCTTTTGCCTGTTCCACTGAATTTTTCATGCTGCCGTTAGCTCCAATGATTTTTGCAAAGATATCCTTAGTATCTATTTGGAGTGTATTTTTTTCTTCAGAGACCGGCGTTTCTTTGTAACTGACTACATGTTTTGTAACTGGCTTTACGTGCGTAACGAGTGTTTGATATATGTAACGTACTGGTCGTCCGTCTGTCTTTATCAGTTTCCCTTCGCGCACTAGCTGATTCAGATCTTTACTGCTATTTGTTCGCTGAATCCCTAACACTTCAGCAATTTCCTGTGTTGTTACTCCTTGATCATATTCTGCCTTTGTTAAATGAGCGGTTTTTTCTTTGACATACATATAAATTCGGTCAATGCGTTTTGCCAATGGTATCGCTCCTTTTCTATAGACTGTTGTACTTAGGCTTCAAAACATAATACTATGTATTTATTTCTGTTTCGTCAACTATTTACCTGATTTTGTTTTGTTGATAACACGCGGATAGATAGAAATGTTCAATTTAAAAGAACGAAAAATCCCGATACGATTTTTATAATGGAAACAAGAAAAAGAACACTGTTTACCATATAATTATTTCACTGATAGCAAACAATATAGCTTCCATCAATTGAAAACGATAGTTATCAAAACATTCTGATTCCAAATTGGCAAAAAAATATTAAGTGTAAAAAGACAAAGTAAACTTCGTAGCCTCCACTACAACTTTTATTTTTATAAACAAAAAAAGACTGTGACAAAAGTCTTGTCACAACCTCTTTAATCACAAGATTCAATTAAGCTTCTTGAGCTACTGGATAAACAGACACTTCAAATATACCTTTTTCTGGTATATTCTGAACAATGCTGACAGCTTGAGATCACTAGATTTCTAATATTATCTATAATGTGCAATTTCCTGTTATTTCTCAAAAGTATGGTCAAAGTATGGTCATTTTTTATGTCAAATTTTCATAACTTCTTTTATATAATATTTTCCTCTGATATGATAAGAATGTGAATATTATATAGAAGGAAGGTTCATGTATATGGGGTTATTCGGTAATAAAGAAAAAAAACTAGCTAAGAAAAAAGAAAAAGAAATAAAGAAGGCTGAACAAGCAAAAATTTTTAACTATTTTAAAGATAATAGTAACTTGATCATTGAAGATTTCTACTTTGATGATATCCATAATAAAGCTTTTATAAAGAAGTCTATATTAAAAAATAGAGAGCAGTGTGTATTCAACTATAATGACTTAATCAGTTATACACCGATTTTTGAAGGATCAAAAATAAAAAAACATCATGGAATAACTAGAGCAGTTGTTGGTGGTGTACTAGCAGGTCCTATTGGAGCTTTAGTTGGCGCCGGTACTGGTGGCAAAGAATTTGAATCTGTAAAACAATTAGGTGTTATGGTTCATCTTGCTGATAACTCATCAGTTAAATATTTAATCATTAACAGCGAAACTAAACTAGATTCTATTGTAGGAAGAGCCTCTATGGATATATATAATAAACTTGTTGCGAAATTAGAATGGATAGTAAAAGAAAAAGAAGGAGTTCCGACTAACACCTCAGAAAGTCAAGCAGATGAAATAAGAAAATATAAAGAACTATTGGATGATGGAATCATTACAGAGGAAGAATTTAATAAAAAGAAACAAGAATTATTAGAAGTATAATATCAGTCAAAAAGATGAGCATTTAATTTAGCTCATCTTTTTTATTTACAAAACAAACGTTTGTTCGTATACTCTTTTTGAGGTGAACATTATGTTGATGGAAGGAAAAACACAATTATGGTTTAAATTTGACCCTTCGAATAGATTTGTCAAAGATTTTTATAAGGTGTGGGATTCAGAAGTTTTCTTTTTAGCAATCGAAGATAGCTTATTAATCAATCTCTACTATTCTAATAAGAACTATTTCAAAATTCCTGCTGCGAAAACTAGAATGAAGAAAGATGTGTATTTTTTGTTTGATATCGTGACTGACGTGCCAGACGCACGGAGCGATCATCGACGTTATGATTATATAAAGTATACTTTCGTTGATCCAGAAAGGTATATAGATTAAAATAAGTTACCTAAAAAGGACAAATACAAATTTTATTATCTTATTCATAGTAAGAAGATAATTTTAAGATTGCGAAATACGATACTATTTGTAATCTATAGTATCAGTCCTATAAAATAAACATCTAATTAATTACTCTAAATCCTAATTATAAGCCTTTTTTCTCACTTTTTTTCAAAAATATGGTATGCTTCTTAGTGAATTCAAATATAAAAGAGTTTAAAGCGTAATACACTTATGGGGAAGTGGTTTGGGGTGCGCTTTAAACTCTTCTTTATTATTATCTCACAGCATGCTTAAAAGGTCTATGGATTAAGTTATGTAAAAAAGTGCCTCTTTAAACGTCCTAAAATCCAAACAAGGATAGCATAATATACACTATCGTTGATCCAGAAAACAGGTAAATAAATTTTGCAAAAGCAATAAGTTAAAAACATTACAAAAAAGACAAGGATATCACATCAAGAAAAAATGTTTTGAAAATATCTTTGCCTTTTTGTATTATATCTATATTAAATAATCAATCACAACACACTAACTAATTTATATATTTAATTTGTTGTTTTTCTATAATTGGATAACTAATTAACTTATGACTATCTAAGTCTTCTTTATTCATATCAATTGCAGTAATTTGACTGTCTTCATATGTTCGATAATAATAGATTCCTTTGTCAACATTACAACAAGAAGAATAAATTGTATATTCATATTTTCCATCACCAACATCACACAAACCTTTTTGTTGTTCTACTGAACCTAAGATATGGAAAAATTGACTAATACTTTCTGACTCTGAATCTCCAGATACAGAATTCAGCTTCGTAAAAGTCGCTTTAACAAAACGAGATACTGAGGATAAATCTCCAGGCAAGCCTATCCCTCCCATACCGCGGCTATAGGCATTCAAACTTATTTGATTTGAAAAATTATTTTTAGGAGTTTCACTCGATAAGACACGATAATTGTTTAAATTAAATAATTGATAGTCAAATGAAGGATTATTGGTAAGAACGCCCACAGGGTTATCATATATATGAAGTCCATCTTTCATACTTTCAATGACAATTGATTTTTCTTTATCAGCTAATAGCCAATGTAAAGGGGATAAAGGAAGTTCATCACTATAATTTATATTTGCTAAATTGATATTTTTTAACAATTTTTTAGCTTCTCCTACTGTTGAGCATTGTCCTAAAATCCAAGGAATAAATTCAAAAGGAGATACATTGTCTTTCCCTTCTTGTATTTCTTTATAATCAGCATACCCAGAAAAATTTAGCCCAGCCATACTCAATCCTTTTTCATTTGTCGCATCGTAATAAAGAGGGTAGTCAGCTATACCAGCGGCAATACCAATCATTGCATAATGAGTATCCAAATCATTTACCTTTCGAAAATTCAACTTATAATTTCTTGGAGTAACAGTGACTACTTCATTGTAAGATATTTCATAATCAAAATTCCTTCCAAAATAATGATCACTTGTTACATAAGTAATAGACGTACACATAGTTTATTCCTCCTAAATATTGTTCTGTCCACGTTCATTTTACTCCAAAGTTTTCCTCATTTCAAAAGAAAATCACAGAATACACGAAGAAGCGTTTCTATTTGTATAAACTATATCAAAGTTCTATACTTAAATTATCAAATAAAAAGGACGTGAAGATAAATGTCAAATTTAGAAAACAAAGAAGAAAAAGTTGTAAACAAAATTGTTTCTGTTGTCAATAAACTGGATAAAGAGTTAGACGAACTTGATACGTTATCTGAAAATCCAGAAAAAAAACATAACCTAAAAAAATGGTTAGTTGAACGAAAGGCTATTCATGAAATTAAAAAAGTTCTTCATGAAGCTGATAAATATGAAAAATATGATGAAAAAGAACTTGATAAAGAATTTAAAGAAATCAATGACTTATTACTATAATTGATTTATACGACTCATTTTTGAGTCGTCAGACTGCAAACAACACTCTAAATTTAGGAGTTTGTCTACAGTCTGAATAAATTTTAAATTTATTGTCCATAATGTTATTATGAATTTATAGCATTAAGAAAAGAGATAAGACTTTACAT
>OKQE01000353.1_pt1 | contig 12244 bp, 8 predicted proteins | sample 1612211 | NCBI WGS metagenome assembly OKQE01 (sample SAMN04436785, study PRJEB24849) | human gut metagenome | biome: human gut; feature: NICU; material: stool | host: Homo sapiens | place: USA: Saint Louis, MO | collected 2011-03-31
TGGCGACGCTGGCCCCAACGGTGCCCTGCAGCTCCACCACGTTGCATGGTTTGCCATTCACTTCTTTTACCAGCCAGTCACCAATCAACTTGCCTTCGAGGATGTTGTCGGCGGTGACAGTGGTCATATAGAGAGATTTGTCTTTCACATCGATGGAACGGTCAAGCAAGAAGACCGGGATTTCGGCATCTTTCGCCTCTTTTAATACCGGTTCCCAACCCGTCGCCACCACCGGAGCGATAAAGATCGCATCCACCCCTTGTGCGACGAAGGAACGTACCGCTTTAATCTGGTTTTCCTGCTTTTGCTGACCATCGGCAATTTTCAGTGTGATACCGCGTTTTTCGGCTTCACTTTTCGCCACATTGGTTTCTGCGGCGCGCCAGCCGGATTCCGATCCGACCTGCGAAAATCCTACGGTTAATGGAGCGGCCAACGCCATAGACGACATGGCTGCCGAGACTGCAGAGACTACAAGTAAGCGTTTCCACATAGGGTTGTCCTCGTCGGGGTAATTATTATTGGTGAAAAGATGTTCGCGAAAAAACTATAGACAATTCGTTATGTAACGGATTGCGTTACATCACACTTCAAAAAAGTAAATAAAACGTTAATCACAAGTTTGTAATCGCTTTCATCTCACTATGAAAAATGCGGCTACGGTTATGGATTTTCCTGCTCTGTATACCGTCTTAAAACTGGCGAAAAAGGAAAATGAAGACGAAAACAAGCGAAGACATTCGGCGCGAGTTGGCTATAATACTCGGCACTTGTTTGCCACATATTTTTAAAGGAAACAGACATGAGCTTACTCAACGTCCCTGCGGGTAAAGATCTGCCGGAAGACATCTACGTTGTTATTGAGATCCCGGCTAACGCAGATCCAATCAAATACGAAATCGACAAAGAGAGCGGCGCACTGTTCGTTGACCGCTTCATGTCCACCGCGATGTTCTATCCGTGCAACTACGGTTACATCAACCACACTCTGTCTCTGGACGGTGACCCGGTTGACGTACTGGTCCCGACTCCGTACCCGCTGCAGCCGGGTTCTGTGATCCGCTGCCGTCCGGTTGGCGTACTGAAAATGACCGACGAAGCCGGTGAAGATGCGAAACTGATTGCTGTTCCGCACACCAAGCTGAGCAAAGAATACGATCACATTAAAGACGTTAACGATCTGCCAGAGCTGCTGAAAGCGCAAATCGCTCACTTCTTCGAGCACTACAAAGACCTCGAAAAAGGCAAGTGGGTTAAAGTTGAAGGTTGGGAAAACGCAGAAGCCGCTAAAGCTGAAATCGTTGCTTCCTTCGAGCGCGCCAAGAATAAATAAGTTCTTCTGGCGCAATAACCCTGAACACCGGGCTTCGGTTAGTAAGGGTTTTTTTATGCCCGCAATTTATAAACTCTCTACTCCACTATTATTATTTTCAGCAGTTGAAAGGCTTGAACGGTAAGAACAAGCTAAACTCGACCACCATTTTGCTGTTCATAGCCACTTGCTGGAAGTTAGCCGGCCTCACTCATACTCACCGTTCAAAGCGTGTCCCCGTTTTACCCCTGTACATTTGTTAACGCCAGCAGAGTTTTTTATGCGATTGCAGATATGGAAAGCGGCCCGGAGAGAAAAGCAAAAGATGGGAAAGTTACAAAAAAAATCGCGAGATACATCGCATAAAACAACGCCACCCGAAGGTGGCGTGCTTTTATTATTACTTATCCCTGTCTAACCAGTCGCCGCTTTCAATTAGCTTTAATCCATCGACGGGTCGTTGATAAACGTACATCCATGCACTCCCGTACGGCGTCTGAATCAACTGGCGCGCGTATTCACCGCCCCTGGTGCGCAAGGCATCAAGTTCGGCCAGCGTGGCGTTGTCAATACGATAAACTTCACCATGTACTGTTCCGTTCCCCGGAACTGCGCCTGGATAGTGGCCCAGGCTATACAACTGGTAGTTATCAATACTGAAATCGCCCAGTAACTGGGCATTGGTCATCCAGTGACTGTTGCCTTGTTTGTGGCGTAAACTGCCGTAGACAAATATTCGCATTGCTAAAACTCGAACTGATAGAGCAAATCCAGTGCCTGGTCTACACCAGACACGGCTTCCAGATATAGCTTAGGCATCAGGCGATAACGTAACGTGAGTGTTGCTATAGAGTCAAATATACCCACGCCGTATTTCACTTGCAGGCCTGGCAATACATAGCCGCTGACCACCACCTGGGAGGAGTCGCCAACTCCCTCGGTGTCGAGCGCTAAATTGCTTACGCCAAACGTCTCGCCGATTTTACCCACAATCTGGCCACTTTGCGCAACCCCCAGGCCAATCAGCATCGAGGTCATCGCCGCGCTGTCGCTCTGATCGCTCTCCAGCCCTTGTCCACGTAGCAAATAAGACAATGCAGCTTGTTGCGACATCGCCGGGTCAGAGAAGATCTCCGCTTTCGGTTCGTCCGCCAGACCAGTGACGCGAACTCCGGCGATGACGTCGTCTTCTGTAGCATCCGGGTTACGAATAGCTTCTATATTAAGATACGGTTGATCTGGCGGACCAGAGAACAGTAGCTCACCCTTACGCACAATCAGATCCTGACCATAGGCATGGAAGCGCCCTTCAGGGATGTTGATCTGCCCGTTCAGGCCCAGCCCTTGTTTGTCCTGAACGACGTTGAGATCGCCCGTCAGCCGCGCTTTCAGGCCAAAGGCGTCAATGCGCACATTGTTGCCAACGTGGACAGTCAGGTTACTGTTAATCGGAATCGACGCCGTTTTCGGCTCTTCCGGTTGCAGGTTATCGTTAAGCATCACCACATCGCTGGAAACGCCTACTGCGCTTTCCGGCAGATCGTGCACCACGATGCGCGCCCACGGAACATCCACGCGACCATCGAGGGTAAACAGATTTGGTGTAGCCTCGAATACAACATCTGGCGATACATCCATGCGTACCATCGGCGGCACGGTGATACGCACTTTACTGCCCTTCGCTGTTACCCGCGCCCGCCAGTTTTCAATCTGGCTCCAGTCGGCATCACCGTTCAGGTAGATTTCACCCTGCTGGGTCCGCACGGTACCTGCAAGCGTCGAGCGCATACCGTTAAAGTTGACCGCAAGCTGGCTCGGTTGCATATCAAACGGCATAAAGTTGCCGTCGATATCCACCCCCGTAACCTGAAGCTGACCAAACAACTGCGGGCTTTGCACATCACCACCCAGACGCAAGTTGGCACTCACCATCCCCGCGGCTTTTTCCCCACGGGTAAAGATGGGGTTTATCATCGCAAGGTTGAAGTTACGGATATTGACGTTGCCACCAAGATTACGGCGGCCTTGCGGATCGGTCACCTGCACCTGACCATCAAACTGGCCGTTATTGGTCAGGCGGATGGTCCAGCCCAATTCGGCACGGTTGTTACGCAACTCCGCCGTCAGATTCAGCGTCTGAAACGCCACGGGCAGCGCCGCATCGTTGACGGTTTGCGTCACCTGCACATTACGCCCCGAAAGGGTGATACTGCCCTGCGGCAGCCCCTCTTTCGTGGTGTCCCAGGCAACGTCCGCTTTACCCGTGAAGAGACCGCTGGCCTGAGTGGTTTCTGGCATAAATGGTTTCAGCATGGCCAGGTCGAAGCGGTTGAGATTCACCACCGCACGCCCTTCGGCACCCGCATCGATAGTTTGCGGCACGCACAGTTCCGCATTCGGGTTAAGCCAGCAGTGTGGCCCGATGCTGATTTTTTGCTCCTTATTGCGGTAATCCAGCGCAATATCGCGGGTCAGCGACCACGGGCCGACCGGCGTCTGGAAGCGGGTATTGCTAAGAGTTCCCTTCCAGCGTTCTTCTTTGCGATCAAAACTTCCTGCCAGATTAAGCTGCCCGGAGACAGGCTCGCCCTGAATCCGCAACTGTAGCTCGTGCTGCTTTTCACTGCCTTTGGCATTCAGGGTGACGAGGTTGATATTTACATCCGGTTGCGAAATTTGCTCAACGCGTACGTCGAGTTTCCCGGCGATCTGATCGGTGGATTTAATGTCGCCTTCCACGCGAACCTGCGCCACGGAAAGTTCCTGCCAGCGCAGGCCGCGCGCGGTGATATCTGCCAGTAGTTGTGGCGCTTCCACCGTGCCGCGTACTTTCACCAGCCCTTTCGCTGTACCGCCAAGCCCCGGCAGCGCGTTATCCAGCCCCGGCGCGTTGATGGTGGCATCAAGATTGAGATCTTTTACCCCCAGCTCGCCTTTCACTTCGGCACTGTTTGGCCCCAGTTCCAGATGCAGCCCTGGGATCATCCACTGCATATAACTGTTGCCTTTCAGCGTGCCGTCAACGTTCACTTTGTTCTGTTTGACGTTACCGGTCAGCTTCAGTTCTGGCACCTCCATCTGCCAGGTGCCGCCGTACAGGCTACCGCGGGTTTTAATCAAGCCATTGAGTTTCGACGGCCACTCCGGGATCTCTTTGGCGGTGTTAATGCCGTTAAGCGTTAGCTCACCGCGCCAACTAATGGCCTGCTGCCAGTCGAGCAACGCCTTAAGTTCCGTTTTCCCTTCCAGCGCCGCGACGGTAAGTTTGTCGAGATTGACCTGCTGTTCATTACCTTTGGCATCAAGGGTAATGGTGGCTGGCGGGATCTCCTGGCCCTTAACAGCCGTGCGCATAGAGATCGCGTAATCGGTCATTTTGCCGGTAAGTTTCAGTTTCAGATCATCCGCCTGATACTGCTTCTCACCAGTGAACGGCCAGTAAAGCTGTTTGCTGTTCACTTCCACGTTGAGCGGCAATCCAGTTTCCGCCAGTCGCGTCTGGGCGCGTAAATCCATATCCACCGGACCGGAAAGGTTAACGCCTATCTCCAGCTGTTCGCGCAGCGCACCGCCCACTTTCAGCTTCACCTTTTCACCTTTCAACGGCTCCACGTTCAGTGTGCTGTTGAGGGTGATATCCACCGGCCAGTTGTCTGACAGCTGCGCCGTGCCGCTGGCGTTGACGATCCCTTGACTGGAGTCGATATCCAGGGCGTCCAGTTTAGTATTGCCGTCAATGCTGCTCACTTTCAGCAGCATGGTGCTCACGGTGATGTCCGTGTCGCCCGTCACGCGCAGCTGCTCGCCCTTAAACTCTTCAATGTTCAGGTTAAGCGGCAAATGCACGTCGGTCATTTCCGGCAATACCGGGCGAGAAAAGAGATCTTTCAGCGTTTCGCCGAGCGGCTTTTCCTCCGGCTGTGGATTTTCAATTTTCGGTTCGACCACTTCTTCCTGCGCCGCTTCCGCCACTTTCGGCAAAGCAATCAACAGGCCTTTCAGCGATGTCGGTTTCAGGGTCAGGGTTTTCTCCTGCCAGTTGAGGCCGGAGGTGAAGTCCATCACCGATACCGTGGTGTCATCAATCTTGATGTTGACGTTGTCCAGCGCCACCCGTGTCAGGGTAATGGGATACGGCGTGGAGAGATCCAGCGGACCGCTATCTTCCTCTTCTTCAACCTGTTCAGAAGGAGGCATTTTTTTACTGTCGATGTTGACCTGAATGTCTTTCAGCGCCAGATCATTAATACAAACGCTACTGTTCCACAGGCACTCAAGCCCGACCGCCAGATGCAGATTGCCCGCTTTTACCGCCACGCCTGGCTGCTCATAACGAACGTCAGACAAGGTGAGATCGCGCCAGCCGCCGGTGACCTTGCCAATATCCAGTCCTGGCACCCAGCGATCCGCCGCTTTAAATACCAGATGCAGGCCGCTGGTGGTGCCCACCAGAAACGCCACCGATCCCAGCAACAGTAAGATAACGATAACCACGCCGAGGCTGATTTTTTTCCATAAACTCATAATTCTGGCCCCAGACCGATGTAAAACTGTAACCCGTGTTCGTCTTTATCCGCGACCGGCACGGCAAAATCGAGTTTGATTGGCCCGACCGGCGATTCCCAGCGCACGCCGACCCCGGTACCGGTTTTAAAGTCGCTGCGGCGAATATCGCTTACCGCTTCGCCGCTATCGACAAACACCGCGCCCCACCATTTTCCGGTCACGTTGTACTGGTATTCCAGCGATCCGGTTATCAGCTTCGAGGCCCCTTTCAGGTCACCGTTGGCGTATTTCGGGGCGATAGATTTGTATTTGTAGCCGCGAATACTGCGATCGCCCCCGGCGAAGAAACGCAGATCCGGCGGTACTTTGTCGAAATCACCCGTTTCAATCCAGCCCAGCGTGCCGCGTGTCACAAAACGATGGCGATCGTACAGTGTGCGGATCCAGACGTTCTGCGCCTGGAAAACGGAGAAATCAACATCCGAGCCCCAGGCCGTGTTGGAGTAGTCGATAGAGTAGCGTTGCGAGTCGCCCCAGGTTGGCATCAGGCCACCACGAGAACGCGTGCGGCTAATCATCACCCCAGGATAAAACAGCATCGTGGTGTTGGTAATTTCACCCTGGGTAAAGTGGTCGAAACTCCAGCGCAGGTTAATGGCACGCTGCCAGCCGCTGGAGAGATCCCAGTAGCGAGAAGCCACCAGCGTAGTGGAGTCAGACTCGGTATCGTTCAGGTCAGTGCGCTTAAAACCGCCCTGCACCAAATAATATTGTTCCAGCGGATTCTTCAGCAGCGGCATTTTATAGCTGAAGTCGAGGATCTGTTCCGGCGCGGAAATACTGGTACTGGTGGTCAAACTGTGACCGTAAGAGTTCATCCACGGCTTTTTCCACGTCGCTTTCACGCGCGGTCCCACGTCCGTAGAGTAACCGACGCCGGTTTCGATGGTGTTTTCTGTTCGCGGCGAAACCACGCCCGTCAATGGTAATACTTTCGTTTCGCGCGCTTTATCAAATTGTGGAGCCACCACCACCGAGTTAAACCAGCCGGTAGCAGAAAGTCGACGGTTCAGTTCTGCCAGATCTTTCGATTCGTACTCATCGCCCTCTTTAAACGGCACCAGATTTTGCAGGTATTCATCGCGGATTTGTGATCCTTCAAAGGTCACATGCCCAAAGCGGTAACGTTCGCCACTGTTATAATCAATATCCCAGAAGGCTTTATGCAGGCCGAGCGCAATGCCCAGCTGTGCTTTGGTAAATTCGCTATCGAAATAACCTTTACGCAACGCAATGCTGGTTAAGGACTTTTTGAAATTTTCATAATCACCCTGGTTCAATACCGTGCCAATAGCCGGGCGAGTATCGAGCAATTTCAAATAGTCTTTATCGGTCCGCGCGCCGCCGCGCAATACCACATCGGTGCCGCCAATTAACACCGGCACGCCTGGCGTGACTTTGGCGATCAATACCTGCCGCCCTTTCTTTGGCGGTGGACGGAGATCAAATTCAATGGTCGGCTGGTAATAGCCCAGCGCTTTCAGACCTTCGCGGATGGCATCATCGACGCGTGCGCGAAAGCGACGGTCTGGCGTCACTTCATCACTTTCAATCGTAGAAAGCTGCGCGCGAACGTTCTTTTCCAGCTCTCCCGATAACCCCTCGACCTGTAGACGGACGTTCGCGGCGACGGCAGATCCGCTTAAGCAGAGTAAGCTTACACAGCATAACTGTCGGATATAGCGCACATTTTCTCCTGAATATCCTTTTTTCCTGCCCCTGGAACGCCGTTAAACGGCTTAACAAAAATCCAGTAATATGGATTAAAAAGCAGACTAAACCCAAAATATTTCTTATGTTTTACTTTAGACCTATTCACGGTGGTTATTGTGTGCAAATACGCCTCTTGTTACAACCTTAACCCCAATGACCGATTTTCGGGAGAGCGACACCATGAGTTTATTTGATAAAAAGCATCTGGTTTCCCCCGCCGATGCCCTGCCTGGACGTAACACCCCGATGCCCGTAGCCACACTGCATGCGGTCAACGGTCACTCAATGACCAATGTACCTGACGGAATGGAGATTGCCATTTTTGCGATGGGTTGTTTCTGGGGTGTGGAGCGTCTGTTCTGGCAGTTACCCGGCGTTTACAGCACCGCCGCAGGCTATACCGGCGGCTATACGCCAAATCCGACTTATCGGGAAATGTGCTCCGGCGATACTGGCCATGCCGAAGCGGTGCGCATTGTTTACGATCCATCCGTCATCAGCTATGAGCAGTTGCTACAAGTATTTTGGGAGAATCACGATCCCGCCCAGGGAATGCGTCAGGGCAATGACCACGGCACGCAGTATCGTTCAGCGATTTATCCGCTGACCCCAGAACAGGATGCCGCCGCTCGCGCCAGTCTGGAACGTTTTCAGGCGGCGATGCTTGCCGCCGATGACGATCGTCGCATCACCACGGAAATCGCTAACGCCACACCGTTTTATTATGCCGAAGATGACCACCAGCAATATCTGCATAAAAACCCGTATGGTTACTGTGGAATTGGCGGAATTGGCGTCTGTCTGCCGCCGGAAGCATAGCGTTACGGGTACAAATGTAGATTGTTGATAAAGTGCATTTTGTTTATGCCGGATACGGCGTAAACGCCTTGCCCGGCCTACAAAATCGTCCAAATTCAATATATTGCGGGGACTGCGTAGGCCTGTTCGGCATAGCGCATCAGGCAGTTTTTCATTTTTCAGCTGTCTGAATTTTAACCCTCTGGCGGCTTTACAGTACCTTACGCTATACTAGCCACTGAAAATGCCGGTTCACTTTCTTCGAATCGGCTTTCAATGTGTATTTCACACAAATTAATCAACTTCCCCTTCCGAGGATCTGGCCTGAAAGGTCGGATAAGATATGTTAAACAGTATTTTAGTCATACTCTGTTTGATCGCTGTAAGTGCGTTCTTCTCGATGTCCGAGATCTCGCTTGCCGCCTCACGCAAAATCAAACTTAAACTGCTGGCTGATGAAGGCAATATAAATGCCCAACGCGTTCTGAATATGCAGGAAAATCCCGGCATGTTCTTTACCGTGGTCCAGATCGGTCTGAACGCAGTGGCGATTCTCGGCGGTATCGTCGGTGATGCGGCATTTTCTCCAGCTTTTCACAGCCTGTTCTCCCGCTATATGTCGGCAGAACTCTCTGAGCAACTGAGCTTTATTCTCTCTTTCTCGTTAGTGACTGGCATGTTTATCCTGTTTGCGGATTTAACCCCGAAACGCATCGGTATGATTGCGCCAGAAGCTGTGGCTTTGCGTATCATCAACCCGATGCGCTTCTGCCTGTACGTTTGCACCCCGCTGGTGTGGTTCTTCAACGGACTGGCGAACATAATCTTCCGTATTTTCAAACTGCCAATGGTACGTAAAGATGACATCACTTCTGATGACATCTACGCGGTAGTGGAAGCCGGTGCGCTGGCGGGCGTGTTACGTAAACAGGAACACGAGCTGATTGAAAACGTCTTTGAGCTGGAATCCCGTACCGTTCCGTCTTCAATGACACCGCGTGAAAACGTGATTTGGTTTGATCTCCACGAAGATGAGCAAAGTCTGAAGAATAAGGTGGCGGAACATCCGCACTCTAAGTTTCTCGTCTGTAATGAAGATATTGACCACATCATCGGCTATGTCGATTCTAAAGACCTGCTGAACCGCGTGCTGGCTAACCAAAGCCTGGCACTGAACAGCGGCGTACAAATTCGCAATACGCTGATTGTGCCGGATACGTTAACCCTTTCAGAGGCGTTGGAAAGTTTTAAAACCGCAGGTGAAGACTTCGCGGTGATCATGAATGAGTACGCACTGGTAGTGGGGATCATCACCCTCAACGACGTGATGACCACGCTGATGGGCGATCTGGTCGGTCAGGGGCTGGAAGAGCAGATTGTCGCCCGTGATGAGAACTCATGGCTGATAGATGGCGGCACTCCGATTGACGACGTCATGCGCGTGCTGGATATTGACGAGTTCCCGCAGTCGGGCAACTACGAAACCATCGGCGGCTTTATGATGTTTATGCTGCGTAAGATCCCGAAACGCACCGATTCGGTGAAATTCGCCGGCTACAAATTTGAAGTGGTGGATATCGATAACTACCGCATCGACCAGCTGCTGGTGACCCGAATCGACAGCAAAGCCACCGCCCTTTCGCCAAAACTGCCTGACGCTAAAGATAAAGAAGAAAGCGTCGCGTAACCCCAGAAACATCAACGGCTCCTGAATCAGGAGCCGTCTTATTACTGCATAGCACTTTTTACTGCATAGCACTTTGGTTAAGCCATCTCTGTTTGCAGACGCATAACCTGACGGTTAACTTCGGACATCACTGACAAATGCAGCTTATCCTTCACTTTTGGGATAAGAATCTTACCCTTATCAAATTCAAAAGCGCCAACGTCCTTGATGTATAACCGTCCACGGAACAGGATCTTTACGTACTTCGCCACCTGAAGTGGGTTGTACCGTTGGAAAATTTTCATTGTTATCTCCTGCTGAGTATTACGCCTTTGCGGTGCCACAATCGGCCCAACTATTATGAGGCGCAAATTTTAATGCCTAGTGACTATAGACTATCCGGGCAATGTTTCCACCGCGTATAACTTTTTTTACCTAAAGGTTACAATTATTCAGAATTATCTTTTTACCGAAGCGCGGTCTTCAGTATAAGCATTCATTTTTCATATGATTTGTGCGCTTGACCGCAAACTGGCATCACACTTGCGGGAAATTCGATAAATAGCACATATGATTAAAACTCAGACCCAAGTGGTCGGATCACCTGCATATCATAAGAAGGAAACACCATGACCCTACGCAAGATTCTGGCACTCACCTGCCTGCTGTTGCCGATGATGGCTTCCGCACATCAGTTCGAAACCGGTCAGCGAGTGCCGCCGATTGGCATCACCGATCGTGGCGAGTTGGTGCTTGATAAAGATCAGTTTAGCTACAAAACCTGGAACAGCGCGCAGTTAGTGGGAAAAGTGCGAGTACTGCAACATATTGCTGGTCGCACCTCTGCAAAAGAGAAAAACGCGACGCTGATTGAAGCGATTAAATCAGCGAAGTTACCGCACGATCGTTACCAGACCACCACCATTGTTAACACCGACGACGCGATTCCGGGTTCAGGGATGTTTGTGCGCAGCAGTCTGGAGAGTAATAAAAAGCTTTATCCCTGGTCGCAGTTTATTGTTGATAGCAATGGCGTCGCACGCGGTGCCTGGCAGCTGGATGAAGAAAGTTCCGCTGTAGTGGTGCTGGATAAAGACGGTCGCGTGCAATGGGCCAAAGACGGGGCGCTTACTCAGGAAGAGGTGCAGCAAGTGATGGACCTGCTGCATAAATTAATTAATAAATAGACACTCTGAACCCCGGATTCAGGAACGACTCGCGCGGAGTGTAATCCAGCGGTTTACCCTGCCAGTCGTGAACGTGCGCTCCGGCAGCTGCAGCCACAGCATGACCAGCGGCGGTATCCCAAATATTCGTTGGCCCGAAACGCGGGTACAGCTGCGCCTGTCCTTCCGCCACCAGGCAGAATTTCAGCGAAGAGCCGATGGACGTGGTCTGATGTTCGCCAAGCTGTTGCAGATACTCTTTCAGCTCCGCATCTGCATGGGAACGGCTGATCACCACCAGCGGCGGGCGCGCATCGCGGACCTGAATCTGCTTGCGCACACCGCACTCTTCTTTCCAGGCTTTGCCTTCTGCCGCGCTGTACATTACGTTCATTACCGGCGCATACACCACACCTAAAATCGGTTTGCCGTGGTCGATGAGCGCAATGTTAACGGTGAATTCGCCATTACGTTTAATAAACTCTTTAGTACCATCCAGCGGGTCTACCAGCCAGTAACGCTGCCAGTGCTGACGGACTTCCCAACCGGGAGGATCTTCTTCAGAAAGGACCGGAATATCCGGTGTCAGCGTACGTAAACCGTCCATGATAACGGTGTGAGCGGCAATATCCGCTGCCGTTACCGGAGAATTGTCCGCTTTGCTGACGACGTCCATCGGTTTCGTCCCGTCGTAGACCTGCATAATGGCATCGCCTGCATTCCGTGCAAGCTGGCATACTTGATCTAACATTTCTCCACCTCGTCTCTGTGAGCGGTGTTAACTTATTGTTTTACTTATACCCTATCGTTAATGAATGCGCCAACTGTGATAGTGTCATCATTTTCAAAGCGTAAAATTGTGGCATTCTTCACTGTTCTATAAGTAAGACGTTTATTCTCCCTTTTCTTTCGTATTCCCGATGATAAAAGGATGTCCCTGATGATTAAGTTTAGCGCAACGCTCCTGGCCACGCTGATTGCCGCCAGTGTGAATGCAGCGACGGTCGATCTGCGTATCATGGA
>OKQE01000354.1_pt1 | contig 12215 bp, 10 predicted proteins | sample 1612211 | NCBI WGS metagenome assembly OKQE01 (sample SAMN04436785, study PRJEB24849) | human gut metagenome | biome: human gut; feature: NICU; material: stool | host: Homo sapiens | place: USA: Saint Louis, MO | collected 2011-03-31
TTACTTATCCGTTGCAAAATTAAGAAAAGATGCATTTGCTCATCTGAATCGATTGCCACTTCGTTATTATGATCAAAACTCCCACGGAAATATCGTCAGTCGATTTACAAATGATATGGACAATATTTCCATTGCAATTTCTGCGGCCTTCAATCAATTATTTTCTGGAGTGGCAATCATCATTCTTTCGTTTATTTTTATGATGCGTCTAAGTCCACTTCTGACATTGGTCGTTCTTTGTTCCACACCAATTATTTTCCTTGTGAGTTGGATCGTTGCTCGTGCTTCACAAACAAATTTCGATAGACAGCAAAGGATTATTGGGGATATCTCGGGCTTTGTGACCGAACGAATCGGTAACCAGAAAATCGTGAAAGCTTTTCAGCAAGAAGAAGCTAGTCAACAGCAATTTGAACTGCTAAATGCTGATCTATATGAAAAAGGACAACGGGCACAATTTTCTTCTTCCTTGACAAACCCGTCTTCTCGTTTTGTAGATCACCTTGCTTATTTATCGATTGGTTTAGTTGGCGGCCTATTGGCATTGAAGAGTGGTTCGTCAATCACTGTTGGTGTGATTTCCAGCTTTACGATCTACTCAAGTCAGTTTTCTAAACCATTTATCGAACTTTCTGGAATCACGACACAACTGCAAACCGCTTTTTCTGGTCTAGAACGAGCATTTGATTTGATCGATCAGCCAGAAGAAAAGCCTGATTTGCCAGATGCCTATGCCTTGGAACCCAAAAATATCAAAGGAAAAGTCTCTTTTGATCATGTTTCTTTTTCTTATGACCCCAAGCAGCGTTTGATCGAAGATTTCAATTTTACTGCTTATCCAGGTCAAACCATTGCTATAGTAGGAAAAACAGGGGCCGGAAAATCCACACTTGTTAATTTGCTGATGCGTTTTTATGACACAACAAAAGGAACAATTACAGTCGATGACCATGACATCCGCTCTATCCAACGTGATACATTACGTAAAAGTTTTGGAATGGTGTTACAAGATACTTGGCTATTTGACAGTACATTGCGAGAAAATCTTCGTTTTGGGAATCCGGAAGCAAGTGACGCAGAAATCAATAATGCCTTAAAAGCCTCTTATATGTATGAATTTGTAGAACGTTTGCCGGAAAAATTAGATACTAAGATTGGCGGTCAAGGGTTAAAGATATCAGATGGACAACGCCAACTGTTGACGATTGCTCGAACGATGATCAGTAATCCCCCTATGTTGATCTTAGATGAAGCTACCAGCTCAGTCGATACATTGACAGAGAAAAAAATCCAACAAGCCTTCTTAGCAATGATGGAAGGAAAAACCAGTTTTGTGATTGCCCATCGCCTGTCCACAATCAAAAATGCGGACCAGATATTAGTGATGGATCAGGGAGCCATTGTCGAAATGGGCACCCATGATGAGCTGCTTCAAAAAGATGGTTATTACCGACGGCTCTATCAAGCACAATTCACAGCACAATAAAAACAAGCAGTCTTCTGGGATGGGAAGACTGCTTGTTTTTTATTTAGCGTGGATCGCTAAACTTCTTAAAATTTTTTTGTAAGGAATACTACGTCCTACGTAATAAATGGCAATTGATTGAATCGGTAACCATATTACTGTTTTTAACAGGCGGGGCGCCCAAACGACCCAGCTGAACAATGGCACATGGTACATCAACGCAAGCCATAATGGTGTCAAAAATAAGTTGATGATCAGCGTGACACTAAGCGTAGCCAGAATGGCATTTTTCCAAGTGATCTCTTTTCGATAGAAAAAGAATCCGTAGATTGCTCCTTCAATAAATGCATTCAATGTAAATCCAATAAAGAATGCAGATTTCGAGAAGAGGGCCATTCCTACTAAATCAGCTAAAACTGCGCCTATCCCTGACCAAAAAGGACCAAAAAGAATGCCCATGATCACTTGTGGAATAAATGTGACACTGATTTTAATAAATGGGGTCTCGATTGCTACCAGTCGGGACAAAGTGACCATCAATGCAATCAATAAGCCCATAATAGCAATCATACGTGCGTCTAACCGGTGTTTCTTCATTTTTAGCATCTCCTTTAAGAGCTGCTACATCGTATCATGCAGCGAATGCGAAAATAAAACCGCGAACATTACGTCCTTCGTCCAAGAGGCAACATCCCATCCTCTTAGCACTTAACGCTTTATTTTCTACTCTGTATTATTTTTGGGATCTTTTCCCACAGAAACTATAGCATATTTTCACATTTACTGCAAATACGAAAAACTAATATTATTGTTTATATTATCCAATACGTTCGTATTATATCGCATATTATCAGTTTGTTTAGCTTTTATAGCTACATATAGGCGAACATTAAACGTTATTTTTCCATACGCTTATCCATCAAAATGAAAGTGGACGCTTGTCTATTTCATGGACGATTCTTCGAAAATCTAGGAAGCCGGCTTCCAGTCCTCTTAGTAGCACCTCAGCTGTTCCGATATTCGTAGCTAACGGAATCTCATAGACATCAGATAAACGGATAAGTGCTGTTACATCTGGTTCATGGGGCTGTGCAGCCAGCGGGTCTCGAAGAAAAATCACCAAATCTAACTGATCCTCCGAAATCATGGCTCCAATTTGCTGATCCCCGCCTAACGGTCCGGATTTAAACCGATGGATCGGCAAGCCGGTTGCTTCCGTGATCCTCTGCCCAGTCGTCCCGGTAGCAAAAAGTTCATGTTTTTCCAATATTGTTTTATACGCTGTTGCTAATTTCACCATCATAGGTTTTTTTCGGTCATGAGCGATCAAAGCGATTTTCATAAGAGACACTCCTTTTGATATTGTTAACATACTTATTTACTCCAGTGTATCAGTTTTTATTTCTTATGGATATTTATTAAAGCTTAAAACTAGCACATTGACAAAAAAAAGAAAAAATTCTTGTTCAACATGACATTGAAGTTAGTTAACGCTTTCATTTATACTTTAAATAGTTAATAAAACTAAAAAAGAAAGTGTGGAACGTATTATGGTAGAAATGGCTCTGAAAAACGTATATAAAAAATATGACAATGCAGAAAATTATTCTGTAACTGATTTTAATCTATCAATCAAAGACCGTGAATTTATCGTTTTTGTTGGTCCTTCCGGTTGTGGAAAGTCAACTACTTTGCGAATGATCGCGGGACTGGAAGATATCTCTGAAGGAGAACTAAATATCGGCGGAAAAGTCATGAATGACGTGGCACCTAAAGACCGTGATATTGCCATGGTTTTCCAAAACTACGCATTGTATCCTCATATGACTGTTTTTGATAATATGGCTTTTGGCTTGAAATTACGTAAATATGATAAAGCAGACATCAAAAAACGTGTGGACAATGCAGCAGAGATCTTAGGTCTGACAGAATACTTGAAACGAAAACCAGCTGCTTTATCTGGTGGACAACGCCAACGTGTGGCATTGGGACGGGCAATCGTTCGGGATGCAAAAGTCTTCTTAATGGATGAGCCATTATCAAATTTAGATGCTAAATTACGTGTAGCTATGCGTGCTGAGATTGCCAAACTTCACCAGCGTCTTGAAACAACGACCATCTATGTTACTCACGATCAGACAGAAGCGATGACTATGGCTGACCGAATCGTTATCATGAAAGACGGATTTATCCAACAAATCGGTACACCGAAAGAAGTTTATGATACACCCGTCAATATGTTCGTTGCCGGCTTTATTGGATCTCCTGCCATGAACTTCTTTAATGTGACATTGAAAAATGGTGTTATCACAGATGGACATGGGCTTAAGCTTCGTATTCCTGAAGGGAAAAACAAAGTATTAGTTGAAAAAGGTTATGAAGGAAAAGAAGTTATCTTCGGTATTCGTCCAGAAGACATCCACAGTGAACAAGTAGCCCTTGAAGCTTCACCTGAAGCCGTAGTCAAATCAGAAGTTGTCGTTTCCGAATTACTTGGAGCTGAAACGATGCTTTACACAAAAACTGGTTCTACTGAGTTCATCTCAAAAGTAGATGCAAGAGATTTCCATAAACCAGGCGAAATAGTCGACCTTGCCTTCAACATCAGCAAAGGCCACTTCTTTGATAAAGAAACAGAACAAGTCATCAAACTTCCATAAATTGCCCCCTGTTAGAGCTGTGCCAGAAGATGTTGGTGCAGCTCTTTTTAGGACAAAAAACTCTCATCTTAGAGGATTTATTATCCATTACTAGATGAGAGTTTTTTTGAGAGATCATGTCTAATATGTCGTTTTCTTCGCGTACCCTTGAATCGACTCTTTCCGATTTTCTTTTTTTGCTGCCGTAAATACGGGGATATCAAAATATTTGCTGAGTGTTCCTGCTATAAAATAAGCAATATTATAATCAACTAAACTGTGGATGAGCCCACCAATCCCCATCAAGATGAATACTGTATAAAAATATCCTTGAGAATAATATGTTTCAGGCATATTACCAATAAAGTAAAAGATGCTGACTACTAGCATTTCTGCTAAAGAATGAATCACACCGATCACAAAATTGAACCCTTGGAAACGCCAATTAGCAAAAGTAAACTGTCCATTTTTTAAAACGATACTCGGATGCTTTTGCAAGTACCAAGCCCCAATCAATGCAAACACAAGATGTGACAATGCTCGCAATGCGATGATAACCGGCGTTGTTAAAAAGAAACCAAATGTCGTACCTAGCGCAACAGCCACTGCAACTCCTGGTGTAAAAAACATCGCAATAAATAATGGCACATGAGACGCCAAAGTAAAGGAAGCTGGTGGAATCATGATTTTAGGCATGACCATTGGGATAATGACCCCCATCCCAATCAATAAAGCAGAAATCGTTAGTTTTCGAACTGAATTTTTTCTCATTTTCTCTCTCCCTTGATATGTCTTGACACATAAATGTCGACTTAGTATAACTCACTTGCCAATAACTGTCAAGACACATATTCTTCTCTAAATCCGCGTAAGATGAGTATGCGTATCAGGTATAAGAATTTTTGATCAAGAGACAAAAATAGGAGATGCGACAACATTTGTGTCACGTCTCCTTGTTCGGCATAATAGTGGTCAAGAGCTTGCATCAAGTAATAAGACCAACTAACTCAAAAACATGAGAAGCTGTTTTTTGAAATTGTTCCTTGTGACTTAGAGTTAAACGGCAGGCCCACAACCTCTTTCTTAAACGGTGTTCAATCAGCTGACCCTCGGTATTAGCTCAAAAAACGGCAAAATATGAGGAACTATTTTTGTTTGGTTGTTCTTATTACTTGATGCAGGACAGCTTTTTCATAACCTCTGATTCACAGTGTTCCAGAAGTAGCTTCTTCGAAAAATAAGCCGAAATTTTACAAAAATTTGAGAAGCAATTTTCGTAAATTTCTTCTTATTTCTTGAAGCTGATCACTTCTGTCACAACCTCTTTTTTTACTGCATATCTTCTGACATCGCATTGCTTAATGCGGCGAATTCTTGTAATGACAAAGTCTCCCCACGACGTTTTGGATCGATTCCAGCTGTTTCCAAGCTTTTTGCTAACCATGCTTTTGTCTGGTCATCTTTGCCATACGAATGCTGCAAGTTATTCCAAAGCGTTTTTCTTCTTTGCTGAAATGCTGCTTTTGTCAATCGGAAAAATGCTTTTTCGTCTGTCACTTCGACTGCCGGTATATCTCTTCTTGTCAGTTTCAAAATCGCTGAATCTACATTTGGCTGAGGGACAAATACTGTTTTTGGTACGATGAATGCTAAACTGGCTTCCATATAATATTGAACAGCAATCGATAATGAACCATAAGCTTTCGTTCCTGGTTCAGCAGAGATACGATCAGCTACTTCTTTTTGCATCATGACGACTAGTTCATCCACAACCAAATCTGATTCAAGAAAATGCATCATGATCGGTGTCGTAATATAGTAAGGTAAATTCGCTACGACTTTTAACGGAAGCTCCTCATGAAATGTTTCTCTAACAGCTGTTGACAAATCGGTCTTTAAAATATCTTGATGTACAATAGTCACATTGTCATAGGGTTGCATCGTATCAGCCAATACAGGGATCAAACGATCATCGATCTCAAATGCTACGACTTGTTTTGCATGCTTGGCTAATTGTTCCGTCAATGCACCGATTCCTGGTCCAACTTCGATCACGTTCGTATGTTCATCTATTTGCGCAGTTTCTACGATTTTCCTTAAAATATTTGGTTCAGTCAGAAAATTTTGTCCTAAACTTTTTTTAAATGAAAAACCATGTTTCAATAAAATCTCTTTTGTTCTAGAGGGTGTCGCAATTTCACGATATTCACTCATGTTGTTCCTCCACTATTTTCATTGCTTGGGCGAGTTCTTTCGGCGTAATACGAAACATCTTCAAACGTTTTTCCAATTGTTTGCCGTTCGTGTAACCGATGCGCAACTCGTCACCTAGTTTTTCTCGTTTTTCTTTTGCTTGTGCCCCAGCTATTAAACCATAGTCTAAAAGGTCTTGTCTAGTGATTTCAGAAACAGCCGTTTGGGAAATGTCTGGCGTCACGACCTTTTTCAATGCTTCTAAAATAGCAGCATCACTTGCATGCTCGACACCAAGGCTTCCCTTTTTCTTTGGTTTAGCTTGTGTGCGCGGCAAAAAAGCATGTTTTGCCTGAGGAACAGCTTCCATAATGATTTTTCTTATTTTTTCTCCTGAAAAATCAGGATCGGTAAAAACGATCACTCCACGAGTCTCTTGGGCATGTTCAATTTGCATCAGGATCTCTTCATTGATTGCAGACCCTATTGTTTCTATCGTATCTGCATCAACTACTTCCCGCAGCCTTCTTGTATCGTCTTTTCCTTCAACGACTATAATCTCTTGGATCTTCATCTTATCCATGTTCGCTTAGACCAAATAATCGGTGCGCATTTGTCCATGTTTGGGCAGCCACTTCTTCTGTCGGAAGATTCCGAAGTTCAGCAATCTTTTCTACTGTATAACGAGTATAGCCTGGTTCATTTCGCTTTCCTCTAAAAGGAACTGGTGCCAGATAAGGGGCATCTGTTTCCACAAGTAATCGTTCGATTGGTACATTTGCTGCAGCCTCTTGGACGTCTAATGCTTTTTTGAAAGTGACGACACCGCTAAATGAAATATGCATCCCTAAGTCAAGAAATCGTTTTGCCCATTCATAATCACCACTGAAACTATGCATGATTCCACCGATATCTCGAACATCTTCTTCTTTTAGGATTTGATACGTGTCTTCAAGTGCTTCTCTAGTATGAATACTGATTGGTAGGTTCATTTCTTTTGCGATAGCAATCTGTCTGCGAAATACTTTATCTTGGACTTCTTTCGGGTCTTCCATCCAATGATAATCCAAGCCAATTTCCCCTAATGCTACAACCTTTGGTAAAGTCAATTGTTCTTGTAATTTATTTTCGATTTCTTTCGTATAACTGCCAGCCTCTGTCGGATGCCAGCCGATAATACTGTATATATTTGGATAGTCATGGCTTAATTGCAAAGACTTTTCAATCGTTGGCGTATCGAAGCCCACGACCGCCATTTTCGTTACCCCCATTTCTTGTGCTCGCTGAATCGTTTCTGGAATATCTTCATTGAACTGTTCAGCATTTAAATGGGTATGAGAATCAAATATCATGTTTATCTCTCCTTTTCATTCTTACTTTAGCACATAAGCACTACTTGCAGAAGTAGCAAAAATCAAAATAGAAGAACTTGTTTTATTGAAATAGAAAAAGCACGAAGATCTAGAGGACCTAGTTCGTACTTTTTCTGTCTGTTGTTGAAATATTTTACTCTTCTGAGCGTTTTTTCTTTTTTTGATAATAGACTGGGATACCAATTAAGGTAACACCTATACCGATCAATGCTAATTTCGTTTGCGTCATCATCGTCATACCTAAAATGAAAATAGCGCCGAGAATCGCAATAATCGGAACGATTGGATAAAGTGGTACTTTATATGGACGTGGCAATTCCGGCGCTTTTTTTCTTAAAATAAAGACACCGATAAAAATCAGTAAACTGAATAGCCACATCACAAAAATCAACATATCTGTTAAAAAGTCGAAAGAACCAAGGCTCATCATAATGCAAGCTACTGCTAACTGGAAAATCGCAGGAACATAAGGAACCGTAAACTTCTTTGAAAGCTTTGTCAGCTGTTTACTGAAAGGTAGCTCGTCTTCTAAAGCCATCGCATAAGGCACACGGATCCCAGTTAGTGTATAACCGTTCAATGCACCGTATACCGAGATCAAGATCCCAATAGTGACCAGCTTTCCACCGATTCCTCCAAAAATGACGTCTGATGCTTCAGAAGCTGCATTCAAATTACCGGCAAGATGATCAATCGGCAAAGTTTTCAAAAAAACAAAATTGATCAATAGATAAACGACTGTTACAAAACTCAAACCAAGAATAATTGCTTTAGGCAAATCTTTTTCCGGCCGTTTCATTTCCCCTGCCATTGCACCGACACCTAACCAGCCGTCATAAGCAAATAACGTTGCTAACAACGCACTGCTCAATCCTTCGACAAAAGTAACATCTTTTCCAGCTTCGATTGGAAATAACTGGACAGTTCCTTGTCCTGGGGTCAATAATCCCCATATGACAATCACAGCAATTGGTATTAATTTAACAATCAACGTCACTGATTGTACAGAAGCACCGACTTTTGTCCCTAACAAATTCAACCCTGTCACAGAAACAGCGGTGATCACTGCAATCAACAAAAGGTAATCGGTAGATAATTGTAATAAGTTCGTCAATTGTGTCGCAAAGATAATCGATAATGCAGCAATATTAGCAGGAAAGTAAATCAAGCTTTGCGCCCATCCTAATAAAAAGCTGGGCAATTTTCCATACGCAGCTTCAATATATTTTACAGCTCCACCAGTTTCCGGGATTGCTGTAGCTAATTCAGCCACTGTCAATCCAGCACAGATCGTTAAGAAACCACCCAAAAGCCAAGCTAGCAATGTCAAACTTGTAGACTGAGTACTAGCAGTAACAGCAGCAGTTTTGAAGAAGACGCCTGCACCGATCACGGTTCCCATAACGGTAGCTAATGCGCCAAACAGATTGATTTCTCGTTTTAGTTTGCCTTTCATTCCCATCCTCTTTCTTCTTTGAAATTTGGTATAATTTTCAGTATAACTGAGAATATTTTAATTTACCATTCTTTTTTCTCCACTTTCAGTGAAAAACTCCCTCTTAAGACGGATGTATTTCTTTTTTATTTTTCGTATACTAAACCTACCTTTTCCACGAAGGAGGAACAGTTTATGGATTTTAAGCGTTCTTATCCGAAATTAGCAGATTATTTATCCAACCGGGTCGATTTTTCCCGTAAAGAACAACAGCAGTCCCGTTGGCATTGGTTCACATTAATTTTATTTGGATTAATGACTGTTGCAACGTTATCACAAAAACTAATATTGCTGACTTTGTTCATCGCAATCGTTGCATTGATCAAAGGTCCTGTGATGATCTTGTGGGGGATGTTGTATTCCTTTTTGGTTGGGCTTTTTCCGCCTATCGGTATTTTGCTTTCAGCGATTTTCTTTTTATTGAATATCGGAACATTTACAAAGAACTGGCGGATGACCTTAGTCGGGATCTATTTTTATTTCTATCCTTTTGGAGTGATGGCACTTAGTGAAGTCATGCATTGGGATAATCATTGGTTTATAGCTGGCTCCTTGCTTTTAGGGTTGATCTTGTTACACGTGATGTTGACAAAGCTCTATCAACATTATGGTATCGGACGTACGATTTTCTGGTATGTCTTTTCGATCCCATTTGCACTGCTTACTGCTCTCTTACCAAGCCGTTTGAAGACAAAAATAAAAGGTTACCATAAAATCAAGTGATAGGATTTTTACAAAATAAAGAAAACAATCATCGAAGTCAAAGCCGATGATTGTTTTTTTATCTATATTTTCAATCACACATATAAGAGCACAAACTAATTGAACATAAAGTGATAGAACTTAGAATTAACACATCAACGCTACTGTTAGATATAAATATAGATGTAACAAAGTCATTGCATTCAAACTTTATGAATGTAAGGACAATAAAAAAGAGTACCAGATGAATCAATTAAAATCTGTCCGACCCTTTATCATTATGCTTTTTTTCTGTTTTTACGATTCCTATCCTATTAGTATTATTCTAAATTAATAAAAATCAGCGAAGCTCGTACTTCTTTTTCTAGGATTTATTTTGGATAGTTCTCTGTTTCTGTATTATATGATTGGCTTCGAGTAATAAGAAGGAATTTACGAAAATTGCTTCTCAAATTTCGGAAAAAGGGGGTATGACACAACTAGTGTCATACCCCCTTTGAATTTCTATGCGATTTCTGAGCCATTTGGCATGGATTTTGGTGCTTCGATCACTTGTAAAGAGCCATCTGGTGCTTCTGCAGAAAGGATCATTCCTTGACTGATTTGTCCACGCATCTTTCGTGGTTTCAGATTTGCTACAATGACGACTTTTTTCCCGATCAATTCGCTTGGATCAGGATAGAATTCAGCGATTCCTGACAAGATTTGACGGTCTTGGCTGTCTCCAGCATCTAGTCGGAATTGCAGCAACTTATCTGCCCCTTCTACTTTTTGACAGTTGATGACTTCTGCTACTTTTAGTTCTACTTTTTCAAATACATCAAATTTGATTTGTTTTTCTTTCGTTGAAACAAGTTCTGTTTCTTCTGGATCCCATTTGACTGTATCTTCGTTTGTTTGAGTACCTTCAGACATTTTTTCTTGAATAAAAGCAACTTCTTCTTCCATATCTAAACGTGGGAAGATTGGTGTACCTTTTGCAACTACTTTTGTTCCTGAAGGAAATTCGCCAAAGTGTAATCCTTCAAGATTCATTGTTTCAGAGTCCAATCCTAGTTGATTGAAGATCTTCTCTGGCGTTTCTGTCATGATTGGCTGAAGTAATATCGCTGCGATACGCAAAGATTCAGCTAAATGGATCATGACACTATTCAATTCAGCTTTCTTTTCTTCGTCTTTTGCTAATACCCATGGTTCTGTTTCATCAATGTATTTATTTGCACGAGAAATCAGCACCCAGATTTCAGCCAACGCTGTATTGAATTCCATTTTTTCCATTGCATCATGGTAACGTCCGACAACGTTAGCAGCCGTCGTAGACAGTTCACTGTCAAATGGAGTGACAAGTGAGGCATAGTCAGGAACGAGTCCATCACAATATTTGTTGATCATAGCAATCGTTCGATTCAATAAGTTCCCTAGATCATTTGCCAGATCATAATTGACACGGGAAACAAAATCTTCTGGCGTAAAGACGCCATCTGACCCAAATGGCACAGCACGAAGCAAATAATAACGGAGTGCATCTAAACCATAACGTTCCACAAGCATTTCAGGATAAACGACATTTCCTTTTGATTTAGACATTTTTCCGTCTTTCATCAATAACCAGCCATGCCCAAATACTTTTTTAGGTAGAGGCAAATCAAGAGCCATCAGCATGATTGGCCAATAGATCGTATGAAAGCGAACGATTTCTTTACCGACCATCTGAACATCTGCAGGCCAGTATTTTTCGAATAGACTTTCATCTTCGGAGCCATATCCTAGTGCAGTAATATAATTGGATAATGCATCGATCCATACATACACCACATGTTTCGGATCACTCTTGACTGGTACCCCCCAAGTAAAGGTTGTTCTTGAAACTGCAAGATCTTCTAATCCTGGTTTGATAAAGTTGTTGATCATTTCGTTTTTACGAGATTCTGGCTGGATGAATTCGGGATGTTCTTCATAGTATTCCAACAGACGGTCTGCGTATTTGCTCATGCGGAAGAAGTATGATTCTTCTTTTACCAATTCTACTTCGTGTCCACTTGGCGCTTTACCACCGATCACATTACCTTCGTCATCTTTGTACACTTCTGCAAGTTGTGTTTCTGTAAAGAATTCTTCGTCAGAAACAGAGTACCAACCTTCATATTCACCTAAGTAAATATCTCCCTGTTCTAATAAACGATCAAATATTTTTTGAACAGCTGCTTTATGGTAATCATCTGTCGTTCGAATGAATTTATCATAACTGATATCAAGCGTTTTCCATAATTTCTTGACATCAGCCGCCATTTTATCTACATATTCTTGCGGTTTTACACCTAGTTCTTCTGCTTTTGTTTCGATTTTTT
>OKQE01000357.1_pt1 | contig 12147 bp, 10 predicted proteins | sample 1612211 | NCBI WGS metagenome assembly OKQE01 (sample SAMN04436785, study PRJEB24849) | human gut metagenome | biome: human gut; feature: NICU; material: stool | host: Homo sapiens | place: USA: Saint Louis, MO | collected 2011-03-31
CGTTGCATGATCGGGCTGATTGGACCGGATGGTGTCGGTAAATCGAGCTTGTTGTCGTTGATTTCCGGTGCCCGCGTCATTGAGCAGGGCGGCGTGATGGTGCTGGGCGGCGATATGCGCGACCCGAAGCATCGCCGCGACGTCTGCCCGCGCATCGCCTGGATGCCGCAGGGGCTGGGCAAAAATCTCTACCACACCTTGTCGGTGTATGAAAACGTCGATTTTTTCGCCCGCCTGTTTGGTCACGACAAAGCGGAGCGGGAAGTGCGAATTAATGAGCTGCTGACCAGCACCGGATTAGCACCGTTTCGCGATCGTCCGGCAGGGAAACTCTCCGGCGGGATGAAGCAAAAACTTGGGCTGTGCTGTGCGTTAATCCACGACCCGGAATTGTTGATTCTTGATGAGCCAACAACGGGGGTTGACCCGCTCTCTCGCGCCCAGTTCTGGGATTTGATCGACAGTATTCGCCAGCGGCAGAGCAATATGAGCGTGCTGGTTGCCACCGCCTATATGGAAGAGGCGGAACGCTTCGACTGGCTGGTAGCGATGAATGCCGGAGAAGTGCTGGCAACCGGTAGCGCCGAAGAGTTGCGGCAGCAAACGCAAAGCGCCACGCTGGAAGAAGCATTTATAAATCTGTTACCGCAAGCACAACGGCAGGCGCATCAGGCGGTAGTGATCCCACCGTATCAACCTGAAAACGCAGAGATTGCCATCGAAGCGCGCGATCTGACCATGCGTTTTGGTTCCTTCGTTGCCGTTGATCACGTCAATTTCCGCATTCCACGCGGGGAGATTTTTGGTTTTCTTGGTTCGAACGGCTGCGGTAAATCCACCACCATGAAAATGCTCACCGGACTGCTGCCCGCCAGCGAAGGTGAGGCGTGGCTGTTCGGGCAACCGGTTGATCCAAAAGATATCGATACTCGTCGCCGGGTGGGCTATATGTCGCAGGCGTTTTCGCTCTATAACGAACTCACCGTGCGGCAAAACCTGGAGTTACATGCTCGTCTGTTTCATATCCCGGAAGCGGAAATTCCCGCGCGAGTGGCTGAAATGAGCGAGCGTTTTAAGCTCAACGACGTCGAAGATGTATTGCCGGAGTCATTGCCGCTCGGCATTCGCCAGCGGCTATCGCTGGCGGTGGCGGTGATTCATCGCCCGGAGATGCTAATCCTCGATGAGCCGACTTCTGGCGTCGATCCGGTGGCGAGGGATATGTTCTGGCAGTTGATGGTGGATCTCTCGCGTCAGGACAAAGTGACTATCTTCATCTCCACCCACTTTATGAACGAAGCGGAACGTTGTGACCGTATCTCACTGATGCACGCTGGAAAAGTGCTCGCCAGCGGTACACCGCCGGAACTGGTTGAGAAACGCGGAGCCGCCAGTCTGGAAGAGGCATTTATCGCCTATTTGCAGGAAGCGGCAGGGCAGAGCAACGAAGCTGAAGCGCCGCCCGTGGTACACGACACCACCCACGCGCCACGTCAGGGATTCAGCCTGCGCCGTCTGTTTAGCTACAGCCGCCGTGAAGCGCTGGAACTGCGCCGCGATCCGGTACGCTCGACGCTGGCGCTGATGGGAACGGTGATCCTGATGCTGATAATGGGTTACGGCATCAGTATGGATGTGGAAAACCTGCGCTTTGCGGTGCTTGACCGCGATCAAACCGTCAGTAGCCAGGCGTGGACGCTCAATCTCTCCGGTTCCCGTTACTTTATCGAACAGCCGCCGCTCACCAGTTATGACGAGCTTGATCGTCGGATGCGTGCGGGCGATATCACGGTGGCAATTGAGATCCCTCCCAATTTTGGCCGCGATATCGCGCGTGGTACGCCCGTGGAACTCGGTGTCTGGATCGACGGTGCAATGCCGAGCCGCGCCGAAACGGTAAAAGGCTACGTGCAGGCCATGCACCAGAGCTGGCTACAGGATGTGGCGAGCCGACAGTCCACACCCGCCAGCCAAAGCGGGCTGATGAATATTGAGACGCGCTATCGCTATAACCCGGACGTAAAAAGCCTGCCGGCGATTGTTCCGGCGGTGATCCCGCTTCTGCTGATGATGATCCCGTCAATGCTAAGCGCCCTTAGCGTGGTGCGGGAAAAAGAGCTAGGGTCGATTATCAACCTTTACGTGACCCCCACCACCCGTAGCGAATTTTTGCTTGGCAAACAGCTGCCATACATTGCGCTGGGGATGCTGAACTTTTTCCTGCTCTGCGCCCTGTCGGTATTTGTATTTGGCGTACCGCATAAAGGCAGTTTCCTGACGCTCACCCTGGCGGCGCTGCTGTATATCATCATCGCCACCGGAATGGGGCTGCTGATCTCCACCTTTATGAAAAGCCAGATTGCCGCCATTTTCGGTACGGCGATTATCACGTTGATCCCGGCGACACAGTTTTCCGGGATGATCGATCCGGTAGCTTCGCTGGAAGGTCCAGGACGTTGGATCGGCGAGGTTTACCCGACCAGTCATTTTCTGACTATCGCCCGCGGAACGTTCTCGAAAGCGCTGGATCTGACTGATTTGTGGCAACTTTTTATCCCGTTGCTGATAGCCATACCGCTGGTGATGGGCTTAAGCATCCTGCTGCTGAAAAAACAGGAGGGATGATGCGCCATTTACGTAATATTTTTAATCTGGGTATCAAAGAGTTGCGCAGTCTGCTCGGTGATAAAGCGATGCTGACGCTGATTGTCTTCTCGTTTACGGTGTCGGTGTATTCGTCAGCGACCGTTACGCCAGGATCGTTGAACCTCGCGCCGATCGCCATTGCCGATATGGATCAATCGCAGTTATCGAACCGGATCGTTAACAGCTTCTATCGCCCGTGGTTTTTGCCACCGGAGATGATCACCGCCGATGAGATGGATGCCGGGCTGGACGCCGGACGTTATACCTTCGCGATAAATATTCCGCCTAATTTTCAGCGTGATGTCCTCGCCGGACGCCAGCCGGATATTCAGGTGAACGTTGATGCCACGCGCATGAGCCAGGCATTTACCGGCAATGGGTATATCCAGAATATTATCAACGGTGAAGTGAACAGCTTTGTCGCGCGCTACCGTGATAACAGCGAACCGTTGGTATCGCTGGAAACACGGATGCGCTTTAACCCGAACCTTGATCCCGCGTGGTTTGGCGGGGTGATGGCGATCATCAACAACATTACCATGCTGGCGATTGTATTGACCGGATCGGCGCTGATCCGCGAGCGTGAACACGGCACGGTGGAACACTTACTGGTGATGCCGATAACGCCGTTTGAGATCATGATGGCAAAGGTCTGGTCGATGGGGCTGGTAGTGCTGGTGGTGTCGGGATTATCGCTGGTGCTGATGGTGAAAGGCGTGCTGGGCGTACCGATTGAAGGCTCGATCCCGCTGTTTATGCTGGGCGTGGCGCTCAGTCTGTTTGCCACCACGTCAATCGGTATTTTTATGGGGACGATAGCGCGTTCAATGCCGCAACTGGGGCTGCTGGTGATTCTGGTGCTGCTGCCGCTGCAAATGCTTTCCGGTGGTTCCACGCCGCGCGAAAGTATGCCGCAGATGGTGCAGGACATTATGCTGACCATGCCGACGACACACTTTGTCAGCCTCGCGCAGGCCATCCTCTATCGTGGCGCCGGATTCGAAATCGTCTGGCCGCAGTTCCTGACGCTGATAGCGATTGGCGGTGCGTTTTTCACCATCGCACTGCTGCGATTCAGGAAGACGATTGGGACAATGGCGTAAATACAGTGCCCGATACGCAAGCTTATCGGGCCTACGCGATGGTGCAATTTATTGAATTCTAGTGGTTTTGTAGGCCGGATAAGGCGTCACGCCGCATCCGGCGAGGATTTATTTTACCGACCGATGCCCCTCATTCATCATCAGGATTTTGCTATACACATCTTCCTCGACGGCGTTTTTTGCTGATGCCATCACTCGTGCCAGATTCGCCTCGTTGTGATTATTCACATACGCTTTGCCGACTGCGGTGATAAACGCTTTGCGCAGATCGCTGGCGATATTCACTTTAGCGACGCGATAATTAACGAAACTGCGTAATATCTCCGGGGCGATACCGGAGCCGCCGTGGATAACCAGCGGCACCGGGCTGACTTCGGCAATGCGCTTCAGCAGGGGGATATCGATCCGCGGTATATCGTCCAGGCCATGAACGTTACCAATAGAAACTGCCAGCATGTCGCAACCGGTGCGTTCGACAAAGGTCTTCACCTTTTCCGGTTCCGTTTTGCAATCGGCCTCGCTGACGTGATCATCTTCTTTGCCGAGAATCGCCCCCAGCTCCGCTTCAACCGGCACGCCATAAGATTTACAGAAATCGACAGCTTCCTGGGTGAAAGCGATATTCTCTTCAAAAGAGAATGCGGCACCGTCAATCATGACCGAGGTAAAGCCCGCGCGCACCGCCTGTTTAACATCCTCCTGGGTTTTCCCGTGATCCAGATGAAGACTGACCGGAACATCCATTTTATCGGCGTGACGTTTCACGATTTCATATATGTAATCGTATCCCGACAGTTGTGCATTGGTGGGCGCAATCTGAATGAAGTTGGGTAATCCCGAACGCTCAATAGCGTTTAAAATTGAAATTGTCGTCTCCAGATTGGTGGTATTAAACGCGCCCGCTAATACCCGTTTTTCCTGAATGCGGTCGAGCAGTATCCGTCCATTCACTAATGGCATATTGAAAACCTCATTTTTTAATATCAGTTAATTATTCAGCTTCACCGAAGCGGTCGCGAAATAAGGCGGTGAGAGTCTGTATGGCCTCGTTTTCATCATCACCGTCGCAGCGTATTTCCACCGTTTTTCCGCCTTTTATTCCGGCGCGCATAATATTCATCATACTGGTGGCATTAATATCATTACCCTCATAGTGCAGCGTCACTTTACAGCTATATTTTTTGGCGGCTTTCGCCAGACAGGCCGCCGGACGTGCATGCAGGCCAGTACTGTTTCTGACCTCCACGGTTTTAGTCAACATAGTGCTCCTCCCGATGATGTAATGGCATCACGCCTTCTTGCTGTAATTTCAACTGATACCAGCTTTTCCATTTGTGCTGATAACGCTGTAATTGATGATATCTTGCCCGATTCGGTAACAAACGTTGGGCTATGGTAACTTGCGGCGGCGGAATATCCGGTGCCGCGGTTAATAAGGCTCCGACAGAAACCGCCTCGCTAAATGCAATTGCTTCAACCGGACGCTGTAAAATATCTGCCTTTAATTGCAGCCAAAGGGGGTTATGGGTCGCCGGACCGATCACTTTTAACACGCTGGTGCCAGGCACATTAAAACAGGCAAAGCAGTTGGCAAATTCCATGGTTAATCCCAGTGAGACGCTGGAAATTAACATGTCGATATTTAACGTATCGCCAAGCCCATAAAATAATCCGCGGGTGTGGCGATTTTTATAGGGTGAACCCGAACCGCGAAGATGCGGAATAAAGACGGGAATGTCATCAAGCGACCAGTTCCCCGCCAGGTAATCCGCATACCCACGATTGAGCGACGCGGCGATCTCCTCATCAGTTAGCCGGAACGTGTTGCGCAGCCACTCCAGCGCGAAACCGCCCACGGGCAGAGAAGCAAACAGGGTGAACTGGTTGGCAAGCGAGTAACAGCCGTTTGCCAGCTTGTCACGTTTGGCCTGTTCATCCAGCGTCGGTTGTGTATCCAGTTGCAGAATGCCTTCCGTGGTGCCCGTCGAGTTAAGGATATCGCCCGGCATCATCTGCAACGCCCGCGCACCCACCATATGGTCATGTCCGGCCAGCGTCACGCTGACCGGTTGCGAGAACCCAAGCGTTTTGCAGAGCGACTCGCTGACCCATCCGGCGTGTTCGCCTGGCTGCACCAATGGCGCAAATGCTGAACAGGGAACGTGTAACAACGCCGCCGCTTTCGCTGACCATTCGCCTTTGCGCACGTCCAGACACAGTGTACGGCTGGCTAAGGTGATATCCGTTCGCTGTTCGCCAGTCAGCCGCCAGAGCAGCACTTCCGGTGCATGTAGCCAGCGCAGGCCGCGACGATTGCGCAGCGGATAATGCTCCAGCAACCAACGCATTTTGAAGGCAGAGTAATTGCTGTGCAGTGGTAATCCGCAAATGTCATAAAGTGCCGCACTGTCTGCCTCGCTAAGCGTTGCCAGATACTCTTCACCGCGACGGTCATACCATGCCAGCATTGGCGTCAGGATCTCGCCATGTTCGTCAAGAAACACCCCTGACTCGCCAAAACTGGCAATGCTGATCCGCCTGACTGGCAGCGGCGAAGCGGCGTTCAGTTGCGCTATCGCCTGGCGGACCTCCTGCCAGAGGGCGTCGATATCGAAATCGACATCGCCCTGTAGGGAGATCTGTTTTGCCGTCACGAATTTATGCGCGCCCAACGTCGTTGCGTCCAGGCAGGAAAAGCAGGTGACTTTGCAATTGGTGGTGCCAATATCGATAACGATAGCGGCGCTGTTATCAGGCATAAACCGTGCTCCGCGTCATTCGGAAAATGCCATACAGCACCAGGGCAATAACCGGTACCAGAGCAATGGCGATGAGATTGCCGTTGAAGATTTCCAGCAGCCAGAAGCGGAACGGGTTGCCGCCATCAAGGAAACTGGAAACCTGGCCGCTGGAGCCTTCGGTAAATTTGAAGTTAACGTCTTTCGCCATTCCGGTAATAAACGGCGCGATTTTGGTAGCAATCCACAGGTCGGCAATAATGACCGGAATCGCTGCCAGAACGGTGCGGAAAATGTTGCCACGGCTGGCTAAAGCAATCATCGACGCCATTACCGCCAGGTTGGCAAGGTCGCCAAGCGGCAGGACTTCATTACCTGGGAGGACAAACGCGATAAAGACCGAGATTGGCGTTAGCAGCAGGGCGGTGGAGATAATCGCCGGATTACCTACGGCAACGGCGATATCCAGGCCGATATAGAGATCGTCACGGTCAGGGTATTTGGCATTGAGATACTTTTTAATGGCTTCAGACAGCGGTAATAAACCTTCCATCAGAATGCGAACCATGCGTGGCAGGATGAACATCACACCGCCAATGCTGATGCCAAGCAGCAATACTTTTTTGAAATCGTATCCGGCAATTACGCCGAGAAAAATGCCCAGAATAGTGCCAACCATCATCGGTTCGCCGAAAATGCCAAACTTTTTCTGTACGGTTTCCGGATCGATATGAATACGATTGAGGCCGGGGATATGGTCGATGATTTTGTCGACCAACAGACCGACCGGAAAGAACACCACCGAAGAGAGCGTCGGCAAAGAGATCCCTTCCAGGCCAAAGTATTTTTGTACCAGTGGCGCAGACCAGTCGGCGAGTTTAAGTACTACCACCGCAGCAATCGCCGCCGCCAGCAAACCAAAGAACAGGCTGCCGGAGCTGTAATAAACCAGCGTACCGGCAAGGGCAAAATGCCAGTAGTTCCACATATCTACGTCAACGGTGCGGGTTTTATTTAACGCCAGCATCGCCACGTTAATCAGAATAGTCAGGGGAATAACAAACGGGGCAATTGGCGAACCCCATGTAATAGCGGAAAGCGGCGGCCAGCCTAAATCCACCACCGGTAAATTAATTCCGGTGCGTTCAACCATCGCCTGGGCCGCTGGCCCGACATTGCTGGTAAGAATATCGAAAATGGCATAAATACCGACAAAACCAATGCCGACCGTTAATGACGAACGTAAGGCTTTAGCGGGTTTTACTTTAAAAAAGAGAGCAAGAATAAATAACACCAACGGCAACATTACCGTGGGACCAAATCCCAATATATATTGCACAATATTATAGAGGGTATGCGCGATATCGTTCATAATAAACCTCTTTTTCAGGCGAGAGCGCACCTCGCGTTAGCGCCTGATGTAGTGTGTTGAAATTAATTATTATTAATTACTTTTTTAGGATAGAAACAATTTGCGCCAATACTTTCTCTTCGCCAATACCAGTAATAATTGGCAAGCCGTTAACCACCGGCACGTCGAGTTCATAAGGCACTTTAGTCGTTGAAACAACCAGTGCTACGCCGTCGGTATTTCCGGGTAAAGAGGCAACGTTGGTTTGAGAATAATTAACGTTAAGACCGTGCTCTTTACAATATTCCATGACTTTTTCTGTTACTGCCGTGGATGTGGCAATACCCGTGGCGCAGACAAATAAAATGGTTTGACTCATATTTCACCTCGTTCTTTCATTTTGTTTAAGATTGCTGTGTGTATTTCTGTTGTTTCCATCGTAAGCAGGGCGCGCATAAAGGGCGTATCCTGAATCATCTCCATAATCCACCCCAGGGTATTTAATTGTTTGTTACTTTCGCCTAAGGCGAGCAAAAAAATCACCCTGACAGGTACGGGATCAGGGTCGCCGCCCATATCGGCAAACACTACCGGTTCCGGCAGGATGCCGACGGCAATTGCATTGTGCCTGACATGTTTATGGTCCGTGTGCGGAATGGCGACACACGGTGGTTCGGTAGGCAGTCCCGTTGGGTACGTCGCCTCACGTTCCAGTACATGATCGGCAAAATCAGGGACCACCAGTTCGGCGATAGCCAACGGTTGCGCTAACTGACGGATGATCTGTTCAACGCTTAACCCTGCCGGAAGTCGTTGAATAAAATTTTCCTGAAACTGTATGCCTTGCATTTTATTCCTCTTAAAAAAGTGTACTTAACTCACTTCCCGCCGTTGCAGCACGGTGCCAAGATAGTATTTATTTCCTTTTAACCAGACGTTGCCAAACTCAACGGGTAATCCGCGGGAGAAAAAGACTAACTGCTCCAGATGCAAAACGGGTGCATCTTCACTGATATCTAAAAAATGACCGCGTTCATTACCAATTAATCGCGCGGCATAGCGACTTTCCGAGTAACGAATTTTTCTTTGCGACAAACTTTCTATTGTTGGAAATAAATTGTGTTGATTAAAATCGATTTCCACGATGCCGGGGCATAGCTCAATATTGATACGGTTCTCTATCAGCATCGCTTTTTCATCACCAATTGAACGTAAACGCTCAAGGTAAAGAATATCCTGACCGGGCGTTATTCTTAATTTCTCTGCCACATAACGATTAGCCGGTTCAATCCGTGACGTAATAACTTCAGTGGTAAAATGTATTTTCTGGCTTTCCAGCGATTCCGCGAATGACAATAATCCTTCACCTAACGGATATGCCACGTTCTCTTTTTTGACAAATGTTCCCTTCCCCTGAACCTGAATCAACACGCCTTCTTTTACCAGTTGGGCGACCGCTTTTTTAACGGTTCCCCGACTCACTTCCAGCATATCCATAATCTGGTATTCCGAAGGAATGCGATCGTCTTCCACCAGATCCCCGGTATAAATACTTTCTCTTATCCACTCCACCACTTGTTGATAGAGCGGTATTTGTGACGACTTACTCAATGATTTCATGGCGCGCACCTGAACATTTACAGTTGTCTATGGACAATCATGGACAACTTCAAGCGTATAGTAGGTGAACAGGCGAAAAAGAGGATCGAAGCGTCTCACATTTTAGGGGACCAAATCGTGATCAAAAAAATGTGACGTGAGTCGATATTTGGCAGAAGTCTACTGCGCCGTCAGGAAATAACGGCGCGTTGGGAGGTGTTAATCTTCCTTCGGCAGGCACTGCAAATGCCCGTGCCGCACGCCGCGCTGGGCGATGACGTCATCGGCAAAATGCTGCACGTCACCCATGTCACCTTTCAACACGGCGATTTCCAGACAGTCGTCGTGATTAATGTGCACATGCAGAGTAGCAACCGAGAGATCGTGGTGATGATGCTGGGTGGAGACAATACGGCTGGCTAAGTCACGTTTTTCGTGTTCATACACATACGACAGCACCGCGAAACCTTGTGTGCCGTGTTGTTGAGTGGCTTCCTGCGCCAGAGCGCTACGCAGAATATCGCGGATCGCCTCGGAACGGTTGTTATAACCACGACGCTGGCTCAGACTGTCCAGCGTCTCCAGTAAATCGTCATCAAGCGTGATGGTGACTCGTTGCATTTGCGTTAAACCTTTTCTGTGGTGCGACGGCGCACGGGGAATGCGGGTAATACCGCGTTTTGTAGCACACGTCCGGCGTCAGAGGAAAAGGTTAATTTATCTCCCACCACCTGGGTTTCGACGATTTGTCCGTTGTCCATCACCATCACCCGCTGACAGAAGCGTTCCACCAGGCGTAAGTCGTGGGTGATGAACAGGCAGGCGGTGCCAAACTGTTGTTGCAGCTTTTTCAGCAGGCTAATGACGCCCGCCTGTAACACGAGATCAAGGTTCGAAACGGCTTCATCCAGAATCAGCAGTTTCGGTTCGACCGCCAGCGCGCGTGCCAGGCAGACACGCTGGAGCTGGCCGCCGCTTAACTGCGGTGGGCGTTTGTCGAGCACGCTGTCGTCGAGATCGACCGCCTTCAGCATTTCACTGGCGCGCGCCAGTTGTTCGGCTTTTTTCAGCGATAGCAGGTGGCGCATCGGTTCACGCAGGATCTCGCGCACGGTTTTGCGCGGATTCACGGCGCTGATGGAGTCCTGAAACACCATTTGAATATCACGGCGGAACGCTTTACGTTGCGCGCGATTGAGCTTCGCCAACGGTTCGCCGCGCCAGCTAATATTTCCCTGTGAGGGCGACTCTAACCCTACCAGCAGCCGCGCGAGGGTACTTTTTCCGCAGCCGCTGCGCCCCAGCAGGGCGACGGTTTCACCGCTTTTCAGGGCCAGGGAAACGTTATTCAGCACCGCCTGGTGTTGATGTTTGCCGCTAAATCCACCGTGCGCGTAGTGATGGGAAAGGTCGGAGACGTTAAGTAAAGTCATGATGCCAGCTCCATACCGTAGAGGGCGAGATGAGCGGAAACCAGGCTGCGCGTTACCGCATGTTTGGGGGCGTTAAACAGCGTTTCTACATCGCCCTGTTCAACAATCTTACCGTGAGACATTACCGCCACATCGTCTGCCAGACGCGCTACCACGCCCATATCATGGGTAACCAGCAGCATTCCCGGTGCTTGTTTTTGCATAATGCTTTCCAGCAGATCGAGGATGCGCGCCTGTGCTACCACGTCGAGATCGGTGGTCGGTTCATCGGCGATGATAAACGGTGATTCGCACAGCACCGCCATCGCAATCATCATGCGCTGCAACATGCCGCCGCTCATCTCGAACGGGTAGAGCTTCAGCACGCGCGCGGCGTTTTCCAGCCCCACCGCTTCTATGGCAGCGGTAAGCGTAGCGTCATCGGCGGGTTTCCCCAGCGCCAGGCAGGTTTCACGCGCGTGGGTGTGCATGGTGTGCAGCGGATTAAAGGCACTGCGCGGGTTCTGCATGATGGTGGCAATTTTGATGCCGCGCAGGGCGCAGGGAGAAACCGGTTTTCCATCGGCCAAAATTTCCCCCGCCGTCTGGCGAACGCCAGCAGGCAGAATGCCCAGCGTCGCGGCGCAGGTCAGCGACTTCCCGCTGCCACTACCGCCGACTAACGCCAGCACACGCCCACGTTGCAGGGTTAACGATACGCCGTGCACCAGCGGCTGCGCGGCCTGTAGCGCGATATTACGGAGTTCAATCTGTTGTGGCATTAGTGTGCGTGCTCCGTCACCAGATGAGGGTCCAGATGATCGCGCAGTGCGTCACCCACCAGGTTAAAGGCCATCACGCTGATAAACAGCGCCAGCCCCGGCCAGAACATTTGCAGCGGCTGGGTCCAGATATACTGACGCGCGTCGTTAATCATCACGCCCCATTCGGCGGTCGGCGCGGTCACGCCGAGACCGAGGAAGGACATCCCCGCGACGTGTAGCATCATATGACCGATATCCAGCGTCGCCAGCACCAGCAGCGAGGGGATCACCGCACCTGCCAGATGATCAATAAACACCCGCACATGGCCCGCGCCAGAAAGCCGTGATGCCAGCACAAACTCGCGCTGGCGCAGTGAAATCACCAGACTGCGCACCATGCGCGCGTACCATGCCCAGTGCGAAAGGGCGATAGCGATAATTACGTTGGTCAACCCGGTGCCAAGCACGCCGACCATAAAGAACGACAGAATCGAGGTTGGGAAGGTCATAAACATATCCGCGACGCGCATGGTG
>OKQE01000370.1_pt1 | contig 11853 bp, 11 predicted proteins | sample 1612211 | NCBI WGS metagenome assembly OKQE01 (sample SAMN04436785, study PRJEB24849) | human gut metagenome | biome: human gut; feature: NICU; material: stool | host: Homo sapiens | place: USA: Saint Louis, MO | collected 2011-03-31
GTTATTTTTATGCAATTAGAATTAGATAGAGGCTAAAGGAAATCTTTTTGTATAGTTTGAATTTATATGAACGGCGTTATTATAAGCACAAAAGTATATAAGTAATAACTTATGTTATTATAAACATATGGTCTAAAATATGTTCGATGATAGTAAAGGTGTAATATGAAACTTGCTATAAAAGAGTATTGGGAAAATCTTAAAGTAGAATATGAAACTACTTATAAGGTATCTATATGTAGTAATTATAATGTATTAAAGGAATATGCAGAGCGTTTTAGAACTTACTTGCATGGTTTGATGCATGAGCAACCGCATGATGTGGTATGTGCTTTAGCAACTGTTGAACAGGTGTTGAGGCATGAAGAAAATTCAATACAACTATTGGAAGAGTTCCTTAGAAAATACAAAGAAGAATTGAGTGATACTGAAAAAGCAAGAGTTTACACTAATTTGGCTTTTTATTATAACGATGAGGGGAGTATAAAAGAATATGAGTATCTATCTGCAGCGGTAAAGCTAAACTCTCCATATATAGAGACCTACCGAGGGCTGGCTTTATATCATTTTTCAGCTTATAGAGAGAAAGGTTCTGCAGAGGACTTAAAGAAAAGTTTACGTGCTTTTGAAAGGGGAATAATAGTATCGAACGATTATGAAATGAACTTTGGCTATGCAGTGTGTTTATTTGAGCTTAAGCAATATGAGAAAGCAAAGGTCATTTTTGAAGAGTTATTAAAAAGCTATCCAAATAGGATGAGGTTACTAGTTTGTATTGCTTATTGTGATGTGTATTTAGGTAATAAAAAGCAAGCCCTTGATTGTTTGAAGCAAATTAAGCTTGGAGGCGATGTAGCATATCATTTAAGTAATGATGAAGTTTTTGAGTTAGATATCATTGACGCCTATTATATATTAGATGAGTATGGCCTATTTTTAGATGAATGTGAAAAGGCTAAATCTGACTGCGATTTAAGTGACGGTCCGTATTACTTTGGCCTTTGGACTATGAAGCAACATGATATGTTCCATCGTGAAGTGGAGAAGCAACGAACAGAAATATTGGCATGCATTGAAAATGCAAAAATGGACGAAGACTTTGATAGCGAAGAAGAAAAGCAGGACTATATCAAAAGCTGGGAAGATGATTTAGAGAATCTAAATTTGTTGGAACATAAAATTAAAGATGAAAACTACAAGCCTATGGTTGAATTAAAACTATGGCCAATATATGGGTGCTATTTAATAGACTGTTTAACTCATAATTTTTAATCTGCTTATTGGTAGATTTATATAAAGATGATTTATATATTTAAACTGATATACAAGTAAGTTTAACAAATTAAAAGCACTACTTTAAATTGGAATAATTCAGAGTAGTGCTTTTGATATTATTTATCAGCCACAACAAGTTTATATCCATTCAATTGAATGTTACTGCCGGTTGTGTCTTCGTTGCTCAAGGATTTTACATAGCTGTCGCCTGTGAGTATCCAATTGGAGTCTTTGCTGAGTTTCACAGTTACTTCTTTAGCCGTGTTGTCTGTGTTTATAGCACCTACAAGGCTAGATCCATTTGTCATGTCTAGAGCGATGGTACTGATTGAATCAGCCATAATATTACCGTTTAGCTCTTGGTTAGATGTGCGGAGTGTAAGGTGACCGCCGTTCTCACCAGTTTTTCCCCAACGGGAGTCAGCAGCTGCTTTCACTAGGGTAGATGTGTTCGGCATAGAGATTGCATTGTTAGAAAGGTCTACTTCAGCAGTGGTGTTGTTTACATAGAGGAACGCACCTGTAGCGTGAGTTGTGAGTGTGTTATTCTCTGCTTTCAGACGAGCAATACCGTTTTCAGCATCACCAGAGAAGCTTTGATATAGCATGAAGCCATTATCTTTGTAGCCTGTTACATTGGAGTTTGTAAGAGTTATGGAATTTTTACCTTCTACGACGCCAATTTCACTGTTATTCGCTATGCCGTTGACATTGTTTACCATAATATTACCCGTAGAGTAGATAACAGGACTGCCTTCGCCAGATGTCGTAAGTTTTGCCGCTTCTGCGGTGATAGTGCCTTCTCCGCGATCTGTAGCAAGTGTAGCAGAGTGAGCCCCTTCAGTAGTGATAGTTAGGTTTTTGCCATTTACAGTACCTTTGTAAGTAGCATCTAAACCACGAGAGGAATCGCTTTTTGTGTGAATATTAGTATTTTCTACGTTGATAACCGAGCCTTCACCCTGCATTAGAACCTTTAGAGTTAGATGTAATATTGCTACCCTTGATGTTAATTTGGCTACCCTCGATACCGAGGACTACTGCATTTTGACCACGGAAATTGCTATTGTCATCGCTTGTAGTGTCGCCTGTTTTATCGAAAACGCTATTTTCAATATCAATTACCGCTTTATTTTTACCGATGAAAGCATTCTGATCGGCCGTTGTGTTTGTCATCGACTCATGTGCAATGGATTTGTTTTCTGTAACGATAGTTGTGCCTTTGAAAGTATTAGGATCTACTTCGGATTGTGGTTCCATACCATTAGGAGCACCGTTTGGAGATGTGCTTCCTTGTGCGGATGGTACTGTTTTGGTTTGCTCTGTTGTGGTTACAACTGCGATGTTAGTGTTAGGCTGAGTTTCTGCTGCTAAGGTTGGAATGATAGCTAACGTTGATAGGGCAGCACCAAGGACTGCAGGTAATACCCAACGGCGTAACTTTCTATAGGACAAACTATTTTTTCTATTTTTATGTTTCTTTTTAATCGTTGTTTTATTCATGATTAATATCTCCCAAATTATATACATACATTTTGAAAATACAACAAAATCTAATTGTGTAAAATTTAGAATGATAGAAGTATAATTTCTTACAATGAAAAGGACGTGAAGCATAGAAACAATCTTTTTTATTCCTTTTGAATTATCTGAGGTGGTTTACTTTTTATCGATTTTTTTAGTATAATATACCTCAGTACATATTTTATTTTGTACTGATTCTGCCATATATCACAGAAAGGAATTCCGAATTCGTAAAGGCGAATAGCGCAAGTACCCACGAAGGCAGTCGTTAGGGTAGACGAGGTGAAGAGTGATCGAGTCATCAGCGGATGCTCTTCCGGCATATTCAAGTCGTAACAGGTATTAAAAAGCCCATCGGTAACGATGGGGACAAAGTATATCTGAATGAATTGTATTGAATTAATAATTAATACATTAAATAGAATATTAATCTAGAACATTAATTAGTTAGCCTTAGTTTTTGCTGGGGCTAGAAATACCCCCAGTTATAGGAGGATATACTCATGTGCGGTATCGTAGGATACATTGGCTTTAATCAAGCATCTGATTTCTTGTTGGACGGTATGGCAAAGTTAGAATACCGTGGTTATGACTCTGCAGGTATTGCTGTTATCGGTCCTGAAAATGTTATTAAAATTCAAAAAAAGGTAGGCCGTCTCTCCAATTTAGAGACTATCGTGAAAGCGGATCCTAATGAAGGAACTGTAGGTATTGGACATACTCGTTGGGCTACACATGGTCGTCCATCCGATATGAATGCGCATCCTCATGCATCTGAAGATGGTAAATTTGCCGTTGTACATAACGGTATTATTGAAAACTATATGCCTTTAAAAGAGGAACTCATCGCAAAAGGATATCATTTCAAATCTGAAACGGATACAGAGGTGGTTGCACATTTATTGGAGGACATGTACGATGGCGATTTTGTCGGTACTGTTCGTCGTATGCTGAATCGTGTAGACGGTGCGTATGCTCTCGAAATCATCTGTGCCGATGAACCGGATAAAATCATTTGTACAAAGAAAGAAAACCCTTTGGTTATCGGCCTCGGCAAAGGGGAAAACTTTGTTGCTTCCGATATTCCAGCTATTATTAATTACACACGTGACACATATATTTTAAGCGATGGCGAATTAGCTATCGTAACTCGCGATAATGTATCCGTATTTGACCGTGAAGGAAAAGCTGTTGATAAAGAGGTATTCCATGTTAACTGGAATGCGGAAGCAGCAGAAAAAGGCGGTTATGAACACTTTATGTTGAAAGAAATTCATGATCAACCTAAGGCTGTTCGTGATACATTTGGTACACATATTTCTGAAGACGGTAAGACAGCTATCTTTGATGAGTTGAATTGGACTGCTGAAGATGTGGCAGCTTTCAATAAAATTCTCATCGTTGCATGCGGTACTGCATACCATGCAGGGCTTGTAACAAAACAATATATTGAAAACTTGGCGCGTATTCCAGTTGATGTGGAAATCGCATCTGAATATCGTTACAGCAACCCGTTGACTGATGATAAAACATTATGTATCGTTATCAGCCAATCCGGTGAAACATCCGATACATTGGCGGCCTTGAAGGAAGCTAAACGCCTTGGTGCCAAATCCTTGGCTATTACCAATGTTGTTGGTTCCAGCATTTCTCGTGAAGCGGATAACAAAGTTTACACATGGGCTGGTCCTGAAATTTCTGTAGCGTCCACAAAAGCGTACACTACTCAATTAGTAGCAGGCTTGTTGTTCGCTGTATACCTTGGCCAATTAAACGGCAAAATGAATCCAGCTGTAGGCGAAGAAATTCTTAGCGGCGTTAAAAACTTACCATCCTTGATTCATGAAATCTTTGAAGTAGACGAAGATATGAAAGCCTTTGCAAAACATTATGGCTTCAAATCTGATGCGTTCTTCTTGGGTCGTGCTATCGACTACGCAGTAGCGATGGAAGGGGCTTTGAAATTGAAAGAAATTTCTTACATCCACGCTGAAGCATATGCAGGTGGCGAATTGAAACATGGTACATTGGCTCTTATTGAAGAGGGCGTACCTGTTATCGCATTGGCTACACAAGAGGATGTTTATGACAAGATGATCAGCAACATCCGCGAAGTAAAAGCGCGTGAAGCTATCGTAATCGGCATCGGTATGAAAGGTGACGAAGAATTATCTAAACACGTTGACCACACAATCTATGTGCCTCGTGCAAATAAATTCATCGCTCCAATCTTAGCGGTTGTACCATTGCAATTATTGGCGTACTACGCAGCGATTACTCGTGGTGCAGACGTAGACAAGCCACGTAACTTGGCTAAATCTGTAACCGTAGAATAATATATATAACCAACAGTGCTTCGGCACTGTTGGTTTATTTCAATATAGGGAGACTATTATGGCAGTTATATTTTCCGGCATCCAACCAAGTGGGGAGTTAACACTTGGTAACTATTTGGGGGCTTTACGTAATTTTTTAGACTATCAAGATACTGATGAGTGTTACTATTGCATCGTTAACCAACATGCGATTACTGTACCGCAAGATCCAAAAGAGTTATTCCAAAATACTCGTAATTTGGCTGCGTTGTACCTCGCTGTTGGTCTCAATCCTAAAAAGGTAACATTGTTCGTACAATCCGAAGTGCCTGAGCATGTTAAGCTCGGTTGGGTTATGCAATCTATTAGCTATGTTGGCGAATTAGAGCGTATGACTCAGTACAAAGATAAGTCTCAAAAGCAAGGTGACTCTATTCCTACAGCGTTGCTTACGTATCCACCATTGATGGCGGCGGATATTCTGCTATATGGTACGAATTATGTTCCTGTAGGTGAAGACCAAAAGCAACACCTTGAGTTGACTCGTAATTTAGCAGAGCGTTTTAACCGTAGATTCGGTGAAACTTTCGTAGTACCTGATATCAAGGTCGGCGAAGGTGGTGCTCGTGTCATGAGCTTACAAGAGCCAACCAAAAAAATGAGTAAATCTGACGACAACCAAAATGCTACAATTCGTCTTTTGGATGCTCCAGATTTGATTGTGAAAAAATTGAAACGCGCTCAAACTGATTCTGATAATGCAGTGCGTTATGATAAAGAGAATAAACCTGGCATTTCTAACTTGATGGGAATATACCGTGCTATTACAAAAGACAGCTACGAAGCTATCGAAGAAATGTACGCTGGCAAAGGTTACGGTGTATTTAAATCCGATATTGCCGATCTATTAGTAGCAACTCTTGAACCAATTCAACAACGTTACAACGAATTGATTACAAGTCCTGAGTTGGATGTAATTCTCGATGAAGGGGCTGCTAAGGCTCATGCTAAAGCGAGTCAAATGTATCGTAAAGTAGAGCAAGCTATGGGCTTGTGCCGTAAATAAAATCATATAGTAGACTTTCAATTTGTGAGGTAAACCATGACGAAACAAGAGGCGATGGAACGCTTTTTATCAGGTGCCGTACAACAGAGCTTAGAAATACATCGTGGTATACAATGGACCGGTCGCATCATCGGTCTAGTTGCGTGTGCGTTGATTGTAAAATATATGCCCTCAGACTGGGCGGAACGTGTATGGTATTATCTGTTGTTGCTCGTGATATTATGGACCCTTCATAGATTAGGTGAAAGTCAAGCTTTTATCTGTGAAAAGGGCCTCGTGTTAAAACGTAGGCCTTTTTCTGTGAAAGAATACTTTCACAGTTTATTCTATGGGGATGAATATTTCGTCTTTGTTGATTATGAGCATATTATTGGATTCACTGAGGAATGGCGTGAGTTGCAAGCAATGAATGGTCATGGTGGGATCTATGTGATACCACTTGATCTGCATCAGGTGGCGTATAAGGATAAAATGGCGATGATTGAGGCTATCCATAAACATACGCAGTCATAAAGTGTAAGTACGAAGCGTCATATAATATAGGCATACAGAAATATAAATATAGGACTACAGAAACATAAAGCAAATGAATCTAGAATCATAAACTATATATGTGGAGAGTCTGTAAAATAAAAAATGCAAAATTCATCGAATTAACTATTTACAACTTTAACAAACTAAAGTATAATACAATCATTAAGTACGGAATCTAAATCTGTATTGAACATATTATTAAGTAGTAAATGGGCGATAATCGCCGTGGAGGATAGTTATGAATTGGAAAAAGATGATGGCCGTTGGCCTTGCAGCCGTGTCTATGATGGCATTTGTAACAGGTTGTGGTGGTGACGCTAAAAAAGCTAATACAGAATTGCCTAAGAAAGTTGTTATCGGTTTAGATGATAGTTTCCCTCCAATGGGCTTTAAAGATGAAAAAGGTGAAATCGTTGGCTTTGATATCGACATGGCTAAAGAAGCAGCTAAACGTGCTGGCATGGATGTAGAGTTCAAAGCTATCGACTGGTCTAGTAAAGAAGCGGAACTAAAATCAAAAAAAATTGATGCGTTGTGGAATGGCTTAACAGTTTCTCCTGAGCGGGAGAAAAATATTTTGTTCTCCAATACATATATGAAGGATAAACAATATGTCATTGTTCGTAATGACGATGATTCCATTAAAGGTAAAGCCGATTTAGCTGGTAAGGTAGTAGGCGTGCAACAAGCTAGTACTGGTGAAGCAGCATTGCAAAACGACCCAAGCGGTAAGACGGTTAAAGAAACAAAATCCTATGCGGATTTTGTAAGTGCATTTATGGATCTTGGTATTGGTCGTGTTGATGCGGTTATTGCTGACGGTGTAATCGCTCGTTATCTTATGACAAAAGAACCTGGTAAATACAAAATCGTAGAAGGTACTGACTACGGCGTTGATAATTTCGCTGTTGGTTTCCGCAAAGATGATACTGCTTTGCGTGACAAAATTAATGGTATCTTAGCTGAAATGAAAAAAGACGGTACTGCTGATAAAATTGCTGAAAAATGGTTAGGCTCAGGCGCAGACTTAGATAAGAGCGATGCTAAATAGTACAATTCGTGATATACTAATAGTACTATGGTCAGTAGGTACAACTGATAATTAAAGAACGAAATGTACACTAGAGAAGCGGCCAGATGGCCCTTCTCTAGTCGTGTTTTGAAGGAGTCTTTCATGTTAGATTATTTATTGCAGATTATCCCAACCATCGCTGATGGTTTAAAGGTAACCGTATCGCTATTCTGTATTGTATGGATTTTATCTATTCCTGGCGGCATTTTAATGGCTATGTTACGCCTATCTAAATTGCCTTTAGTAGATAAGCTTGTCGATGCTTTCGTATATTTAATGCGGGGCACACCGTTGATGCTACAAATTTTATTCGTCTATTATGCATTACCAATCATCACAGACGGTGCCATTCAAATGGATGATGCGACGGCAGCAGTTCTTACCTTCGTATTAAACTACGCAGCTTATTTATGTGAGATTTTCCGTGGGGGTATTCAATCTATCTCTCGAGGTCAGTACGAAGGGGCGAAGGTGCTTGGTTTTACCTATGCACAAACTATGCGTAAGATCATCTTGCCACAAATGTTTAAACGTGTATTGCCTCCTCTTGCGAATGAGACGATTAACTTATTGAAAGATACATCTCTCGTGTATGTATTGGCGATGAATGATATCTTGCGTATTACAAAATCTATCGTACAACGTGACTTTGATATTTCTGCATTCCTCGTGGCAGCATTATTCTACTTGATCTTTACCTTTATTTTAACGAATATCTTCAACTACTTAGAACGAAGATTTGCTGTATACGAAGATTAATCTAATTCTATGATAGTTTGTCGTATATAATGATATAGCTAGTTTTATAGGTGAGATACTTTTATTTGATGCTATAGATGCGATTTTGTAGATGAGATATCTTTACTTGAGGTGCTGGTTATATACTTAATATGACGACGTAAGAGGTACTTATGACATTTGTAAATATGGAGCGTATTGAAAAACGCTTTAATAATCAATCAGTATTGCGCGATGTGTCGCTTAAAATGAATAGAGGAGAAATCGTTTCTATTATTGGACCTTCTGGTTCAGGTAAATCCACATTTTTACGCTGCTTGGGCCAGTTAGAAACAATTGATGGAGGCTCTATTACCGTTGATGGTACGGTTCTTGCTAGTACTGAAAATGGGGTTGTAAAATATGCTTCTCCTCAAACTCAGCATGAATTATTGCTTCGTATGGGGATGGTATTCCAATCTTTTAACTTGTTCCCACATATGACGGTATTAGATAATATTATGATTGCTCCACGTATGGTAAAAGGTATGAAAGATGATGAAATCTCACCGATTGCAGAGCAACTACTCAATAAAGTAGGGTTATGGGAAAAACGTAATATGTATCCATCTCGCTTGTCTGGTGGTCAGCAACAGCGTGTAGCTATTGCTCGTGCGTTAGCGATGAATCCTGAAATCATGCTATTTGATGAACCTACATCTGCTCTCGATCCAGAGCTTACTGGTGAGGTCCTTAAGACGATTAAACAATTGGCGGACGATCACATGACGATGATTATCGTAACCCATGAAATGAACTTTGCTCGTGAAGTATCGGATCGTGTTATCTTTATGGCTGATGGTGTTATTCAAGAAGAAGGAACACCAGAACAAATTTTTAGTCATCCGCAGAACGAAAGAACGAAAGCGTTCTTGGATAATATGTTATAGGAGGTTCTATGAAGTTACGTTTATTTGCGGCAACCTTAGCTGTCATGGCTTTGGGAACGACTTCTATTATGGCGGAAGGTTTACAGAAGACGCCTGATATACCTTTATCTATTGTGGAATCTCAGAAGGATTCCGCATCTATTTTGCCAGAACAATACAAATCCTATGCTACTAAGATGAACACGGTGGTGAAGGATTACAAAAATGGTTATATGTTCTCGATTCCTTGGCGTGTAGCTGATGGCGTTATGTTAGATATGGACGTGCGTAGTGAAAGCGAACATATTCAAGGGTATTCCTTCAATTTAGCGGGCCCTACGCAAGAGGATTCCTATACAGTATCTTTTACTAAGCGCAATAATACACCACAAGAAGGAATATCTCAAAAAGAATGGAATACAACTTGGTATGGTGTACCTATTAAGGGCATGTCTAATGAGGAGTATTTAAATATCTGGCGCCAACATAGCAATAACTTTGAGCATAATGATATTGTTGGTGGGTTCTTTGCTAAGAAAGGTGCAGTTTCCGCACGCTGGGATAAGAGTACACCAAAATCTTATGCAGATATGACATCTACAGAGCCGGTTCAGTCTGTATTTGAAGCAGAATTTATCATGGAGAAAGATCCAACTCATCGGTACAATTTGTCTAGTACGTATGCACCTGTTCGTGCAGAGTTTATGGAGCTAGGTTTGATGGAGCATACAATCCCATCCTTTGAATTGATCAATAAGCGCGGTTCTAATGCTATTAAAGGGGTAAAAAAAATATTAACCGGCACAAGCGATATCAGTGTAGCTGAGGGCATCAAGTTTGCTTATCCAAAAGGCTTCACCCGTCTTAATGAAAAGGGCAAGATTGCTTTTACCAAACATAATATACGCCTTGATATTGAGTCTTTTACAATCCCTGTACAAGCTGTCAGCTCCGGTATGCCAACTATGATGGCTAAGCAGATGCTTGGTGATTATTATCTTAAACAATTGGTTGATGTGAACAAGGCCACGATTACTCGTTATGAAACGCATATCATTGACGGTAATGTGATGTTCTATTTGGCGGGCCATATGAAAAATCCAAATACATCTGATACATCTGTAGCGGAACCAGTATCCTTTGGTGCAACAATTATTCTTGGCAATGAAGGTAATGTAGCAGTAGCTCGAATGATTGGTCCATCCACTAGCAATCTTGCTACTCAGGAACTTATAGATATATTAGATGGTTTTAAATTGACTACTACACTTAATACAAATCAATCGTCTCAGGTTCTTTAATATACGCATAATATTCTTTTATTTGTATAATTCTGTACGATTTGTGCTATAATGTAATAAATCCTCAGAAAAAAGAGGAGTTTTCCTTGATGGTCTAGAATATATTAGTATAGGCTAAACGATATTTGATCATATCCCCTTTGAGGGATTAGGAATAGGAGGGGTTATTATGGTTACCTACAAAACTATTGTCGTACCTACTGATGGTTCTGAAAATGCTAAACGTGCGTTGGAACATGCTCTCGCTGTAGCGGATCGCAACCAAGCTGAATTGATTGTTGTTCACGTTGCAAATATTGTGTCTGCTATTTCCAATTTTGATCAAACACCAATTTCTGGTGGATATGTATCTGAGCAAATTGCTGAGGATATGGAAGAAACTGGTAAGGAAATTCTTAATGATGTAGTGAAAGAAATTCCTGCAGGCGTAAAAGTTAAAAGCGTATTTGAAGTTGGCTCCCCTGGACCTGCACTACTTGCAGTGGCAAAAAAATATAATGCTGATCTCATCGTAATGGGTAGCCGTGGTCTTGGCCCTTTGAAAGGCTTATTCATGGGTAGCGTAAGTAGCTATGTAACTAGCCACTCCACTTGCCCTGTATTGATCATTAAATAATTTATATCTTATATCTTATATAGATATGATAAAAAAAGAGACTTTGGTTTCTCAAAGTCTCTTTTTTATGTTAAAAATGATATAATGTCTATATGTATGCCATACATATTGGTGTTATACGTTAAGACGTATCGATTAGTGACATAGAAGAGCTACAAAAAAGAATGGATAGGATTAAAAAAGGGGGATTATATGACCGACAAACAAGAATCATTGCTGAAGCTAGCAGAACTGTTTAAAATCTTGGGTGATCCTACACGCCTTAAAATAGTAGAGCTATTACTAGAAAATGAAATGTGTGTTAATCACATTGCAGAAACCATGGAGATGGGACAATCTGCTATTTCTCATCAATTGCGTGTATTGCGCCAAGCGCGCCTTGTTACATATCGTAAAGATGGGAAAACAGCATATTATTCTCTAAACGATGATCATGTTGAATGTTTAGTCGGAACAGGCTGAGGCGTTTTATCATCGTCTGACCCAGTGCAAAAACGTTCGTCA
>OKQE01000371.1_pt1 | contig 11806 bp, 6 predicted proteins | sample 1612211 | NCBI WGS metagenome assembly OKQE01 (sample SAMN04436785, study PRJEB24849) | human gut metagenome | biome: human gut; feature: NICU; material: stool | host: Homo sapiens | place: USA: Saint Louis, MO | collected 2011-03-31
CACTAGCTCCACTGGTTCCGACGCAGGAAAAACATTAAAAATTGGTGCTTCCCCAGTACCTCACGCTGAAATTCTAGAGCAAGTAAAACCAATCCTTGCTAAAGAAGGCATTAAATTAGAAATCATCGAGTTCAGCGACTATGTACAACCAAATGTATCCTTGAATGACAAAGAAATTGATGCGAACTTCTTCGCTCACATTCCTTACCAAGAAAACTTCAACAAAGAAAAAGGTACTCACATTGCAACAGCAGGTGCCGTACACATCGAGCCAATGGGCATTTACTCTAAAAAAGTAAAAGATTTGAAAGAAGTACAAGATGGCGCTCAAGTAGCTATCCCATCTGATGCAACAAATGGTGGTCGTGCATTACTATTGCTTTCCAAAGCTGGTTTAATCACTTTGAACGATCCTAACAGCATTTCTGCTACAGTACAAGATATCAAAGATAACCCTAAAAACTTAAAATTCGTTGAATTAGAGGCGGCTCAATTACCTCGTACATTAGATGATTCCACAATTTCTGTAATCAACACAAACTTTGCATTAGGTGCTAACTTGAACCCAACAAAAGATGCATTGTTCTTAGAATCTAAAGATTCTCCATATGTAAACATCGTATCCGTTCGTGAAGGCGATGAAAAACGTGAAGATATTCAAAAATTGATCAAAGCTTTACAAAGCCCTGAAATCAAAAAATTCATCGAAGATAAATACAAAGGTGCTATTCTTCCAGCATTCTAATGGAATCGCTTAGAATAGACTCCTCCAAATAAAAAAACACTAACAACTATCATACATACTTAACTATACAACAACAGAGGCAAGTTGATTCGCTCAACTTACCTCTGTTGTTTTTATGTATAATACAATATAAATGTAATCCTCTACATCAGTTTTCATAACCAATAATTGTATATATAAATATGCTAGAAAAGAATAACCTATACTAATATTCCAATATATAATAGATTTAAGCACCTATTCAAGATAGAAAAAGGGTCCCGAAGGACCCCTTTTATTATTTACGAACCATAGCTCGTAATTCTTGCATTTCTTGTTGCAATGTCACAATATCTTGACGTAAGTTATCATTTTCTGCTGTCAGAACTGTAAGTTCACGACCATAGGCTTCTTTCATAGCTACCATTTCATCATGCAATACTAGCACAGAAGAAATTGGGCCATTACGATAACGTTCTGGTATAGCTTTTTTCTCTGGACTATTACCAAATTTAAAAGTTGCACCTCCATTAACCATAGTGCCACCACGTACCATAGATACACCAGCATGGAACATAGTAGATTCTTTAGTATAATGAGCCACACCTAATGCTACGGCGTTCACATTTTTATAATGTCCAACGCCAGCCATAATTTGTGTTGGTTCTAATGGATCATATTGAATTGGTTTTAATGCAGATAATGCAGCACCTAGGGCATCGCCTCTACGACTTTCCTTGCGTAATTCTTGTAAATCACTACCAAGTTCACCAATTTGGCGCTCTAATTTTTCATAGTTATGATTATCTCCTTTAGAACCGCCTTCTAAAGATTTACGGAAATCATCTTCTGTTTTATTTTCATTACCTTTGATTTCTTTCCAGTATTCATAAGCAGATTTGCCTTTAGCGCCATCTTTACCGGCTTTCCCAGCATCACCTTTGTCACCTTTAGGGCCTACTACGCCAGTTTCACCTTTATCGCCTTTAGGTCCTACTGCACCTGTTGCGCCGGCTTCACCTTTTTCACCTTTAGGTCCTACTGCACCATCTTTACCTTTTTCACCTGTAATAGCCTTGATAAAGTCGTCTTTTGTCTTGCTTTCGTTACCTGGTAATCCTTTCCACACTTCGAAAGCAGACTTTCCGTCAGCTCCATCTTTACCAGCTGTACCAGCATCACCTTTAGGTCCTGCTACACCAGCTACTCCAGCGTCACCTTTTTCGCCTTTAGGACCTACTTCACCGTCTTTACCTTTTTCACCTGTAATGGCCTTAATGAAGTCATCTTCTGTCTTGCTTCCATTACCTGGTAGGTCTTTCCATACTTCGAAAGCAGATTTTCCTTTAGGACCTACTTCACCTTGTATACCTTGATCACCTTTAGGCCCTACTGCACCTGTATCACCCTTATCACCTTTAGGACCCTGAATACCTTGTGGGCCTTGTGGACCTACTCCACCAGTACCACCACCAGTACCACCTGGTCCTTGTGGTCCCTGTGGCCCTTGTGGCCCTTGTGGGCCTACTGCACCGGCTTCACCTTGCGGACCAGTAATAGCTTTGATAAAGTCATCTTTTGTCTTGCTTCCATTACCTGGCATTTCTTTCCATACTTCAAAAGCAGATTTTCCGTCAGCCCCAGTATCACCTTTGGCTCCAGTTTCACCTTTTTCGCCTTGGTCACCTTTAGCACCTGGATCGCCTTTATCACCTTTGTCACCTTTAAAGTCTGGGTCACCTTTTAGTTGATCTTTATCTAAGCTAAAAGTATATGTTTTACCATATTCTCCACCGTCATTCGTAGTAATCGAGATACCTTTACCTGGTTTTAATACTTCTTTCAAGGAATCTACAGTCAATACAGGGCTTGTAGTAGAGGAAGAACCATCTTTACCACCTGTAGTCAAAGTTAATTGACCTTTATCGTTTCCACCCAAGGTAATATTCATTGTAGGATGAGCAAAGTTAACACCTGTAAACGTTGGCGTATTAAGCATGCCAATACGCAAAATAGAGTCCATAGGATCTTTATAGGTAATCAAATTATCAGAACTATATAACGTTGGCGCCGCATACTCGCTTTTACCATCAGGAGCTTTTGCACCAGCTTGTGGCGCCACTCCATACACAGTATTTGCCTTGCCTTGGATCTTAATCTCTTTATCACCTGGTGTGTACACACGTGCATCAGGTGTTGTAGTAGCTACAGTTCCATCTGCATTGAATGGCACATCATTACCTGCCAAAATTGTATTGCGTTTTTCTAAGGCTTTTAATTGCGCTACATTGACAGCATCAGTATCTTCTCCACCGGCTGCTACATTAATAATTTGGCGTGTTTTGCGATAACCTGGACGTCTATCACCTACAGACACAGCGGAATTAGTTGCTTTCCACGTAGGATCATTTGCACTCGCAAATGCAGCACTGGAAAAATGTGGACCATGTAAAGCTGCATCATAACCATTAGTAGAGGCATCATTCGTCCCGCGATCCGCATAGGACTCTCCACCTAATGCAACACCATGTCTTACAAATGTCTTCGCACTTAAGCCAAGGCTAACACCAGCATAGGCCTCCTTATTTTTTCCTGATTCTCCAACCTCACTACCATGACCAATAGCAATAGCCCCATTTCCATAGGTCTTTGTATTGCCACCTACTGCAATGGCTGCAAAATCATTTGCATAAGCACTATATCCCACGCTTACAGACTGACTTCCCTCTGCATGTGCGGAATCACCTAGCGATGTTGCACCTACTGCATTTGCAGTCGTTGTACGACCTACAGCGACTGTATTGTCTGCACTTGCCTTGGATGAAGCACCGATAGCCAAGGAGGAGTTTGCAGCCAACGCACGAGTACCCACCGCTGTACTATGTACTCCTGCTGTTATTGTGCCTTCACCAATATTGACGCTATAACTACCAGTTTCACTAATTCCTTTACCAATAGCTACTGTATTTTTTGAATTCTCACCAATTTGTACATTACGTCCAATCGCAATGGCATTCTCACTCTTAGATTGTGCCCTTGGACCAATGGCAATAGCCCCCTCTTTGGTAGCTCCATTATTTTTCTCATTGCTATCTACCCCAAGGTCTCGACTTTTTATAGAAATGTACCGTGGCTTTTCACGTTCTACACGATTGCGAAGTACTTTTAATTGCCCTACTGTGGCAGCATCTGTATCTTCATAGCCTGCTGCTACATTGGTAATTTGACGAGTATGTTGTACACCAGCTTTAGTACCACCTACAGATACAGCTCCATCTGTAGCATTCCAAGCGCTGCTAATAGCCGCATTGCCAGCTTTATTGGCTTTTTCTATAGCATCTGCATAGGCCTTTTCTGCATCTACCAAATCTTGATCTGCTTTTGCCTTTTGCGCATTCGCAGCTGCTATTGCAGCATCTGCATCACTCTCTTTTTTTTCTTTTTTACTCTCAGCTCGTTCAATTTCTTCTTCTGCTATTAAAACTTTATAATTCGCTTGACGAATATTTTCATATAAAGCTTCTAGCGCTGGATTATCTGCTCCCGCTTCACCCACTTTATAATGTGTGTTACTCATTGGATTATATCCAATGTAAGCATCACTTTTACCAACACGATCTGCAATAGAACCACTACCTAATGCTACACCACTTGCTGCACTAGTAGTTGCCTCATATCCTATGGCTAATCCATCCACTGCATTCACATTAGAACTAGCACCTACAGCAATGGCATTCGCACCATCGACCTGACCACCAGTTACTGTATACTCTGTACTAGCTGCATAGCCCGCTATATGGCCTCCCAAGATTAATACACTTGCTGCATATACTGCGGCATTATTTTTTCTCATACTACACCCCTTATAGTTTGATAAAATCCTTAATTCATGCTAACAAATCGTTATGAATTAAGTTGAAACATTTCTTATTAATATTGATTATATACCACTTTTGTATACTATTCAAATCGAATTTTTTAAACATTATCGATGACTTTTGACATATAAAAAACCTCTGACTTTTACAAGTATGCAAAAGCCAGAGGCTAATACCTTACTGCTCTAAATTATTTACGAGCCATAGATTTACGTACGTCGAAAGCAACTGCTACGACAATGATCAAACCTTTAATAATCAATTGCCAGTATGGTCCCATTCCAACGAATGTTAAACCATAGTTAATAACTGTAAAGATTAACACACCAGCGATAATACCAGGTACAGTACCGATACCACCAGTGATAGATACACCACCTACAACAGATGCTGCGATAGCATCTAACTCGTACATATTGCCATAGTTGTTAGTAGCACCACCAGTACGAGCTGCTTCCAAAATACCACCTACGCCATACAAAGCGCCGGCGATAACGTAGATAATCACTAGTGTTATTGCTACGTTGATACCAGATACTACAGCCGCTTGTGGGTTACCACCAATGGCAAACATGTTTTTACCAAGAATTGTTTTGTTATATACCACATACATGATTAAAGAAATCACGGCAGCGATAATAACAATGTATGGAATCGTCATAAATCCTAGGTCTAAAGAACCTGTACCAATTTGCGTAAACTCTGGACGCAAACCACCAATTGGTTGGGAGTTATTTGGTTCCATATCAAAATACAAGGAACAAATACCGTAAGTAATAACCATAGTACCTAGTGTGGAAATAAATGGTACGATTTTTAAATACGCTACGATCACACCAGACACTAAACCGATGATAGCACCCACCACGATAGCAATCACGATTGGTAGAATCAAAGGTAATTCTGGTAAATGTTCAAAGAACGGACGTGGATAATCTGGCAACTGAGTTAAGGATGCCGATACCACTGCCGTCAAACCAACCACACGACCTGCAGATAAGTCACACCCTGCGGTAATCAAGATCATAGCAGAACCTAATGCAATGATAATACGTGGGGAAGACTGAATTAAAATATCACGAAAACTTGTGACGGATAAAAAGTTCGGGCTATACATAGAAATAGCCGCTACTAGTACTACTAGTACCAAATAGATAATATTCTGGGAAAGAAACTTTCCTAATTTACCTTGGCTCATACGATACCTCCTAGACTAAACCAGCTGTCGCTAGTTCCATTATTTTTTCTTCTGTCGCTTCATGTGCATCCAAGATGCCACTCATATATCCATTACTCATAACCATAATGCGATCACTCATACCCAATAACTCAGGCATTTCTGAGGAAATCATAATGATACTTTTACCAGCACTAGCCAGTTCATTAATAATGGAATAAATTTCATATTTCGCTCCTACATCGATGCCCCGTGTCGGTTCATCCAAGAGTAGGATTTCTGGATTCGTATTTAACCAACGAGCAATCAATACCTTTTGTTGGTTACCACCAGAAAGACTTTGAATTTTCGTTTCTGTAGATGGTGTTTTCACTCGCAAGGAAGTCACACCTTCTTTTGTATCGTCTAGTCGTTTTTCGTCATTTAATAATTTAAACTTATTTTCATATTTCGGTAGCGCTGCCATCGTTGTATTGTCTACAATAGTAAGCATTGGAAAAATACCTGTAGTACGGCGTTCTTCTGTAAGCAATGCCATACCCAGTTTTTTCGCATCTCGAGGGTGACGAATGCGCACTTCTTTGTCGTGCAAATAAATCTTTCCAGATTCAATACCACGAAGACCAAATAAGGCTTCGATAACCTCTGTTCGCTGCGCCCCTACTAAACCACCTACACCAAGAACTTCACCTTTACGAAGAGAGAAGCTTACATCTTTAAAAGAATGTGGATGAATAGATGTTAATTTTTCTACACGTAATACTTCTTCACTTGGAGTATTTGTTTTTTCAGGGAATAACTGAGTCATTTCACGACCTACCATTCGTTGAATGATAAGATCTGTCGTTAATTCATCAGCATGCCAAGTACCTATATATTGACCATCACGCATGATCGTTACTTCATCAGATATGCGTAGGATTTCTTCCATTTTATGAGAAATATATATAATTGCAACTCCTTTTTTACGTAAGGAGTTAATGATTTTGAAAAGATGTTCTACTTCATCACTCGTTAGGGAAGAGGTAGGTTCATCCATAACAATAATTCTAGATTGGTGGGAAACTGCTTTTGCAATCTCAATATTTTGTAGCTTAGAAACAGATAAATCACCAGCTAATTGTTCTGGGTCGATATCTACATCGATTTCATTAAACAAGGCTAGTGTATCTTCTTTCATTTTTTTATGGTCCACAAATGTAAAAGGGCCAATTTTTTTGGTTGGGAATCGACCTAACCATAGATTTTCCATAACATTACGCTGTAATACAGGGTATAACTCTTGATGGATCATGGAAATTCCCATTCCAAGAGCTTTTCGGGAATCTGTCATTTCTACTACTTCGCCGTCAATGACCACGTCCCCTTGATCAGGCTTATAAATACCGAACAGGCATTTCATAAGAGTAGACTTTCCCGCGCCATTCTCTCCCATTAGAGCATGTACGGTGCCTGGTCGGACTTTAAAAGTGACATTATCCAAGGCCTTTACGCCAGGAAATTCCTTCGTAATTTGGCGCATTTCTAATATGTACTCGCCCATACATTTTCCTCCTACTAATCAGATAATAAAGGGGGCAAAATGCCCCCTTACTGCATTTTCTTATTTGTCACCTAGAATCTTATCCGCATTTTCTTTTGTTACGATTTCGTAAGGTACCCAAATATATTTACCATCAACAATTTCAAAACCTGTATTGTCTTTATTTGGTGTTTCGCCTTTAGCTAACACATAGGAAAGATTAAATACAGCTTGACCTTGTTTTTTAGCATTGTTTAATACTGTACCCAATAATGTGCCGTCTTTCAACGCTTGTACTGCTGGAGTTGTAGCGTCAACACCTACTACTGGAATGTATTTGCCATTTGTGAAGTAGCCTGCTGCTTTCAACGCTTCAATAGCACCTAATGCCATGTCGTCATTGTTACAGATAACAGCATCAATTTTATCGCCGTAACGGCTCAAGAACGCTGCCATTTTTTCTTGACCTTTAACGCGGTCCCACATACCTGTATCGCTAGCTAACTCTTCTACTTTCATACCTTCTGCTTTAAGAGCTTTAACGGAGTGTTCTGTACGAAGTACTGCGTCTTGGTGACCTGGTTCACCAGTAATCATAACATAGTGGATAACACCATCATTGCTATGGTATGCTTCAGGATGTTTTTTGAAGTAATCTGCTAAGATTTTACCTTGCATTTCACCACTTTGTTCAGCTTTCGCACCTACATAGTATACTTTATCCCATTTAGCCATATCTTCTTTCAATGGTTCACGGTTCAAGAATACCAATGGAATGTTAGCTGCTTTCGCTTTATCAATGATAACGCCTGCTGCTGTGCGGTCTACCACGTTAACGCCGATTGCTTTGTACTTCTTATTGATGAATAAGTCAATCTTTTCGTTTTGTGTTGGTTGAGAGTTTTGGCTATCTACGATATCCACTTTAGCTTTGTCTTTAGCAGCTTTATCAATTTCTGCACGAACGCCACTCATGAAAGTGTCATCAAATTTGTAAATAGCAACCCCAATTTGAGGTTTGTCACCACTTGCTCCTTGATCGCTTCCGCAACCACCTAACACAAGTGCACCTACTGCTGCAGATGCAAGCATCGCTGCTTTCCAAGATCGTTTCATAATAATATCCTCCTTTTAGATATCCTATATACCTATAAGACTAGTGTATCTAGTCGTGGTACCTACCGTAACCAAGCTTCTTCAGCTCGTTTTGCACTGACAATATCAATCATACCTAACAATGTATAATAAGAGCCATTGCCGGAATATTCTAAATTAATCGTATGTGCTTTGTATGAATTGCGTTCTAATACACCTCGCAAAATAGGGTCCATTACTCCTACTGCATTACCCATAGCACTGCTCAAAATAATCCGCTCTGGATTAAATAAGTTCGCTATATTGGCTAAAGCAATTCCTAAATAATGCCCTACTCGTGAAAGAGCCTCTAAACACACTTCATCACCTTCTACTGCGGCCTCATAAATAGGCTCTACACGAAATGCTTTGCTCACAACCAATGGGTTATCTTGTACCGACGTATATCGGCCTTTTTCCATTTGTTCCACTACATAGGAATGAATCGATGTTTCCGATGCGATATCTTCCAAGCGCACTTCATTGCCCTCTTCATCTAATCGAATCACACCATATCCAATTTCCCCAGCACTATCGTTAAAACCGCGGTAAAGTTCACCATGATAAATCAAGGATATACCGAGGCCATAACTAAATTTAAGGACAATGAGATTATCCATTTCTTTACCATTGCCATAGTAATATTCGCCCGTCGATAAACAACGAACATCATTTTCTACATATACAGGCACATGGAATCGCTCTTCTAAGATATACTTGAAAGGAATATTATTCCATTTTCCATTAGGGGAGTAAATAGAAATCCCTTTTCCTGAATCTACAGGTCCACGCAAAACGAGGCCTATACTTTTAATTTTATAGTCTTCTTTAAAGATATCCTGTATGCCACGATACATATGTTGCATGATTTCATCAGCACTACAACCAATAATAGATGTTTCTAATTGCTGTAAAATTTGACGTCCTACTGTAGCCACATAAAAAACAATCGTATGTGTTCTTATATGAACAATCAAATAGGTTTCAATATCATGATTAAAGTCTAACAACATTGATGGGCGTCCCAATGCAGACCGTTCTTGACGATCTTCATAGACCAATCCTTTCCGAATTAAATTCGTACAAATATTAGTCACTGTGGGAGGCGTTATTTTGGTCTGTCTTGCAATCAAGGCCTTTGATACGGGGCCATGACGCCTGATGTAATTCAAAATAATTTCATCATTGCTTATTTGTGGCTTTATCATGATTCTATCTCCTTTACAGTGAATACACCCCATCACCAATTTCAGCAATATATAGACTAGGGGTAACACCTATTTGTTTCTCGTACTCTTCTGGAATAGCTCTCATAAAAGCCTCAATATGCTCATCTTTTACAAGGGCAATGGCACAACCACCGAAACCTGCACCTGTCATACGAGATGCAATACAGCCTTCTTGAGATCGTGCTAACTCAACAATCGTATCCAATTCTTTACCTGTCACTTCAAAGTCAACTTGTAAAGATCTATGAGATTCATTCAAGCAATGTGCAATCCCTGTTAAATCAGCGGCTTCCAAAGCTTTCATGAAATCTAATACACGTAAATTTTCAGTGATGACGTGACGAGCTCTACGCATCAACACATCATCAGAAATAGATTTTAAATCATCTAATGTAGCCAATGCCAAGCCAGAGATATCCTTATGCTTGCGAATAATTTCATGAGCAGCATCGCACTCACCTTTGCGCTCATTAAATTTAGAATCCACAAGGCCTCTTTGTTTATTTGTATTCATGATAACAAGAGTATGTCCATGCCAGTTCAAAGGAACTAGTTTTCGTTCCATATGCGTGCAATCTAACAAGACACCATGGCCTTCTTTACCGTGTGCAATCGCATACATATCCATAATGCCCACTTTTACACCTACGAAATGGTATTCTACATACATGGCCATTTTTGCCAGTTCCGTGCGATCAATTGGAGTTAGACCCAACTCTGAAAGCAACATATAACCAGTTAAATCTAGCATACATGCAGAAGAGGACAAGCCTGCACCAGCTGGCAAATTACCATTATAATAAATGTCCATACCTGGTACCTTGTGACCCTTATCTTTTAAGAATTGAATCACACCTAATGGATAATTAGCCCAATCGTGTTCAATATTATATTGGAAAGGTTCATTTACATCAACCACTATGGTCTTTTCCATATTATCAGAGTGTAAACGTACCTTGCTATCTTCACGTAAACGAATGGCTCCATAAATACCTACTTTAAGTGCCGCTGGGAATACATGACCACCATTATAGTCTTGGTGCTCACCAATAACATTCACGCGACCTGGAGCAAAATAACAATGCACCTCTCCTGAACCTTCGCCAAAGAAGGACAGAAAACGCTGTTGTAATTTTTCTTTATTCATTTGCTTGTTCAACCTCACTATATAGTTTGCGCAACTCCGGTGCTGTTTCTTCTACGGCACTCGTATTCGCTGCTGCCCATGCCCCCATTTCAGAGGATGCATAGTATTTAATTTTATTGGCTTCTCTGAAAGGAGGATAGAACTGAATATTAAAGTGGTAATATTCTTCATGTCCTTCATATTCAGGGCTATTCACTGGGTTTTGATGATATACCATCATGTATGGGAATGGCATATCAAATAAACGATCGAAGGCTTCCGTTAATGTTTTTAACATATGTGCCAAATCTTTCGTTTCTTTTTCAGTGCAATCCGTAATGTAGTTCATATGACGTTTAGGCACTACGAACACACCATATGGATAATCTGTGAAGAACGGAATATAGGCTAAGAAAGAGTCATTTTCTCCCACAATGCGAGCATCTTTTTCCTTCTCAACTTGATTCATTTTACAGAATAAGCATTCACCATGTTCATGATGATGATCTTTCGCACTATCTAGTTCCACTTGTAGCTTCTGCGGTACAAAGGAATAGCCATATAATTGACCATGTGGATGTGGCATTGTCACACCTACAGCTTCCCCTTTATTTTCAAAAGGATAAATATATTTAATTTTTTCATCTTTTGCTAATTCACTATGACGCTCTTTAATAAGGTTTAGTAATTTAACAATATGATCTTCCGATAATTCGTAAAATTTAGCAGTATGCTCTGGAGAATATAAGATAACTTCACATTTCCCATAGTTTTCTTGACTTTTGTAAAAGTCATTACCATCTTCATAAGGAGCCTCTGGCATTTGCGTTAAGGCTGGAAAGTCGTTATCATATTTCAACACATCATAATCTGCAGGGACTTTTTTATTAATACCTGGGCAGAATGGGCACCAATCCTTTGGCATCGTTGGGCGTGCTTTACGGTTTGAAGCGACCATTGTCCAAGTCCGCAATAAAGGATTCCATCGTAATTCCGACATGGAATACCTCCAATCT
>OKQE01000373.1_pt1 | contig 11788 bp, 1 predicted proteins | sample 1612211 | NCBI WGS metagenome assembly OKQE01 (sample SAMN04436785, study PRJEB24849) | human gut metagenome | biome: human gut; feature: NICU; material: stool | host: Homo sapiens | place: USA: Saint Louis, MO | collected 2011-03-31
AATAGAAATTCTAAGTGCCTTAAAACCCATTTCTCCAAATAGAGCAATGTCTTCTCTAAATCTGTGATAAAAATCAATTCCATCATGAGAAGGATATCTCTTGCCCTCTTCTATATCTTTACATATTTCACGAGGTACTTCATAGGAACCACTAGTATCTAAATCCATTATACCGATTCCCTTACCATCAACATTCCAAGCACCTTCACATTGGTGCGCAGCTATGCTTCCTCCCCATAAAAAATCTTCTCTTAATTTCATAATAAAAACCTCACTCTAAATTTATAGAACTATATTAATACATTCTTCCTTGTTACTTATAGTATCTTTAGATACTGGAATTACATCAAGATACTCGTGAGTATTTGTAACCACCATTATAATAGTTGGATCAAAGCCATCTTCTTTTACTTTATCAAAATCAACTTGTACTAATGGTTGTCCTGCTGCATTTTTTGGCGCCAATGGATTTTCCACTGATTTAGCCCCTGCTTCTGGAGTACCTTTATCGCTTACTTTATCTGCTGGGTACCATTTACCATCATTAGCTAATACCAATGGATTTTTCGCATCTGCTGTTGCATTTGTACCCTCTTTCAAGGATCCATCTGCATTTACTTTGCTTGGTTCATAGTATTTACCATTGTTAGCTTTTACATAGTCTTTACCACCTGCATCCACAGCATTGAAAGTATTCGCACCGTTAGCAACATTACCCAATTGGTTTGGAGTATTTACGTTGTTACCTGGGTTATCTGTTGTGTTATCCACATTTGGATTTACCAAGTTAGTGTTCACTATCGTTGGTGTTGCACCAGCTTTCGGTGTAATTGTTGGTGGCTGTTTTGGATCCGTTGCATTTGGAGTTACCTCTACTGCATCACGTGGATACAATTTGCCATCATTCGCACGTACATATCCATTAGTTGGGTTACCCGCTTTATCTCTTTCGATGTTTGGTGTGCCATCTGGATTTGTACGGTAGAACGCATCGCCTACTTTTACCACTGGTACTTGTTTACCTGTTGTTGGATCTATGATTGTGTTGGATACAGGAAGTCCAGTTACGTTCACTTGTACATGAGATGTTAAGTTGTCATCTGTTGTAACAGATACTGTTGTGTTACCACCATTACGGAAGTTCACAGTATCATACGGTTTTACGAAGTCAACATTTGTACCATTGCCTTGTAAGTTCCAACCTGCATTCAATACGTCAGATACTGTGGCTGCATTGTTGCCAATATACTTAGGATTTGCCACACGTTGTGCTGGATCTGTTGTGATATTGCCATTCACATCAAGATAATTACCCTTGTCATCCACTTTATATGGTGTGTTCAAGTCTTGTGCGTCAGTCGCAGTGATTGGAGCTTTTACATTACCAGTATTCGTAGTTGTATTTGGCTCTGTAACCTCTGTTCCATCTGGGTTGAAAGCTTGTTTTTTCTTGTCATCCACAGTTGGAATGTTGTTTTTCACATTATTCAATGTAGTTGGCGCTGCGACCGCTTTATTCGGTTCATTCGCTGTGTTCACCACATTAGGGTTAGTCAAGCTATTACCAAATGTAACAGGTTGTTTACCGTCTTTTGGTGTTACCGTAGTCGCATTTGTAACTGGATCTTTGCCAAATGTTACATCGCCTGCAGGATAGTAGTTACCATTGTCAGCTTTCACATATCCATTAGTTGGATTGTTGTCACCATCTTTTTGGATATTTGGTGTACCATCAGCATTCACAGGGTAATAATTATCGCCTACTTTAGTCAATTGAACTGGACCATTTGGTGTTGCAATTGTCGTAGCAATTGGTAAGCCTGTTACGTTGAAAGTCACATCGCTTGCAGTACCTTCTGCATTCGTTGTCACTACCGCTGTCGTATTACCACCGTTCACGAAGTTTACAGTGTCATATGGTTTTACGAAATCTTTCGCAGTGCCATTGTTTTGTAAATTCCAACCTGCGTTCAATACGTCAGATACTGTGGCTGCATTGTTGCCTACGAAGTTAGGATTTGATTTGCCATCTTTTGTTGTTGGTTTCAACAAGTCCGCTGCTTCTTCTGCTGTCAATGGCGCTTTGTTAATGTTTGCTACATTACCTGCATCTGGTTTATCTGTTCCATCAGCATTTGTTACTTTTTTATCAGCATCATTCACTGCTGGAATGTTGTTTTTCACATTGCTCAAGGATGCTGGACTTGTGGTTCCTTTTGGTCCATTAATTGTTGTTTTAACAGGACCTGTTACATCCTCGCCTTTTCCATCTGGTTTAGTATTGAAGATTTGGTTTCCATCTTTATCTGTTTTACCAGTTGGATATACTTGTTTACCATCTTTATCTGTGTACACCACAGGTGTTACCGCATTGTTTGTAGACGTTTGGTCATCTACTTTTACAGTGATTGTACGTACACCTTTGTCATCTGTTTTACCAGATACGATAGCTGTACCTTCGCCAACAAATTTCACTTCGTTTGCATTTTTTACTGTATCGGAGTAATCCTTAGTCAACTCACCTGTTGTTTTGTCAGAGGATACAATCCATCCCATGTTACGCAAATCACCTACAGTTGCCACTGTATTGTCGCTTACATTCGGTTCACCTTGTTCTGGTTTAGACAAGTCTACTAAGTTATTACGAACTGGCGCTTTACCATTAACTTCTGGGTCACTATAATTTGTTAATTTGCTAGTTACATTATCCAAAGTTGTTGGACTTGTTGTGCCAGTTTTATTAGTTTCCGGTGCTGGGTTTACCAAGGATGTTTTCAATGGTTTTGCCGCTGTATCAATTGGGTTGATCACATTGCCATTACCATCGATAGGTTCTCCATTGCTGTTCACTTTCGTGCTTGGGTTACCTTGTTCATCTACTGGTTGACCTTTGTCATTTACTTTGTAGAATTTATCTCCAATTTTGGATACTGGTATACCATCTGCTGTTGTGTATGTCACAGGCAAGCCTGTTACATTGTATGTCACATTGCTTGTTGTACCATCATCAGATGTTGTTACAACCGCTGTTGTATTTAAACCGTTCACGAAGTTTATAGTGTCATATGGTTTCACGAAGTCTTTCGCAGTGCCATTGTTTTGTAAATTCCAACCTGCGTTCAATACGTCAGATACTGTGGCTGCATTGTTGCCTACGAAGTTAGGATTTGATTTGCCATCTTTTGTTGTTGGTTTCAACAAGTCCGCTGCTTCTTCTGCTGTCAATGGCGCTTTGTTAATGTTTGCTACATTACCTGCATCTGGTTTATCTGTTCCATCAGCATTTGTTACTTTTTTATCAGCATCATTCACTGCTGGAATGTTGTTTTTCACATTGCTCAAGGATGCTGGACTTGTGGTTCCTTTTGGTCCATTAATTGTTGTTTTAACAGGACCTGTTACATCCTCGCCTTTTCCATCTGGTTTAGTATTGAAGATTTGGTTTCCATCTTTATCTGTTTTACCAGTTGGATATACTTGTTTACCATCTTTATCTGTGTACACCACAGGTGTTACCGCATTGTTTGTAGACGTTTGGTCATCTACTTTTACAGTGATTGTACGAACACCTTGGTCATCTGTTTTACCAGATACGACAGCTGTACCTTCGCCTAAAAATTTCACTTCGTTAGCGTTTTTCACTGTTGCAGAGTATTCATCAGTAGTGACTGCACCATTTTCGCCTGTTGTTTTGTTAGAAGATACAATCCAACCCATGTTACGTAGATCACCTACAGTAGCAGCTGTGTTATCGCTTACTTTTGGTGCATCTCCATTTGCTGGTTTGGATAAATCTACTAAGCCATTATTCGCTTTTGTAGAACCTGGAACTTCTTTTCCATCTACTGTATCACCATATTTATCTAAGCCAGATGTTACATTGCCTAATTGTGTAGCTGTTGTTGTATTAGGTTTATCTCCTGCTGGTGTTGGATTAACTAACGCAGTTTTTAATGGTTTTGTTGTATCAACTGGTTCAATTACATTGTTATTTTCATCAACCAATTTACCATCATTATTTGTGCCTACTGCTGGTTTACCTGCATCACTGATAGGTTGACCTTTATCGTTAACTTTGTAGTATTTATCTCCTACTTTAGATACTGGTGCACCATCTTCTGTTGTGTATGTCACAGGTAATCCTGTTACGTTGAAAGTCACATCGCTTGCAGTACCTGCAGCATTCGTTGTCACTACAGCTGTTGTATTACCACCGTTCACAAAGTTTACTGTATCATATGGTTTCACGAAGTCTTTCGCTGTGCCATTGTTTTGTAAGTTCCAACCAGCGTTCAATACGTCAGATACTGTAGCTGCATTGTTGCCTACGAAGTTAGGATTTGCCACTCCATTCACAGTAGGTTTCAACAAGTTAGCTGCATCTCCTGCTGTAATTGGCGCTTCTGTATTGTTTTTGCCATCAATTGCAGTTCCATCTGCCTTATGAGCTGTTTTATCTTCATCATTTACTGTTGGAATGTTGTTTTTCACATTGCTCAAGGATGTTGGACTTGTTGTACCCGTTTTATTAGCTTCTGGTGCTGGGTTTACCAAGGATGTTTTTAATGGTTTATCTGTAATGTTCACATCAGGAACTTCCTGTCCATTTGCATCAAGTGGCTTACCATCTTTGTTGAACTTCGTAACTGGCGCACCTGTACCATCTAATGGTTGACCTTTGTCATTAACTTTATAGTATTTGTCACCAATTTTTGTCACTGGTGTACCATCTTCTGTTGTGTATGTCACAGGCAAGCCTGTTACATTGTATGTTACATTGCTTGTCTTACCATCTACTGTAGACACTACAGCTGTGGTGTTCAACCCATTTACAAAATTAACTGTATCATATGGTTTCACAAAATCTACGGCTGTACCATTACCTTGTAAGTTCCAACCTGCATTCAATGCATCGGATACTGTAGCGGCATTGTTAGGATTTACATAATTATTGCCAGCTTTATTCGTTGTATTTGGTGCTGCTTGAGATTTCGTCGCATTGCTTGGCGCATCTGCTGTATTGGCAGTATCACTATTTTTAGTATCAGGAAGGTTAGATTTTACGTTAGACAATGTTGCTGGAGTAGTTGTTCCTTTTGGTCCGTTCACAGAAGTAATGACTTCTGTGCTTGGAATTTCCTTACCCGTACCATCTGGATTTTCAAAGAATTTAACTGTCTTAGTTCCATCTCCATTATCCACTTCTTGAGGATATACTTTAGTACCATCTGCTTTCGTGTAATTCACAGGAGTCACAGTTTTATTGAGACCTGTTTGACTATCTACTTTTACAGTAATTGTACGTACACCTTTGTCATCTGTTTTACCAGATACAATAGCACTGCCTTCACCGACAAATCGTACTTCATTCGCATTTTTCACTGCCTCAGAATATTCAGTGGCAGTTGTTGTTCCATTAGCACCTGTTGTTTTATCGGAAGACACAATCCAACCCATATTACGGATATCTCCGACTGTTGCTACTGTATTATCCGTTACATTTGTATTCGTTAAATCTCGCAAACTATTTTTAGCTGGCTCTTTACCATTCACTGGATCAGCTTTATAATTCTCCAACTTGCTTGTCACATTATCCAAGGTAGTAGGACTTGTTGTGCCTGTTTTATTAGCTTCAGGTGCTGGATTCACTAAGGATGTTTTTACAGGATTATTAGTTGTATTAATCGGATCGATGACATTACCTGCATCATCTACTGGTTTTCCATCTTTATTAACTTTCGTACTTGGATTACCTTTAGCATCTAATGGTTGACCTTTATCATTAACTTTGTAGAAGTTATCTCCAATTTTAGATACTGGATTACCATCTTTATCAGTATAGGTAATCGGTAAGCCTGTGACATTATATGTTACATTGCTTGTTTTACCATCCACAGTGGATACAACAGCTGTCGTATTCACACCGTTTACAAAGTTCACTGTGTCATACGGTTTTACGAAATCCACCGCTGAACCATTACCTTGTAAATTCCAACCTGCATTCAATACGTCGGATACTGTAGCAGCATTATTTGGATTGATATAGCTGTCGCCAGTTTTATTCGTTGTATTTGGTGCTGCTTTAGATGTAGTCGCATTACTTGGATCTGTCGCTGTATTTGTAGTGTCGCTATTTTTCGTATCAGGAAGATTAGATTTCACATTCGTAATATTAACTGGGTTTGTACCATCTTTGTCAGATACTTTGATATTACCATCATCTGTTTTCGATAATTTTGGTCCTTGATCTCCACCTACTTGAATAGTGTTGAAAGAAGGATTCTCTACCGTAGCAAATGTGATTTTACCATTAGCATCATGTTTTACATCTAGGTTTTTACCAGCGATCATTTCTATAGTGCTACCTGCTTTGATAAGTTCGCCAGTTTCACCAATACCACTGCCTGCATTTCTTGTACCACCATCAGCAGTCGCTTTCAATGTGAAAGCAGCATTATTCACAGCATTAGCAACTGTTTCTACAGTAGCAATTTTTCCTGCGTCAGCAGTTGGTACTTCCACGGTACCTTTTTTATCGCCTTGTTCAACAGTATTCACAGTACCTGTATTAACAGCAAGACCATCTTTACCTGTAGTAATTGTTTTATTATCGGTTTTAACTTTTAAGCCATCATCTGTTACTTCTAAAGACTTATCTCCTGGTTTTACAGTAATTTTGTTATCTGTAGTTTTTTCTAAACCATTACCAGTGTTTACATTGTATTTAATTTTAGAGGTTGCCTGATCTGTTGTCGTTTCTACGACAGCTGTTGTACCCTCACCATTAACAAAGTTCACAGTGTCATATGGTTTCACGAAATCTTTCGCTGCATCATTATTTTGTAAGTTCCAACCAGCGTTTAACACATCACCTACTGTGGCTGCATTATTTGGATTTACATAGTTTGGACCTGTTGCATCTGTGGTGTTAATAGGCGCATGGTTTGTAGTAGGTACATCTGTACCTGTTTTAGCACCATCTAAGTTGCTGCCTACATTAGTAATTGGGTTACCACCATTATTCAAACCATCTTTTGTTAAAGATACTGGTTGTTTACCATTAGTAACAGGTGTGATTGTTACACCGTCACCATTAATCGCTGTTTTGTCACCTGCTGCATTTTTGAATCCAGCACTTGTTAAATCAATCAAATCTTTTTGTAAAGAATAGATAAAGTTTTTACCAGCTTGTTTCACCGTTAAATTATTGCCGGCTTTGAAAGTTACAGTCTCGCCAGCTTTGATTAATTCTACTGTAGCATCTGTCACTGTACCCTTATCATCCTGACCTGCTGTCGCTTTCCAGCCCATGGATTTTAAGGTGTTCACAAGTTGATCAGCAGTGACTAAATTACCACCAGTCGTATTCGCTGTTGGCACGCCATCAGTTCCTGTTGTAAGGGTCGCTGTTTTTGGAGTTAATGTAATCGTGTCGCCTTTTGCCGCTACATCTAACAATGTGCCATCGCTAGATTTAACAGTAAATTTAATACCACCTTTTTTATCTAGTCCTTGTTCATCTGTTTCTGTAGCAGCACTTGTTCCGTTCTGACCTGCTAATTTAATCGTGTTCTTAGCTACTGCATGGAATTGACTACCATTGATGGCATCTGTAGATGTGTCAGAAATTTCTCCAGCTTTTACATTTGTAATTTTTACAGGTTCTGTACCATCTTTATCGGATACTTTAATAGAACCATCAGCTGCTTTAGCAAATTTAGGCCCTTCACTACCACCTACTTGTACAGTATTGAAAGATACGTCATCTCTAGTAGCAAAAGTAAATTTACTACCTGCTTGTGTAATCTTAATGTTTTTATCTGCTTCAAAAGTAACTTTGTCGCCTGCTTTCACAGATTGATCTGTTGGTGTTGCACCTAACTCACCAGCGGCTGTTTTCTCAGAGGTCGCAATCCAAGCAGCACTATTTACAGCATTAACTACAGAATCTACGGTAGCTACTTTACCAGTATCACCATCTTTTACTTTCACAGTGCCCGGGTTAGCACCAGTAGTAACAGATTCAATTTCACCAGTATTTACTTTTAAACCCTTTTCATCAGTAGTTAACGTTTTATCTCCAGCTTTGACCTTTAAGCCAGCATCTGTTACTTCTAAGGATTTATCAGCTGTATTGACGGTTAAACCAGCATCTGTTGTTTTTAATGACTTATCCCCTGGGTTAACCTTAACTCCATCTGCTCCTACAGTTAAAGATTTGTCAGCTGCGCTCACAGTGATTTTGTTGGTCGCATCATCTTTTTTCAAGCCATCGCCAAGGTTTACGCTGTATTTCACAGTAGATGTTTTACCATCTGTACTTTCCACAGTAGCTGTCGTGCCATCTCCATTGGCAAAGTTCACAGTATCATAAGGCTTCACAAAATCTACAGCTTTGTTATTACCTTGTAAATTCCAACCTGCATTCAATACGTCAGATACAGTGGCTGCATTCGTCGGATTTACTTGATTAGCAGCATTCCCTAACGTTGGGGCTGCTTGGGATGTAGTAGCATTGCTTGCCCCTGTAGTAGCATCGTTATTTTTAGTGCTCGGTAAATTACCTGCCACATTGGAAATCGCATTACCACCATTATTCAAACCTGCAGTCGTTAACGAAACAGGTTGTTTCCCTGCAGTTACTGGAGTGACTGTCAGCCCAGCACCATTGATATCAGTCGTATCACCTGCATCATTTTTAAACTGAGCGCTTTTTAATCCCCTTAATTCTGGATTCAAGGAATAGGTGAATTTAGACGTTACACGTGTTCCAGTTTGACGGTCCGGATTATCTGGATCTTCATACACTGGTCTAGATGCATCTTCTTGATGTAAAACCAAATTATCGCCTACACGAATTTTTACTTCATCATTAAGGCGAATCTTATCGACATTGCCTGTAGCTGTTCCAGGGTTTTCTCGTGTCGTTGCTTTACCATCCGTAGAATGTATTTCAGTTCCTTTTGTAGCTAGCGCTCCATTTAATTTCAATACACCAGAGCTAGTTTTATCTTTTTCAGCCTCTACAGACCAACCATTAGACATACGCTTTGTAACGGAGTTCAACTGAGAACCATTAATAGCATCCGTGGAATCGTCCGCAATACGGCCAGCTGCTACGTTTTTCAATTGACGTTCTGCCCCTGGCGAGCCAAAAGATACTACGTCACCTTCAGAAGTATTTGAGCCACCTGCCCAATAGAATGTGTAAGCTACTTTTTTACTGTCAAATGGAACAATATGGCCTTCTTCATCATAGGAAATATCTGTTTGACGAGTACCAATCGATCTAGAATCAGCTCTAGAACCTGTACCGATAGCCACACCATTTTGCAGTTCCGAAATAGCGCCTGTACCTAAGGCCACACCACCTAATTTTGTGACACGGGCACCAGTACCAATGGCGGTCCCTAAATCTCCAGTAGATAAAGAGTGAACCCCCATGGAAATAGAACCATGACCATTTCTATTTACCGCCGAAGAATAATCTAAAGTAGCTGTATTCAAGATGTCACCATTTGTTAATTCGCCATAGGCCTGTTGAATACTACCAGATGCGTTTTCCATGACAACGGATCGTACAGTACGCTCTGTTGGTACACCACCAATCATTTCTGTTTTTTTCTCAGTTTTGATGAGGGCTTTTCCATCAGTACCTATTTTCTCTTTTTGGTAAATTACTGGCTGATTAGCTACCTTGGTAATTTCAGAACCACCGATCATGATAGAGGAATCACCTTGCGCCTGTGTTCCAAGACCCATAGCAATGGCACCTTGTTTACCAGAAGCAACGGCACCTTGACCTACCGCAATATCAGCCTCTTTCGTTGCTTGTGCTCCCTGACCGACTGCAACAGAAGAGTTTGTCGCATTAGAATGATCACCTACAGCAACAGCGGATTCTTCCGCCTTTGACTGATAACCAGCAGCCACAGCTGATGCTTTTGCACGAGCAGCGGTACCTGCAGCCACCGCATAATTACCTTGTGCTTCCGATCCCATACCGATGGCTACTGCTGCCTCAGCATTCGCTACTACAGAGGCTCCAGAACCGATCGCTGTAGCACCAAAGGCACCTTTTCTAACGATAGAGTTTGTACCAATCGCCACGCCCAACGGGGTGGTAGAGTGGGCTTGCATACCGATTACGGTTGAACCATCTTGACCATAGCTGGCTCGCCACGATCTATCTAGGCCTGCACCTACCAGTTCTTCATATTTCTTGCTAATTGTAATAGGTTGGCCATCTTTTCCTGTGCCAGGTGTTGTGGGTGCATCGTAATCATTTACAGTATTCGCTGGTCCACTAGTTGGATTTGCTGCTTTAAAATATTTCTTTCCATCATAGGCTTGAATATCGTTACCACCGATAACGATAGAACCCATACCGGCTACAGATTGCGCACCAATGGCTACCGATTGGTCCCCCATAGCACGAGTGTTACGACCTAAAGCTACACCTTCATTAATATCTACGCCTTGAAATGAGAAGAATCCAGGATTGCTGGCAGCTCCTGCATTATTATAATTACCTAATGTGCTAGTAGTACCGCCAAATGCTTTAACCAATACCTTATCGTTATCATCCGCATCCGTACCAACGCCAAGAGGTTTTCCATCAGCCCCTACGGAGCGATATCCTACCCCTGCACCAGCACCGATCGCGACTGAACTGTTAACGGCAGCATTAGTCCTATTAAGTCCTGTATAGGCATTCGTACCAATAGCCACACTACCGTCATCACCCCGTTGTCCCGTACTAGCATCATCTTTTTCATAATTACTTCTATTACTACCCGCACTTGCTTTAAAGCCAATGGCAACACTACGCCCCGCACCTTGGTCGCGACTTTTTGCATCCTTACCAATGATGATATCTCCCGCTTTTTTGGCAGCTGTTGAGTTACCAATTGCTATTGTATCATCTCCTTGTGCCTGTGCTTCCGAACCCAAGGCTAAGACCCCTGCTTTTTCTGCTTTCGCTAAGTAACCTATAGCAATTGTATTTTTATCAGTAGCTCTAGCCCCATATCCTAAAGCTGTAGCTCCTTCTTGATTCGCAAAAGCTGTTCCACCGACCGCTGTGGTGTACTTATTCGTTGATTTTGTACTACTACCTAAGGCAACACTAGATTCATTCGATGCATTTGCCTCTTTACCGATAGCAATGGAACTATCACCAGTTGCTTGACTTTTAGAACCTACTGCCACTGCTTGCTTATTACTTGCCTTAGTAAACAACCCAACAGCAACTGACTGGTCACTAGTAGATGTAGATTCAAACCCTAGGGCAATTGCACTGTCTCCTGTAGATTGTGCTCCTTTACCTATGGCTACAGTATTGTTATGCTGAGCCTTTGTTCCTGCTCCCAAAGCTACAGCGTTTTGTCCCGTTGCATTCGATTGTTCTCCAAAAGCAACACTATTACCTCCCCCTGAGCCTGGCTTATTTAGATCCGCACTGACTGTACTTGTCATCACTGGACTCACCGCCATAGCCATGGCAGCAGAGCTAATGACAATAGCCTTCGCCTTATTACGACCCACTCGTTTTGCTAATTCTGATACAACAACGTAGCAGCCTTTCGTTTTACTCCACACAACTTTATAAATACGATTTAATGCCATTTACTTTCTCACCTTTCATTGATCATCTATACCCATATAATTTTACTATCATTACTGTCTTGTATATAGGAAACACAAAAAAACCATAGTTTCTATCTCTTTTTATGCAACCACGGCATGGTATGTGCCTGGAAACCAAAGGCCATAATGAGAACATCGG
>OKQE01000379.1_pt1 | contig 11624 bp, 2 predicted proteins | sample 1612211 | NCBI WGS metagenome assembly OKQE01 (sample SAMN04436785, study PRJEB24849) | human gut metagenome | biome: human gut; feature: NICU; material: stool | host: Homo sapiens | place: USA: Saint Louis, MO | collected 2011-03-31
TTATACTTATATAACGTATACAATAGTATATAGTATAGTGTTATAACACATCATCTTTCGTAGAACGAAAGTACTTTCAATATTCCAAGTATTCTATATCATACATATAGTATACACTATTCCTCTAACGATTTATATAGCTTTCCTTAGTACTATAGCAGATAGTTTTTATAGTGAATACCCTAGGATAACACATGCATCCAATATAAAAATAGAGAATGATTGCCTTCTGGCAAATCATTCTCTATCACTTCAAATAGGATACTACAATCCTATGAATCTCTCAATTATTTTAAAACATGAGATAATTGTTTATTTGTTTCTTTTACTGTTTGTTTTGCAGTGTACCAAACAAGTTCGTTAATGTAGTAACGAAGTTCTTCGTTATTTACAGTCTCTGCATTGTTGCTTGCTGCAGCAAGAATTGCTTTTGCAATATCTTCGCCACGAACAGTTTCACCTTGTTGATCCAATACTGCTTTTACATTGGATAATGCATCTTGACGCACACTGCGTAACACATTCCAACCATAGCTATTGCTGTAACCATTTACAGCTTCTGTAGCCTTTTCATTATGTTTATTAAGGAATGTTTCATAATTACCAGAATGTTCGTATTTGTTATCACCATTCCAGTTATGAGCACGTTTGAAGAATTCCACACGGTTAGTTAAGTTGCGATCTAATACAGTAAGGAAGTCTTGGTTTACATCATGTTTAACAAAACGATCTTGACGATCTGTCAAACGTTCACCAGCTACTTGGCGTGTTACCAAACCTTGACGAACTTCATGAGCACGTTCCAATACTTTACCCAAATCTTCTACAGCTACTACTGTTTCTTGCATTGGTGCTACTAATTCATAGCCAACAGCTACGCCTGTTACGTTTGCTGGATTCTTTTGGCTATACAATTCATCGCTCATGGCAAAGCTAGAGCCTACTGTTACTAATAACGCTGCTGTTAAAATTGCTTTTTTCAATGTTATTCTCCCATTTCAAACATTACATAATATGATTCTAGTTTAGTATAAGTGTAAGTCAGTAGTACATATTATACACCATATCAATATCTTTTGTATACTATAATTTTCGATATACACTAATATTTTATCAATAAATTGCGTTAATTACACAAAATCGATAAAGAGCTGCAATACAACATGTCATTACATATCCATTGCAGCCCTTTTATCTTAGTTCACAGATTTCTACTTCATTCTTCTAAGAAATATACCTCTATAAGAAAGATTAACCTTTCTTCACATATTGAAGTACTTCCGCTAATTGTGCTTTTAAGTTATTAATTTCATCTTTTTGCACTTGGTTTTGTGCTTCTAAAGCTGATACTTTATCTTGTAAAGTATAGGAAGAACTGATAGGACCTTGACGGAATGTATCTTTCACAGCAGTTTCATCAGCACGAGCACCGAATTTCCAGCTCACACCTGCGTTCGCCATTAATTCATCACCACGGCTACCGATGGATGCGCCTGCATGGAATAAGGTAGACTCATTTTTGTAATGTGCAATACCTAATGCTAAGGCAGCTTCACCTTTGTATGCACCCACGCCAGCCATGATTGTTGTAGGTTCCAATGGATCATATTGTAAATGACGTAAGCCAGCCATTGCTGCCGCTTGTGCACCCAGACGGTTCACACGATTATTTACATTCATCACCATGTTGGATACACCTTTCAACTGAGATACGTTAACCGCATCTGTATCAAGAACACCTGGTGCCACATTCGCCATCACTTGACCACCTGCAGAGATGCCAGATTTCATCACTGGTTCTCCAGTTTTTGGATCTACCATTGGTTTTCCTGTCTTAGGATCTACTGCGATAGTCGGAGAGCCGAAGGATACTACTTTCGTAGGGTCTACCACTTCTCTACCATCTTTATCAAGGACAGGGTTGCCATTCGCATCTCTTACTTTAGCCGTTTCAGGTGTTACCACCAATCCATCTGGAGTAAATGCAGTAGATTGTGCTGGTTTCACAGGCTCAGCTTTTGCATCTGCTTTTGGTTTACCATTTTCTAAGTTATCAGCTTTATAGTATTTGCCGTCCACTAATACTAATGGGTTACCGTTTTCATCCTTAGGTGTTGGTGTGTTGAAAGTCAATCCTGTACCAGTCAATCTAGATGTAGGACCGTCTTGTACTTGTTTACTATCGATTGGGTTAATCGGTGTTGCTTCTGTCGCCGGTTTACCGTTATTCACCACTTTACCTGCTGCATCTTTTGTAGTGCCTGCTGGATATGGTTTGTTATCGATAATCACAGTACCTTCAGGATATACTTTACCTTCTTTTACCACAGCCTTTTCAGGGTAGTATTTACCGTCCACAACTTTCAATGGGTTGCCTGCTTTGTCAGTTTTACTTTCAAAGTTAGCGCTGTTCAATTTATCTAAGTCTTTTGCTAATTGAATAGATAATTTACCATTGTCATGGAATACGCCAATATTGCCTGTTGTTGTATCTGCTTTCGCCACTGGCTTACCATTTTCGCGGTTACCACCTGTAAATTCCATAGTGGAATTCAACGGTTTACTGATAGTTTGTCCATCATCACCTACAAAACGAAGGCCATCATCCATAGTAGCTACATTACGAGGTTTACCATCTGTACCTGTGTATTGGATACGATCCATAGTTGGTGCATTTGGAATCGGAGTTTTACCTGCTTTTGGTGTTACTACAGTTTTTCCATCTTTTACTTCTACTGTAACATCTGCTGGTGCATACCAGTTACCATCATTAGCACGAACTGCATCTTTTGGTGTATTTTCCAAATCAGCAGGTGCTTTTGCTGTAGAAATATCTACTTGAGAAGCATCTTTACCATCTTTGCCAGCATCTTTCAATGTTAAAGTACCTTTACCATCTTTAGCTGTAGCAGATACGCCATCGTTACCTTTAGCGTCTTTCACAGTCATAGCACCGTCTTTACCATCTGCTAACTGATCTTTTGGAGTTGCTCTTAATGGTTGTGCTTCTGGAGCTGGTTTACCATCTTTAAGAACCGTTTTTGTTTTAGGGTCTTTTGCAGAACCTGCTGGATATGGTTTGCCATCGATCATCACTGTACCTGCTGGATATACTTTTCCATCATTTACTAATGCATTTTCTGGATAGTATTCCCCATTAACTTGTTTCAATGGGTTACCAGCTTTATCTTTTGCAGGACCACCAGTTGTTACACTGTCGATATGAAGGTCACGGTTTACATCTACTTTTACATACGTAGTTGTTACTGTAGCACCATCTTTATCTTCCGCTGCATCCACTACCATAGATACTGTTGTATTCGCACCATTCACATATTTTACGTTATCCTTAGGATTAACTCTTTCATATGTTTTAGCCTCTTCACTGAAAGCTTTATCTGTGGATCCAATACCAATATTCCAGCCAGATTTTTGGATAGCTGTAGCTACAGAGTTACCTGTTACATACCCATCACCATCGTTTCTTACTGTGTCTGTTGGTTTGATTGGAAACTCTTCTTTCATAGCTTTGCCAGTTTTAGGGTCTTTTTTATAGATTTTACCATCTTCACCACGTACAGCCTTAACTTCTTTACCATCTGCATCAGTAATGATCACATTATTTGTTACACGGCCTTCTTTTAAAGCTACAGTAATTTCACGAGTACCATCAGCTAATGTTTTACCAGTTACTTGTACACCATTATCACCTTTGAACTCTACTTTATTGGCATTACGCATTTGCTCTGTATAGCCATTATCTTTGGCAGATACAACAAAGCCCATGTTTTGTAAATCTCCCACAGTAGCTGCGTTGTTAGGGTTAGAGTTTTCAAAGTTAATCAATCCTGCTTTATCAGCATTTTCTGGTTTTTCCTCTGGGAATTGTTCCTCTGCATTAGGCTTAGGTTCACCTTTTTCTAAATCACTAGCTTTATACCAGTTACCATCATTACCTTTTTCAAGAACATCACCAGCTTTATTTTTTGTGAACAACGGGTTAGCTACTGGAGTTGGTGCTTTTCCATTGTTTTCTTTTGCTGTTTTTGGTGCTCCATTAGGTTTTACATCTGCTGCATTATACCATTTACCATCATTCGCTAATTTTAAATCATCAGCAGGTTTGAATGTTTCCGCACCATTCGCTACATTACCCAATTGTGTTGGAGTCGTAGTTTGATTATTTGGTGCATCTGCTGTATTAGCAACATTCGGGTTAACCATATTAGATTTCAATGGATCTTTTGCTGTATCAATTGGTTCAATAACAGTACCATCTTCTGTAACTGGTTTACCTTCTGCATTAGTTTTTACAGCTGGTTTGCCATCTGGAGTAACCGGTTGACCTTTTTCATTCACTGGATAGTATTTATCACCAATTTTAGATACTGGTTTACCATCTTTATCTGTGAAAGTCACAGGTAATCCTGTTACATTGTATGTAACATTGCTTGTTGTGCCATCTTCATTAGTAGTTACTACTGCTGTTGTATTCGCACCATCTACAAAGTTTACAGTGTCATATGGTTTTACAAAGTCTTTCGCAGTACCGTTGTTTTGTAAGTTCCAACCTGCATTTAATACATCAGATACTGTAGCTGCATTGTTACCTACAAAGTTAGGGTTAGGTTTTCCATCTTTTGTTGGGTTTAATAAATCAGCTGCTTCCGTTGCTGTCAATGGAGCTTTGTTGATATTGTTTACATCTCCTGCAGTTCCTTTTTCTGTACCATCAGGGTTTGTAACTTTTTTATCAGCATCATTCACTGCTGGGATATTGTTTTTCACATTATTCAATGTTGTTGGAGCGGTTGTACCTTCAGGACCATTTAGAGATGTAATCACATCACCTGCTGGTACTGTTTCATCTCCTGCACCTTTTCCATCTGGAGTTGTATGGTAAGTTACATTGCCATTTTCATCTTTTACTGGATATACTTTTTTACCATCTTTATTGGTATAGTTCACAGGTGTTTGTGCATTATTCGTAGATACTTGGTCATCTACTTTTACAGTGATAGTGCGTACACCGTTCTCATCTGTTTTACCAGTAACACTCGCTGTACCTTCACCTACGAATTTCACTTCATTAGCATTACGTACTTGATCAGAGTAGTTATTACCTTCTGCAGATACAATCCAACCTAAGTTTTGTAAATCACCTACCGTAGCTGCATTATTAGGGTTAGACTTGCTGAAGTCAATCAAACCTGCTTTACCAATGTTAGCTGGTACGTCTACTGGTGCTGCCCCTGTTTTAGGTTGACCATTAGGCTCTACTTGATCCGCTGGATACCATTTACCATCATTAGCCATTTTTTTGCCATCTACTGGAGCAAATGTGTTAGCACCATTCGCTACATTGCCCAATTGTGTTGGACTTGTCGTTTGGTTGTTTGGTGCTTCCTTAGAGTTAGCAACATTTGGATTCACTAAATTAGTTTGTAATGGATTTTCATCAGTATTGATTGGTTCAATAACAGTACCATCTTCTGTAACTGGTTTACCTTCTGCATTAGTTTTTACAGCTGGTTTGCCATCTGGAGTAACCGGTTGACCTTTTTCATTCACTGGATAGTATTTATCACCAATTTTAGATACTGGTTTACCATCTTTATCTGTGAAAGTCACAGGTAATCCTGTTACATTGTATGTAACATTGCTTGTTGTGCCATCTTCATTAGTAGTTACTACTGCTGTTGTATTCGCACCATCTACAAAGTTTACAGTGTCATATGGTTTTACAAAGTCTTTCGCAGTACCGTTGTTTTGTAAGTTCCAACCTGCATTTAATACATCAGATACTGTAGCTGCATTGTTACCTACAAAGTTAGGGTTAGGTTTTCCATCTTTTGTTGGGTTTAATAAATCAGCTGCTTCCGTTGCTGTCAATGGAGCTTTGTTGATATTGTTTACATCTCCTGCAGTTCCTTTTTCTGTACCATCAGGGTTTGTAACTTTTTTATCAGCATCATTCACTGCTGGAATGTTGTTTTTCACATTTTTCAATTCTGTTGGGGATGTTGTACCTTCAGGACCATTGATAGATGTAACAACATTATTATTTGGAACAACTTGATCATTATCACCTTTTCCATCTGGAGTTGTGTGATATGTTACAGTGCCATCATCACCTTTAATTGGATACACTTTGTTACCATCTTTATCTGTGTATACTACAGGAGTCACAGCATTATTGGTAGACACTTGGTCATCTACTTTTACAGTGATTGTACGTACACCTTTATCATCTGTTTTACCAGTAACTGTAGCTGTACCTTCACCTACGAATTTCACTTCGTTAGCATTACGTACTTGATCAGAGTAGTTGTTTCCTTCTGCAGATACAATCCAACCTAAGTTTTGTAAATCACCTACAGTAGCTGCATTATTAGGGTTAGAGTTGCTGAAGTCAATCAAACCTGCTTTGCCAACGTTTTCTGGTTTTGCTACTGGTTGTACATTCTCTTTTGGTTGACCATTTGGAAGTACGTCCGCTGCATTATACCATTTACCATCATTACCTAATTTTTTATCTTCTACTGGATCAAATGTCTTAGCACCATTCGCTACATTACCCAATTGTGTTGGACTTGTAGTTTGGTTATTTGGTTTTTCTTTTGTATTTTCTACATTAGGATTCACCAAATTAGATTGTAATGGATTTGCTTTTGTATCGATTGGTTCAATAACAGTACCATCTGCTGTAACTGGTTTACCTTCTTCATTAGTTTTTACAGCTGGTTTACCATCTGGAGTAACCGGTTGACCTTTTTCATTCACTGGATAGTATTTATCGCCAATTTTAGATACTTGCTTACCATCTTTATCTGTGAACGTCACAGGTAATCCTGTTACATTGTACGTTACATTGCTTGTTGTACCATCTTCACTAGTAGTTACTACTGCTGTTGTATTAGCACCATTTACGAAGTTTACAGTATCATATGGTTTTACAAAATCACGAGCTTCGCCGTTGTTTTGTAAGTTCCAACCTGCATTCAATACATCAGATACTGTAGCTGCATTGTTACCAGCAAATTTAGGATTTGGTTTTCCATCTTTTGTTGGATTCAATAAGTCAGCTGCATCTGCTGCTGTAATAGGAGCTGCTGTATTGTTTTTACCGTCGATTGGATTACCATCTACATCAGATGCATTTTTATCAGTATCATTTACAGTTGGTAAGTTATGTTTCACATTGTCCAAAGTAGCTGGAGTTTTTGTACCTTTTGGTCCATTAATGCTTGTTTTCACTGGACCAGTTACAGTATCGCCAGTACCATTTGGATTTTTCTTGAAGATTGGGTTACCTTGTGGATCTTTTTCACCAGTAGGATATACACGATCACCATTTTCATCTGTGTATACTACAGGAGATACCGCATTATTTGCAGCTGCTTGATCGTCCACTTTTACAGTGATAGTACGTACACCGTTATCATCTGTTTTACCAGATACTGTGGCTGTACCTTCACCTACGAATTTCACTTCGTTAGCATTTTTCACTGTAGCTGTATAAGGTGTATCTAGACTACCAGTTGTTTTATCAGAAGATACAATCCAACCCATATTACGTAAATCACCTACAGTAGCCGCTGTGTTATCGCTAACTTTTGGCTCACTACCATCTGTTGGTTTAGATAAATCTACTAATCCATTATTCGCAGGTGTAGATCCTGGTACTTGTGCACCATCAACTGTATCACCATATTTATTCAAACCAGATGTTACATTATTTAATGCTGTTGGATCTGTTGTATTTGTTTTATCTCCTGCTGGAGTTGGATTTACTAAGGCAGTTTTTAATGGTTTTGTAGTATCTACTGGCTCAATAACAGTGCCATCTTCTGTAACTGGTTTACCTTCTGCATTAGTTTTTACAGCTGGTTTACCATCTGGAGTAATAGGTTGACCTTTCTCATTCACTGGATAGTATTTATCACCAATTTTAGATACTGGCTTACCATCTTTATCTGTGTATGTTACAGGTAATCCTGTTACATTGTATGTTACATCACTTGTTGTTCCATCTGCAGACGTAGTTACTACTGCTGTTGTATTAGCACCATTCACGAAGTTTACAGTGTCATATGGTTTTACGAAGTCTTTCGCAGTACCGTTGTTTTGTAAGTTCCAACCTGCATTTAATACGTCACCTACAGTAGCCGCATTATTAGGATTTACATAGTTAGAAGCTGCTGCATCTTTTGTATTAACAGGAGCATGTTCAGTAGTTGGCGCTTGTGTATCTTTTTTAGCACCATCTAAGTTACCTGCTACATTAGATAATGTAGTTGGTGCCTTAGTACCTTCTGGACCATTGATAGAAGCAATCACATTCTCTTTAGGGATTTCAGTACCTTTTCCATCTGGAGTTGTATGGTAAGTCACATTGCCATTTGCATCTTTTACTGGATATACTTTCGTACCATCTGCAGTTGTATAACTTACAGGTTGCTCAGGCATTTCTTGAGCCTCTGCTTTCACAGTGATTGTACGAATACCATTCTCTGTTTTACCAGATACAGTAACCCCACCTTCTCCTACGAATTTTACTTCGTCAGCATTTTTTACTTGGGCTGTGTATGCTTTTGTTAATTCACCTGTTGTTTTGTCCGAAGATACAACCCAACCCATATTACGTAAATCACCCACAGTAGCTGCTGTAGTATCAGGAACAGCTGGAGCACCTGTAGCTGGTTTACTTAAATCTACAAGACCCTCTTTTGGTGTTCCTGCTGGGTAATTTGTCAAACCAGATGTAACATTTTTAATTGTTTTACCACCATTATCTAAGCCATCTTTTGTCAAAGATACTTGATTTGCTGGCGTATCTTTTGGAGTGATTGTCATACCATTGCCATTGATTACAGTTGTATCACCAGCAGCATTTTTGAAACCAGCACTCGTTAAACCTGTCAATTCAGGTTTTAAGGAATAGATAAAGTTTTTACCGTCTTGTTTAATAGCAAGATTGTCACCCGCTTTGAAAGTAACTAAATCTCCAGCTTTAATTTTTTCTTCTGATTTACCAGTTTCTGTACCATTATCAACGCTTCCAGCAGTTGCTTTCCAAGCAGCATTGTTCACAGCATCTACCACTGTATTTACAGTAGCTAATTTATTTTCATCTCCTGTATTAGGAGCTACTTTTCCATCATTACCAGTATTGATAGTACCAGTATTAGCTTTTAGTTTGCCATCTGAAGTTTTACCGATAGTCGCATCATCTGTATTAACAGAAATACCGTTTGCATTTGATGTAATAGATCCGTCTGCAGCTTTCACATCGAATTTTACATTCGCACCTTTAGCTGTGGTTACAGTATTACCATTTTTTACTTCTTCTTGTTTTGTAACAGTCACTGTTGTACCATTACCATTCACAAAGTTTACTTGGTCATCTGTGCCAATACCAGCCACTTTCGTTTTAGGGTCACCAGCAATGTTCCAACCTGTAGCTAATTTTTTAGAAATAGAGTTTAACTGAGAACCATTGATAGCATCTGTAGAATCATCTGCTACACGACCAGCTGCTACATTTTTTAATTGACGTTCTGCCCCAGAGCTACCAAAGGATACTACGTCACCTTCTGCTGTATTTGTACCACCAGCCCAGTTGAAAGTGTACGCTTTATTTGGTGAGTTATCATCAACAATATTACCATCTTTATCGTAGCTTACACTTAATTGACGTGAGCCTACTAAATCAGTAGTAGAACCAGTACCAATAGCCACCGCATTTTGACGTGTTGCATGAGCACCTACACCTAAGGCTACAGATCCAATTTCATTAGAACGAGCCCCTGCACCAATAGCTGTACTTAAATCACCTTTAGATAATGCATGCACACCTAAGGATGTGGAGGCGTGACCATTTTTATTTTTAGCAAAATCAACTGGAGCTGTGTCCATAGGAAGACCAGTCAACACTTCATACGCATCAGCTACTGTTCCTGTAGTTGGAGTCGTACCAGCAAAACTATATTCCCGGTTTACCGGTTTACCATTGATTTTTTCAGTTACGGTTTTTTTCACAACCTGTCCATTATCTTTTTGGAACTTTGTAGTTTGAGCCGCTGCAGAGGCGATATTCGCACCACCGATCATGATGGAGGAGTCACCTTGTGCATTCGTAGCACGACCCATAGCAATGGCGCCATCTTTACCAGTAGCTTTCGCTTGGTAGCCTAAGGCAATATCACCATAATCCGCCCAAGATGCTGTACCACCTGCTAAGGCATAAGCACCATTCGCTACGGAACCCATACCGATTGCAACTGCAGCTTCTGCATTTGGTTGTACCGTAGAACCAGCACCGATAGCTGTAGCACCGAAAGCACCCATACGCACTACAGAGTTAGTACCAATAGCTGTACCCAAAGCTGTTGTGGAATGGGCTTCCATACCGATAACTACAGAACCAGATTGACCATAGGTAGATTTATAGGCAGTTGGCATATCACGACCTACTAGGTTTTTATATTGTCCTGCTACTGTTGTAGTGCTTTCAGTATATCGTAAATTATAGTCATCAACGGTATTTACATTCGTTCCTCTCACCGCATCGTCTGTTACCACCTGGTATTTATTACCACGCAATGCATCAGTATCATTACCACCTAAGGCAACAACACCGTCACCAGCAACTACCTGTCCACCGATAGCGATAGATTGGTCACCAATGGCACGAGCCTCTGCACCTAGGGCAGTCGCTTCATTAATATGATTTTTACGATAAAAGGTTAAATTTTTATCTACATTACCCCCTTGTAATGCTGCTTTCGTATCTGCAGGAGCCTTCTCATCTAGACCATAACCAGCTTTTACAAGCACCTCTGCATTATTGTCCGCATTGGTTTCATTATTAATTAATTTATTGCCATTTTTAGGATCTGTACGAAGACCAGCACCAGCTTGGAAACCAAAAGCCGTAGCCGCATTCAAACGATACGTCCCATTTTGACCAAATGCTGTGTAGGCACCACGACCAACTACTGTGTTAGGGCGCCCCCCATTACCAGATCCTTCACTGAATGCATCACGGCCGATAACCACAGTACCTTCTGCATTATTTGTGGTTTTAGCATTTTTACCAATGACAATACTAGTATGACCTTGTACCTTAGTCTCAGTACCAATCGCAATGGTATCTTGACCGTTAACATTCGTTGCCGCCTTACCTATAGCGATAGCACGTGCCTGATCCGCATGTGCACTTTCACCAAGAGCTACAGCACTGGCCGCTTTCGCTTTTGAACCCTTACCAATTGCCACCGCATTCTCTGCACTTGCAAATGCAGAAGTACCAATAGCAACCGTATCCTTTACATTTGCAACTGCATTAATACCAAAAGCAACCGATTCAGGAACCCCTTGCCCAACTGTATTCCCTGCTGTTGCATCTGCCATCATAGGGCTTACCGCCATAGCCATTGCTGCTGTACTCATCACAATCGCTTTAGCTTTATTGCGCCCTACACGCTTTGCTAATTCAGATACTACTACATAGCATCCCTTAGTTTTGTTCCAAACTACTTTATAAATCCGATTTAATCCCATATAAATCTCCTTTACAACATTACTTATAAACTAAGTCCTATACATCGACTACATAGAAT
>OKQE01000389.1_pt1 | contig 11417 bp, 10 predicted proteins | sample 1612211 | NCBI WGS metagenome assembly OKQE01 (sample SAMN04436785, study PRJEB24849) | human gut metagenome | biome: human gut; feature: NICU; material: stool | host: Homo sapiens | place: USA: Saint Louis, MO | collected 2011-03-31
GTTCTTTTATCTATCGGTTTTAGCATACTCTATTGGATTACAACAGTACTTTTTGTTGCAATTGGTGGATTTTACGTTTTTTTGCAATATTTGATGCTTCAAACGAATTATATCTAAACGTCCAGAATTTTTTAGAAGGCTCAGAAAACTCAATTAGTTTTGACCACAATTTATTGATTATCTTGTATATTATAGTTCTAACAGTCATCGCGTTGGCTATTGCAAGGATAAATAATAAACGTTGGCTAAGACTAGGAGTATAAACGACACCCACTTCGCAGATAGGATTCATCTACTTATTCGAGACAATAGATTAAATCAAATACAACTAGTTGAAACTAAAAAAGTATCAATTTTGATACGCCCCAAACTGATATTTTTCTAAACTTTGGGGCGTGTAATCAAAATACAAGCTTCTTAGTGTGGCACTGGATATTTCACCGCATTTTTCTTCAACTTTTCTTCGATAATTTCGTCCAAATCAAACCCTAAATTATCAGCCATCATGTAGGAGTAAATGAGAACATCAGCCAATTCTTCTTTGATTCGTTCTTCTTGTTTGATGCCTTCTTCTGCTGTTTTCCATTGAAAAAGTTCTAACAATTCTGCTGCTTCTAAACAAATTGAGAGCGCCAAATCTTTTTCATTATGGTGGGGGCGCCAATTTCTTTCATCACGAAATTGATTAATTTTTGCCATTGTATCCATCTGTTCCCCTGCCTTCTTATTCATTTGATGGCAACTGAAACCCATCGAACGTTTCACCATCATAGTATTTTAATAACTGTTCTGTAGACAATAACGAGGAAGTTATTTCTTCCTCTTCAACAACTGCTTGATTCTCTTCTCTATACAACAAATAAGCCTGTAAAAGCTGTTGGTAGAGTTTTTTTCGTGAAGAGGCTTCCGCTGAAAGAAACGTTAATTCTTTTAAGTGTCCGCGATAGACAGGCAAATCATCAACGAATTCGATTGGTAATTCTACTACAGTTAACTGAAATTCTTCAAAGACTTCTTCGTACATCTGCCATTCCCTCTTTCTGTCGATATTGTTTTGGGGTCATGCCCATTTCTTCTTTAAAACGTTTATAAAAAAAGGCTTTGTCTTGATAGCCGATTCGTTCAACAATCGTTTGAATCGATAAATCTGTTTGCTTCAAGTAGTTTTTCGCCAATTGGATTCGGTAGGCTAAGACAATTTCCGTAAACGTTTTGTTTGTTTTTTCTTTTAAAAAATTCGATAAGTAATTCGGATGAAAATGAAATTTAGCGGCGACTTCTGCTAAAGTGACATGCGCAATCTGTTGCTCAATATACGCTAAAATCACCTCAACACGTTGATGATTCGACAAATAATTATCTTGCATCTTTAAAGCTTCTCTAGGCAGTTGACCTAGTTCCACCACCAGCAAAACAAAGGCCGCTTTGGTCACTTTATTATTAAAATAGGCCATTTTCACAATTTGTTTCAGCAATAATAGCGAATAGACATGAACATCCGAATTTGGCTGGCTGGTAAAAACGAAATATCGAGGAATGTTTTCAAATTCACTGCTAGCAATTTCTGTAAAAAAACGATACATGACTGGTTCTTCCGCCAGCTGATTTAAGAGCGTATCAAGAAAATAGTGCTTTTTAAAATAAAATATAATCATAGACATTCCTTGCCCCTGATAGCTAACCGAGGTGGCCTCATTGACAATCATGACTTGACCAGCCGAAAACGAACACCTTTGTTGATCCAAATAAGCATTGCCATCTTGCTCTAAACAATAGAGCATCCGAATAAATCCTTTCGGAACGTCAATGGTTTCCGAAGATGCCAGCATAAAGCCCGCAATTTCTCGATGCGGATTTTCCTTAAATTGCGCTACTTCATTCTCAAGAGCATTGGTAGTGGTTAAATAACAATCTAAGGTCTCTAAAAACTGATAAAATGCTGCATATTGCTCTTCTTTGCTTGCCAATTAATCACCTCATAATCCAACACTTTTTACTTTACTCCCTCTATTTTTTTCTTTGGCGTTTCCTTCTATACTAGATACATGGTAACACGAAAAAAGAGATTCAACAGTTTTTAGGAGGAATTTTTTATGAAAATTAGTTTTATCGGTGCTGGAAATATGGCATCCGCTATTGCCAAAGGTGCGCTAAAAAAGCAATTTATTGCCGCAGAAAACCTTTATTTTTATGATATTCAAGTCGAAAAAACCGCCGCTTTTGCACAAGAAATTGGTGCACACGCGGTTGCTTCACCACAAGAAGCCATTGCAGTAGCTGACTTAGTTATTTTAGCGGTGAAACCGCAATTCGTTCAAGCAGCTTTACTTGAAGCAAAAGAAGCAATTTTAGACAAGCAACCGTTAATTGTTTCCATTGCAGCAGGTACGACTATTGCAGAATTGTATCAACTGTTTGAGACTACCCAACCGCTCCGTCTCGTTCGTGTGATGCCCAATATGAATGCATTGATTGGCGCAGGTGCAGCAGCTGTTTGTGGCAACGCTTTTGCATCCCCTGAAGACATCCAGACTGTTTTATCGTTGTTTCGAGCAGTTGGCCAAGCCTGGGAATTAGAGGAACAGTATTTTTCGATTTTTACTGCTATTGCAGGTAGCACTCCTGCGTATGCTTTCTTATTTATTGATTCGATTGCCCGAGCAGCCGTTAAAAATGGTATGAACAAAGAGTTAGCCTTAGAAATTGCCACACAAGCTGTACTAGGCAGCGCTCAAACTTTGGCAAATAGCACAGAGAATCCTTGGACTTTAATCGACCAAGTCAGTTCTCCTGGTGGAACCACGGTTGCTGGGATTGTCGAATTAGAAAACAATGCGTTTATTTCAACAGTCATCAAAGGGATTGAGGCCACCATCCTTCGGGATCAAGAATTAGCCAAACAAGACTGATAAGAATAATTACATGAGCGAATAAATAAGAAAAAGCGCTGAAAATTCAGCGCTTTTTCTTATTTTAGTTGAATGAGTAAGCCAAAATGATCACTGACTATCGGTGTTTTCCTACCATCAAAAATTACTTCATATTTTCGTACGTGCCACTGTTTTGGAACAAATGCGTAGTCAATCCGCAAGGCTGCTTCATTTTCTTCCCAGCCATCTATTTTTTTCTCTACTGTCGCTTCACCGCTTGTCTCTCCCGCTACAACAAATGCATCTTGAATCGGCAAGTAACTATTTTCCACTAATTGATAGCCAGTTGTACCAGCTGGGTTGTTTAAATCGCCTAAAATGACCAACGGTTGTTGCCCCATCGCTAAGTATTTCTCTAATTGTAGCCATTCATAGGCAAAACCTGTACAGGGTGTTTCCCACCAAGAAAAGTGACTAGAGACAACAGTAAGCGTACCTTTTGAACTCTCTGTCTCCGCTACTAAGATTTTTCTTGTTCGATAATTCGTTGGTTCTTGGCTTTCTGAAATAAGGAGAGCTTCACTAGTCAACGGACATTTCGAAAGTAGTGCGTTCCCTTCTTCATAAATAGCGTAACCAATGTGGCTCATTTCCCAACTCCAATAATAGTGTTGGCCTTTTTCAGCTAGATATTGAACGATTAGATATGCAAAATTATCTTCATGAATCGGTGTTTGGGTCGCCACGGGACAAAAAGTAGTTAACTGTTCTAACGGCACTTTCTTGGAAGCGACTTTCTGATTCACTTCTTGTAAGGCAATTATTTCACTTTCAGAAGATAAAATCACCTTGGCAATCTCCTCTAATTTTTTTAATGGTTCTTCTTCTAACCAGCTATGAGTATTGATTGTTAAAAGATTCATCTTTTCCCCTTCTCTTACATGTTATTAGGTCGGGCACAATTATTGATTGTGCCCGACCTAATCATTTAAATTTCAATCTGTCCGATCACAGTTCCCGCAGTGGTGGTTCCTAGTTGATTAATAACTACTTGTTCCACTTTGTCGCTATTTGTAAAGGCGACAATAATCGTTGTTTCTTTGCCAGCTTGTTCAATCACATCCAAGTTCATTTTAGCTAGTTTCGTCCCAGCTTTCAATGATTGTCCTTCTTTAACAAAAGATTCAAAAGCAGGAGTTGCCATTTCAACTGTATCAATCCCCATATGGACAAGTACTTCGATGCCTTCTTCTGTTTGTAGCCCAATCGCATGTTTGCTTGGGAAAACACTTAGGACTTTCCCCGAAATTGGTGCCACCACCTCTCCTTCTAGAGGCTTAACTGCAAATCCATCCCCCATCATTTTTTGTGAAAAGACAGGATCATTGACTTGCGCCATTGGAATAACTTCCCCTGTCGCCACAGCCACGAAATCTTTTTTCTTACCTAAGAAATTCGTTGCTGGCACTCCTGTTGTACTTTCTGCTATAACTGGTTCTGGAATGTCAACGCCGGAAGCTAGTAAATCTTCAATATCGGATTTTAAAACATCGGCTTTTGGTCCATAAACGGCTTGAACGCCATTATCTTTCACAATCAAGCCCATTGCGCCTGCCCGTTTCCACGCCTCTTCCGAACCGACTTTTTCTCGATCCTTTACACTGACACGTAAGCGTGTCATACACGCATCAACTTCTTTGATATTTTGTTTACCACCAAGTAAGTAGACAATTTGCGCGATTTGCTGATCGACGACGCCTGAACCAGCCGCGCCAGATGCGATTTCTTCGCCGTTATCATTGTCATAGTTTCCATTTCTTCCAGGTGTTGCGTAATTAAATTTTTTAATTAAGAAATTCGCTAAGAAATAAGTGACAACACCAAAAATGATGACCATTAAAACAAAATTGATTAAATCGCCACCTAAACCAGCTTTTATTGCTAGCGGTGTTCTTGTTAACAATTCAATATTTCCAAACGAATGCACACGCAATGGTAAAATATCAGCCATTGCAAAAGCAGCACCTTGGATTACGGCATAAATCACATAAAGCGGCACTGCAGCAAACATAAACATGAATTCTAACGGCTCTGTCACACCAGTTAAGAAAACAGCTAAAGCAGCAGAAAAATACATTGATTTATATTTAGCTTTTTTATCTGCATCGACATTACGATACATCGCCAAAGCCATCCCCATTAAAATCCCTGAAGAACCAATCATTTGGCCTACTTTGAATCGAGCTGGTGTCCAATTTTCTAAGACAAACTGATACTTGCTCATATCACCAGCACCTTTAAGATTCACTAAGTCTGTTGCCCAAGCCAACCATAAAGGATCTTGACCAAAGACTTGGGTTCCAGCTTGTGCGCCAGATAAAATTTCATACGTTCCACCTAATTGTGTATAGTTGATTGGAATCGTCAACATATGATGTAACCCAAAAGGTAATAACAAACGTTCCAACGTTCCATATAAGAATGGCGCTAAAATAGGTGCACTATCTTGAGATTGCGCAATCCATAACCCAAAATTATTAATTCCCGCTTGAATATTTGGCCAAATAAGTGCTAATGCAATTGAGACAATTGTAGACCACAAAATAACGACAAATGGGACAAACCGTTTACCATTAAAAAATGATAGCGCATCTGGTAATTTCCGATAATTGTAATACTTGTTGTAAGCCATCGCACCGACAAAACCAGCAATAATCCCTACAAAAACACCCATATTTAATGCCGGAGCTTCTAAGACACTTGTAAAGAATCCCTTCACCATAATCTTGGTGCCAAATAAGGTATGCGTGAAAGCTTGTTCATCTGCCAACATTTCATTTGTTACACCAAAAATGGCTCCAGTAATACGGTTGATTAAAACAAAAGAAATCCCCGCTGCAAATGCGCCACCTGCACGATCTTTGGCCCAACTGCCACCTATTGCTAACGCAAATAGTAAATGTAAGTTGCCAATAATTGCCCAACCGATACTCTCTAGAACTCCGCCTGTTGTTACTAACAAACCTAAATTAGGATCGATTAAGGGAAGCGATTTCCCAATACTAATCATTAAACCCGCTGCGGGCATTACTGCCACAACGACCATTAAAGCTTTCCCGAATTTTTGCCAAAACTCAAAACTAAACATTTTTTTCATTCCTGCCACTCCTTACGCAATCGGTTTCGTTATGTTGCCATTATATACTCCTGTTTCCTTTTTGTAAATGCTTTAATTTCAAAAATATTGTGGAAAACAACTCCCTACTACTTAATCCTTTTTTATTTTGTCTTTTGATAAAGCAAATAAAGCTCCTTCTACCCTACCTTTGTTTCAGCTTTTATTCATAAGATTACACTTTTTAAGCATTGACTATTGACTAATGCAATCGGTTGCGTTTATGATAGACCTATCAATAAAATCACTGAGGGGGATTCTCATGAAACAAATCAAACGTTTATTCCAAATTGATCCTTGGAAAATCCGTACTACACACTTAGATAAAGAAAATTTACGGTTACAAGAATCATTAACGAGCATTGGCAATGGCTATATGGGGATGCGGGGAAATTTTGAAGAACACTATTCTGGCGACCACCATCAAGGAACCTATTTAGCAGGTGTTTGGTATCCAGACAAAACACGTGTTGGTTGGTGGAAAAATGGTTATCCTGAATATTTCGGCAAAGTGATTAACGCAATTAATTTCATCGCAATGGACTTACAAATTGATGGACAAACAATTGATTTAGCCACTACAACTTACGAAGATTTTTCTTTAGAATTAGACATGCAAAACGGGGTTCTTTCTCGGCAATTCACCATCCAAACACCGAAGAACAAAGTGCGCTTCTCTTTTGAACGTTTTTTAAGCTTAGAAAAAAAAGAAGCAGCTTACATCCACTTAACAATTGAAATGCTGGAAGGTACAGGTACAATCACTCTTCACTCAAAATTGGATGGCGATGTTCAAAATGAAGACAGCAATTATGAAGAACATTTTTGGGAAGAAAGAGCTATTGAAACACAAGAAACACTTGGCTTTGTTACGACTAAGACCATTCCTAACAATTTTGAAATAGAGCGTTTTACAGTGACTGCAGGTATGCGCCATTTCATCGATGGAGCCTCTGTTGTGCCTACATATACACAACAGCCCTTGGCCTTAACCGCAGAATTGACAGTGTCTTTAAACGAAGGCGAAACGACCGCCATCACAAAAGAAGTGCTTGTCGTTACCAGTCGTGATGTGCCAGAAACGCAACAAATCACACGAGTAAACGAATTATTTTCAGAAATGACCACCTTGTACCCTGAAGCAAAAGCTGGGCAAGCTGCCGCTTGGGCAAAACGTTGGCAATTAGCTGATGTTGTTATTGAAGGAGATGACGAAGCCCAACAAGGCATCCGTTTTAATCTTTTCCAACTTTTCTCAACCTACTATGGTGAAGACGATCGTTTAAATATCGGACCAAAAGGCTTTACTGGCGAAAAATATGGTGGTGCCACATATTGGGATACTGAAGCATATGCTGTCCCACTTTACTTGGCGTTGGCTAAGCCCGAAGTTACTAAAAATCTACTGAAATATCGCCACAATCAATTGCCTCAAGCCATTCATAATGCCCAACAACAAGGGTTAAAGGGTGCGCTTTACCCAATGGTTACTTTTACTGGTGTGGAATGTCATAACGAATGGGAAATCACTTTTGAAGAGATTCACAGAAATGGTGCGATTGCTTATGCGATTTATAATTATGTCAACTATACAGGAGACGAAGACTATCTCAAAGATGCTGGTCTAGAAGTACTTGTGGCAATCGCTCGTTTTTGGGCAGATCGGGTCCACTTCTCCCAACGTCATAAACAATATATGATTCATGGCGTAACGGGGCCAAATGAATATGAAAATAATATCAACAATAACTGGTATACCAATACCATCGCTGCGTGGGTTCTACGTTACACCCGTGAGTCTTATTTAAAATTCCAAGAAGAAACAACGCTCAAAATTGCAGACGACGAATTAGCTAAATGGGCAGACATTGTAGAAAATATGTACTTCCCAGTGGATAACGAATTAGGCATTTTTGTACAACATGACACTTTCTTAGATAAAGATTTAATGCCAGTTTCTGATTTACCACTTAGTGAGCTGCCTTTAAACCAACATTGGTCATGGGATAAAATTTTGCGGTCTTGTTTCATTAAACAAGCCGATGTTCTTCAAGGAATTTATTTCTTCAATGACGCCTTTTCTTTAGAAGAAAAACGCCGGAACTTTAATTTTTACGAACCAATGACTGTCCATGAATCTTCCCTTTCACCAAGCATTCATGCTGTATTAGCTGCTGAATTAGGCATGGAAGAAAAAGCAGTGGAAATGTATCAACGAACAGCGCGCCTTGACTTAGATAATTACAATAATGATACAGAAGATGGCTTACACATTACCTCAATGACTGGTAGTTGGCTAGCTATTGTGCAAGGTTTTGCCCAAATGAAAACGGACCATCAACAACTAAAATTTGCACCCTTTTTACCAGCGACATGGACAGCCTACTCGTTCCACATTAATTACCGGAATCGTTTACTATTTGTTGAAGTTGCAGCAGACCAAGTGGCCTTCACTTTACTCGACGGCCCTGCAATTCCATTAACTGTTTACGATCAAAAATACACATTAAAAGATCGATTAGTTTTACCGATCAGAAAGGAAGAAGTTCATGTTTAAAGGCGTTTTGTTTGATTTAGATGGCGTTATTACTGATACAGCAGAATTTCATTACCACGCTTGGAAAAAATTAGGGAACGAAATTGGAATTTCCATTGACCGTGTTTTCAACGAACAATTGAAAGGTGTAAGCCGTGAAGATTCTCTGCAGTTACTGTTAAAATACGGAAAAAAAGAAGGCACGTTTTCTTCTGAAGAATTTGCCCAGTTAGCGCAACGGAAAAACGATTATTACTTGGAAATGATCCAAGCAATTACGCCTGAAGATGTCTATCCAGGAATTCTTTCTTTATTAACGGAATTACGTGAAGCCAATATTAAAATCGCCTTGGCTTCTGCAAGTAAAAATGGGCCTTTCCTTTTAGAAAAAATGCAATTGACGCCCCTTTTTGATGCCATTGCTAATCCAGCAGACGTCCAGGCAGGCAAACCCGCTCCAGATATTTTCATTTTAGCTGCGAAAGAAATTGATTTGACACCAGCAGAATGTCTTGGCATTGAAGATGCCAAAGCTGGGATTCAAGCGATTCTTGCTAGTGGAGCGCAGCCTGTTGGCGTTGGCCGCAAAGAAGAGTTAGGCGAAGGGTTGCCCATCGTGCCAGAGACGAGCGCTTTAACGTTTGATTACTTAAAAAAAGTGTGGCTTGATCATGAAGGATAATCGTATCACCGTAACCGATATTCCAAACACAAACTTAAAAAAAATTACTTTGAAGAACGACTTTTTAGAAGTCGTTCTTCTCAATTATGGCGCGCGCCTCCATCAACTTTTGATGCCAAACAAAAATAATCATTGGGAAAATATCCTTTTATCGTATGATTCGTATCAAGATGTATTAAAGGATCAAAGCTTTTTTGGCGCCACTGTTGGACCAGTTGCTGGACGCATTCGTAATGGCCATTGGCAAAATGGAATATTAGAACAAAATAGCGACGGTCATCATATCCATGGTGGCTCAAAGGGGTGGTCTTTTCAATATTGGACAGTCGAGCCCTTTGAAAAAAAGGATATCATTGGCGTTGCTTTTCATTTAACCGACACCCTTTCTGGCTATCCCGGACCAATTGAGGCCACCATCACCTACCAGCTAGAGGATAATCATTTACGAATGATCAGTACTGGACGGAGTAAACAGGAAACACTTTTTAATCCTACAAACCACGCCTACTTTAATTTATCTGGCGACGGAAAGTTAGACATTCTGTCACATTTGCTATCTTTGAACTGTCAAGGTATGTTAGAATTAGACGATAATAAGCTGCCTACTGGACGGATTTTACCAGCTTCTGAACTATCCATACGTTTTAATGAACTGACACCTATCGAAACAATCCTCCAACGCTATCCAACTGGGTTAGATGATGTTTTCCCCTTAGTTGGCTCTGACTTAAGACAGCCACAATTATGCTTACAAGAACCTACTTCTGGAAGAAAAATGACGATAGCAACAACGAACCAAAGTATGGTATTATTTTCTACGACTGGTTTTGAGGCTCCTTTTTCTATTAATGGACAAGCGATGCATTCAAACTATGGCTTAGCAATTGAACCACAAGAGTATCCAGACATTGTTCATCATCCTCAGTGGGGCTCTATTTTATTACCAGCTAATAAAAAGCAAACCTACCAAACGGTTTATCAATTTAACCTTCTATAATCACTAAGAAAGGCGTGGCAAAAATGGCAATTACAGTAAAAGATGTCGCTAAGAAAGCGGGGGTTGCAACTTCAACCGTTTCGCGTGTCATTAACGATCATCCAAGTATTTCTGAATCGACAAAAAAGAAAGTGCGAAAAGTCATGGATGACTTAGGCTATGTGCCAAATATGACGGCACGGAATTTGGGTAAACGAATTTCAAGTGCCATTGGCGTAATTTTACCTCCTTTAGATTCGAAAGAACGGTTAGGGAATCCATTTTATTTAGAAATTATGGAAGCCATCAACGAGGAAGCCCGTCTTTATGATATGACTACTGCTATTGCAACTGCCAAAAGTTTTGATGTACTATTGGAAAACGTTAAAAGAATGCATCTTCAAAAGCAAGTGGACGGTTTTATTCTTGTGTATTCAGATAGTAAGGACCCCGTCATTGATTACTTATATGAAAACAACATTCCCTTTACTTTAATTGGTCAACCTTACCAACATGAAACGGAAATAGTTTACGTGGATAATGATAATCAATTATTAGGGAAACAAGCGACGGAATTTTTAATTGAAAACGGCCATAAAAATATTTTATTTGTGACCAATACAACGCATGAAAGTTTGTACTTTGAACGTTACTTTGGTTATCAAAAAGCAATGATGATGCAAGGATTAACTGTTTTACCAAGCGTTGCGTTAGAAAAACCTGAAGATTACATGGCTTTCGATGATATCCTTCATCAAAATAATGCCACGGCGTTGGTGGTGATTGATGATATCTTTGCTTTGCGGACGATGCAACTTGCGCAAATCTATGGTTATCAAGTTCCTGAAACGTTATCCATTATTAGTTTTAACAACTCAATCTTTTCAACATTGACACATCCTTATCTAACAAGCATTGACATCGACACGTCAGAATTAGGTCGAATGGCGATGAAAAAATTATATGAATTAATCCACGAAGAATTGACGAATGGTGTCCGTCTCGTTATTCCTCACAAATTAATTAAGCGTGAAACAGTTATTCCTATTCATTAAAAAAGAAGCGTAAGCAGTGTTAAACTGCTTACGCTTCTTTCTATGTGTACGCTCTTATTCGTATGTATTACTTTTATAAAATAACTTTTTGCGAAATTTTTTTCCAAAACGTTTCTTCTTTTG
>OKQE01000394.1_pt1 | contig 11380 bp, 9 predicted proteins | sample 1612211 | NCBI WGS metagenome assembly OKQE01 (sample SAMN04436785, study PRJEB24849) | human gut metagenome | biome: human gut; feature: NICU; material: stool | host: Homo sapiens | place: USA: Saint Louis, MO | collected 2011-03-31
GGTATCACGAACACCAAGTATAGTAGGAATATCCTTTGATTTACGTCCTTTAATCTGTAACAAGTCAGATAGATTAAAGTTCACAATACCGCGAGCAATTTCTTCTCCATCGTGAACGATAGATATGGTATCCCCTTCTTCAAATTGCCCTTCACCAGATAAAATACCTACCGGTAAAACACTAGATCCATTGGTGAGTAATGCATCACGACATCCTTTATCTACATGAATGGTCCCTTGTAAACGTGTGCCAAATGCCATCCAGCGCTTTTTAATTTGCGGTACATCTCGATGAGGCCAAAAATGCGTGCCTCGTTCTTCTCCATTCATAATAGCTTTAATACTATCTGGATGGTCACCAGAGGCGATAATCATATGAACTCCAGAGTTTGTTGCAATATGAGCAGCTTGAATCTTCGTATACATACCACCAGTGCCCAAAGAAGACCCTGCACCACCAGAAATTTCATAAATGTACGGAGTAAGAGCCTCTACTTCATGGATTAATGTAGCATTTGGGTCTGTAGACGGATTCGCTGTATATAGGCCTTCAATATCCGATAAAATAATCAATGCATCTGCATCAATAATGCTAGCAATATTAGCAGATAATGTATCATTATCACCAATTTTAAACTCATCGATGGCCACCACGTCATTTTCATTAATAATAGGAATCACACCTAAACCAATGAGAGCTGTCAAAGTATTACGCAAGTTCAAATAATGACTGCGTTTCACCGTATCTTCACGAGTTACAAGAATTTGTCCTACCGTATGTCCATATTCAGCGAATAGTTTTTCATACATATGTAACAAGATGCCTTGTCCCACAGAGGCTGCGGCTTGCTTTAAAGCAATGTCATCGGGTCTTGATGTAAATCCCAATGAGGGAAGACCAGCAGCAGTAGCCCCAGAAGAAACTAAAATCATTTCTTTCCCTGCATTAGCTAAATTACAAATTTGACGGACTAACACTTCCATTTTATCAATGTTAATGCGTCCATTTGCATGCGTTAATGAACTTGTACCTACTTTAACAATTACCCGTTTCGCCTGTCGTAACTCTTCTCTCATCGCTTCACCTCATGTGGATTGATTATCTTGGCAACTCAATTTTTGGATCTTTTGCTTTTTTATACAACACACCGTTATGTCCGATGATTTGTACTAACTCTGCTCCTAACATATCCGCTAAGTGAGGCAAAATTTCTTTTGGATCTTCCAAGCAGTTATTTAACACTTTTACTTTAATTAATTCACGTTTTGTAATGGCAGCTCGTGCACTGTCGATAACAGGATTTTCCAATCCTCCTTTACCAATCATCACAACCGCTGGCATAGTACTTGCTAAGGCACGTAAATATCGCTTTTGTTTACCTGTCATTCTATCTCCTAATCATGGAATGTAAATCGTTGATCACCGATGACTACTTCATCGCCATCTTGGATGCCACTTTTTTTCAATTCCGCATCTAAATCCATGTAACGCCAAATCTTTTGGAATCTTCGCAATGCTTGTTCATCATCAAGATTTGTCATTGCCACCAATTTCTCAATACGAGATCCGCTGATAATATAGGATGCATCATCGCCACGAGTGATGACGAAATCTGTATCTGGTTTAGCTTCATAGTATACAGTGTCATCCACCACTTCTGGTTCTGGCACATAGTTTTCTACATAGTACCATGCACGTTCTACTAATGCTGATAATCCTTCCCCAGTCAATGCATTAACCGCAAATACTTCATAGTCTTGATCAGCGAAGTACTTTGTCACTCTTGGCAATGTTTCTTCATCTTGTAACAAGTCTGTTTTATTCAATACAATCAATTGCTTTTTCTTGCTTAATTTTTCGCTATATTTCGCTAACTCTTCGTTAATTTTATGAAAGTCTTCAATAGGGTCACGACCTTCTAATCCAGAGACATCCAATACATGGAGCAAAATATTACTACGTTCTACATGACGCAAGAAGGAATGTCCTAAACCAATACCTTCACTAGCGCCTTCAATCAAACCTGGAATATCTGCCATGACAAAACTTTTACCTGGTGCTACAGAAACTACCCCTAATACTGGAGTTAATGTAGTGAAATGGTACGCAGCCACTTCTGGTTTTGCAGAAGACACTTTGCGGATAATAGAAGATTTACCCACGCTTGGGTACCCCAATAATCCCACGTCAGCTAACACTTTTAATTCAAGGTTTAACCAACGTTCTTCACCTGGTTCCCCTTTTTCAGCAAAGGTTGGTACACGGTTAGCACTTGTTTGAAAGCGTGCGTTACCGCGGCCACCTCGACCACCTTTGGCAACCATGTAGGTTTGTCCATCTTCCACTAAGTCCGCCATTAATTTACCAGATTCTTCATCCGTTACCGTTGTTCCTAAAGGAACAGAGACGATTAAATTTTCAGCACCACGACCATGCTTGTTGGCACTCTGTCCAGCACCGCCTGTGTCGCCTTTAAATTGACGTTTATATCTAAAATCAACCAATGTATTGATATTTCTGTCAGCTTTTAAAATGATGTCAGCACCTTTACCGCCATCTCCACCATTCGGTCCCCCTTGTGGTACATATTTTTCTCGACGGAAACTACTCATACCGTTACCGCCATCTCCCGCTTTCACTAATATACGGGCACGATCTATAAACATATTTTTTCCTCTAGCCCTATAGATAGAGCGGCCGAAGCCGCTATATCATAGAGTTTTTACAATTTCAATAGCACGTTCCATTTGCACATCCTCTTCAGGATTTGTTTTGGACGGCTCCACAACTTCATCTGGTTCAATACCAATACCATCGATGACTCTATCATTTGGTGTATGATAGCGAGCGATAGTAACCTTTAAACCTTCTTCATCAAGGCCTTGTACTACGCTCTGCACAGTACCTTTGCCATAACTTTTTGTACCTACAATGGTACCTGATTTTGTATCCTGCACAGCACCAGCAATAATTTCTGAAGCACTTGCAGAATTACCATTAATCAACACAACTAATGGAATGAGAGGATACTCTCCTCTAGACATATAGGCTGTTGTTTTACCCCGTCTCGTTTGTACCGTCACAATCGGTCCTTTCGGCACTAAATATTGTCCTATACCATGAGCTGTCGTAATTAAGCCACCTGGATTATCACGCAAGTCTAAGACTAACCGTTTCATCCCTTTAGATTGAAGTTCCTCATAGGCTTTCGTAAATTCATCTACTGTTTTTTCAGCAAATTGTGTGACCCGAATATAGCCCACATCTTCTGTTAGCATTTGTCCTTTTACAGTGGGCATCACAATCGTTTTCCGTTCAATGGAAAACTCTTGTTCTTCTCCATTGCGAAGAATACGAAGTACTACAAAAGTTCCTTCTTCACCTCGAATGCGATTAGCTACATCTTCTTTTTCGATATCAGATACTAGTGTACCATCAATGGCAAGGATTTGATCTCCTTTTTGAAGACCTGCTGCTTCTGCTGGTTGCCCTTCCATTGTAGCACCTACTTTTAGAGTTTTCTTATCGGAAAAATCGAGTAATAGACCAATGCCACTATAGGTAGAGGACGTATGCATTTCCAGCTCTTTCATATCATCCTTGTCCAAATAAACTGTGTGTTTATCATGGGTGCCTTTAGCTAACCCCTTTAACATATTCACAAAAAGTTCTTCTTTAGATGGTGAGTCCATCGCCCATTGTGTGGTGATGTAATAGGTGTAACCAAATTTAGCAAGACCTAAGGGGGATCCAGAAATATACCAAAAGAAACCAGTAAGCATAATAAGGAATACAATTAATAACTTTATTAGCTTACCTATCAACTTATAGATTCTATCTTTAAAACTTAGCCGCTCTATGTTAGGATCAACCTCTTTTGACATCTCCATAGCAGTATACGCTTCATCGTGTTTTTCAGAGATAAACAAATACTCTTTTATTCGTATCCAATTAGATTTTTTTTTGTTATCTTCCATAGTCTCCTCTATAAGTATCCCATTGGATCTGTTGGTTCCCCATTAATACGCACCTCAAAATGAAGGTGTGGACCTGTAGAACCACCTGTGTTACCTGAGTAGGAAACTACTTGACCTTTTGATACAGTTTGACCAGGGCTTACCGCTACATCACTATTATGAGCATATAAAGTAGACATACCATTACCATGATCAATAATAACTGTATATCCATAGCCACTAATCCAGCCAGCTTCCACAACAACGCCACCATCTGCTGCATGTACTGGTGTTCCTTCATCAACACCAAAGTCAGTACCTGCATGGAGACGACTTGTACCATAAATTGGATGGATACGCCACCCAAAATCAGATGTAATCGGTGCATTAACAGGGGCGGCTAACTGTCCAGTTCCCTGTACCCATGTAGTAGTAGCACCACCACCGCCTTGGCTAGCTGCTGCGGCTGCTGCCGCACGTTCTGCTGCTCGTTGTTGTAACATAGCTGTAATGCTTGCAGATGATGCCATTAACTCATTATAGGCCCGCTCTGCTGTATCACGGTCATTCATCGCTCGTTCTAATACTGCTTGACGTTCTGCTTTTTTCTGATTAATAATCGTTTGTTTTTCCTGTGCTACTTTTTCAAGTTCTAATACTTTAGCCCGGTCTGCTTCCAACTTAGCTTTTTTACTAGCAATCTCTTCACGCTCAGTTTTTATGGTATTAATCAATTCCATATCGGCTTGAAGAATCCGTTTCAACATTTCCATACGATTTGCAAAATCACTAAAGTCTTTAGAACCAACCACTACATCTAAGTAACTTAAACGTCCGTTAATATAAATATCTCGTACCCGTTTGTAGAACACTTTTTCTCGTGATTGTAAACGTTCCTGTGCTGCTTTTAATTCTGCCTCTGTTTTCGTAATATCTTGATCTAAACGAATACGATCTGCTTGCACTTGTTTTAAGTCTGCAGTGGCTGTATCTAATTCAATCTGTATAGCATGTAACTGTTCATATACGGTACCAATCGTTTTTTCTGCTTCCGACTTTTTATTGGCCTCATTTGTCAATTGTTGTTGAATATTTGACAACTGATTCGTTAAGTCTTCATCTTGTGCCTGATACCAGTACGGTGTAGCCATCATGATAGAACCGCATAGTAAACTAGTTACTAGTGTTACTGTTTTTTTCTTCATCATTCCTACACTTTCATATATTGTTTTAACGAAATGGTACTACCAATAGCACCCACAATCACACCTATCCCAACTAATCCTGCAGATAGTTGATAGATAAACGGCATCATTGGTACCAATGGCATAAAAGCAAAGTTTGCAATCACTTCCACTGTGATATAGCGATAGAATTGCCAGGTAGCAATGCCTGCAATCGCACCACCAATAGCACCTAAGAACATACCTTCTAATACAAAAGGCCAGCGGATAAACCAGTTTGTGGCACCTACATATTTCATAATTCCAATTTCTTTACGACGGGCAAATACAGTCAAACGAATCGTATTGGAAATGATAAATAAGGTAGCCCCTGCTAGGAAGCCGATGAGCACAATACCACCGATACGAATAATTTTTGTGACTTCAAAAATTTGTTCAATCACGTCTTGTCCATAGTGGGCACTTTCTACTTCTGGATATTTAGAGACAATTTCCGCTGTAGATTTCACTTGGTCTGGTGTATTGAATGTTAACACATAAGACGTTGGCAATGGATTATGTCCATCTAGGGAATCGACTAATTGCTGTTGCTCCCCTAAGCGCTCTTTAAAGCGTTTCATAGCTTCATCTTTTGTGACAAACTCAATGTCCTTTAGCTCTGGCAAGGCTTTTAACTTTTTACCTAATTCCATCACTTGTGGTGTTGTTAAGTTATCCTTCAAGTAGATACTAATTTGTACTTGGCTCTCTAGATGGGATGCCAAATTGTTAAGGTTTACCACTCCACAAGCAAATACACCCAAGATAAACAAGGATAATGTGACAGTGGAAATAGATGCCAAAGACATCAATCCATTACGGCGCATGGATTGAACGGCTTCTTTTATATAATACTTAAATGTTCTAATTTTCATGGAATGCGGCCCCTCTCATTTGATCACTTACTACACGACCACCTTCTAAGGCGATCACTCGTTTGTTTAGATAAGACACCATATCCATATCATGTGTTACCATCACTACGGTTGTACCAGAGTTATTGATGGCTTTAAAAAGATCAGAAATATCGCGGCTTGTTTGAGGGTCCAAGTTACCTGTTGGTTCATCTGCAATCAGCACCAATGGTTTATTTACAATGGCTCTAGCGATAGCTACCCTTTGTTGCTCCCCACCACTAAGATCTTGTGGCAAATCATTAGCTTTATCGCTGAGTCCGACCAACTCTAATACATTTAAAACTTTCTCTTTAATTACTTTCGGTTTTTCCTCGATAACTTCTAGTGCGAACGCAATATTTTCAAACACTGTTTTTGATGGTAATAATCGGAAATCTTGGAATACAATACCTAACTTTCTACGTAAGTACGGTACTTTACTAGATTTGATACGTGTTACATCAACATCATTCACGATAACCGTTCCAGAATCTGGTGTGACTTCATGTGAAAGTAACTTAATAAATGTTGATTTACCTGCTCCAGAATGCCCACAGACTAATACGAATTCTCCTTTTTCAATATGAATCGATACATCCTCTAAAGCAATAGAACCATTGTCGTATACTTTATGGACATTTCTAAATTCTATCATTCTATCATTCCCTTCCTATTTTCGTGCTATACCTCGTTTGGTAGCTGCTACAATATCAGCTGCTGTTAATCCATATTTTGCCATCAATTCTTTTGGTGTACCAGATTCACCAAAGGTATCTTTCACACCGACAAATTCCATTGGTACTGGATACTCTTTTACCACTACTTCCGCTACCGCACTACCTAAGCCACCAATCACATTATGTTCTTCAGCAGTAATCAATACTCCTGTTTCTTTTGCGGCCTTCACAATTGCTTCTCCATCAATTGGTTTAATAGATGCCATGTTGATAACACGTACAGAAATACCTTCTGCTTCTAATGTAGCCGCTGCTTCTACTGCAGGTCCTACTAAGGCACCACAGGCAATAATCGTAGCATCCTTACCGTCACGTAATTGTTGAGATTTACCCGGTACAAATGTGTATCCTTCTGGGGTCACATCTTCTACACCAGCACGGCCTAAACGTACATACACAGGGCCATGATACTCTGCTGCCCAAGCAATGACAGCTTCTGTTTCTGCTGCATCTGCTGGTACTACAACAGTCATATTAGGCAATGTGCGCATACAAGAAATATCTTCCAAACTTTGGTGTGTCGCACCGTCTTCACCGACAGTAATCCCTGCATGAGTAGCACATACTTTTACATTTAATTTTGGATAACATACGGCATTCCGCACTTGTTCAAAGGCACGACCGGTAGCAAACATAGCAAAGGAAGATACAAATGGTACTTTTCCTGCTGCTGCTAAGCCAGCACCTACAGAAATTAAGTTTTGCTCTGCAATCCCTACATTAAAGAATCGTTCAGGATATACTTTTTTAAATTCATCAGTTTTTGTAGATTTTGATAAATCTGCATCTAATACAACAACATCTTTATGAGTAGCCCCCACTTTAACTAAGGCTGTACCATATGCTTCACGAGTCGCTTTTCCCATGATTACACCTCCAACAATTCCGCTACAAATTTGTCACATTCTTCTTGTGATGGCGCTTTACCATGCCAGCCTGCTTGGCCTTCCATAGCTTGTACACCTTTCCCTTTAACAGTATTCATAATCACCATAGTCGGTTTATCTGTAGTTGCTTTTGCTTCTGTAACTGCTTCGTGTAAAGCATCAATGTCATGACCATCCACCACGATCACATGCCAACCGAAAGCTTTGAATTTTTCATCAATTGGTAATGGACTCATAACTTTTGTGATATCGCCGTCAATTTGTAATCCATTAAAATCTACAAAAGCTGTTAAGTTAGACAATTTATAATGTGCTGCAAACATCGCTGCTTCCCATACTTGTCCTTCTTCTAATTCGCCATCACCTAGTACGGAGTACACACGGTAGGAGGCTCCATCAATCTTACCTGCCAATGCCATACCACATGCTGCAGAAATACCTTGTCCCAAGGAACCAGTAGACATATCTACACCTGGAATGTATTTCATATCTGGATGACCTTGCAAGATATGGTCGATTTTACGCAAGTTTAATAATTCTTCTGTTGGGAAGAACCCTTTTTCTGCTAATGTAGCATATAGAGCTGGTGCAGCATGTCCTTTGGATAAGACAAAACGATCGCGATTTGGATCTTTCGGCTCATTTGGATTTACATTCATTTCTTGAAAGTACAACAAACTCATTACATCAGCAATAGATAAGGATCCACCTGGATGACCAGATTTTGCTGCTGTAACAGCTTTCACGATGTTTACACGAATTGCTTTTGCTTTTTCTTGTATCAATTGTTTTTGTTCAAGTGTTAACATACTATACCCTCCCGTGTTATACACAATTCTAAGGTAAATTATTTATCATGCAGCATGCCAATGGCAATGCGAGCATTCTCTAAGGCATTTCTTCGTAGTTCATGGATGTTTTCTAACACAGTTTTGGTGAAAGTCTTTCGTTCCAACACTTCTACTGTACGTGACACAATAGGTTCTACTGTTAATGTATGTAAATCACCTACTGGCACTTCCCCAATCATATGAAGAAAGTTTAAAATTTTAGGGTCATAAGAGATCCCTAAGCAAGGTGTTTCCATTAACGCACTAAATACTAATGCATGGAGCCGTACACCTATCATGACATCCACACAACTACTCAATGACAGTAGCTCTGTTGTGCTATAGGTATCAGCCAAAACCGTCGATCTAACTGTCATCCGTTTGGCAATGGCCTCTGCCTCCATCGTATCTTCCCTATGTTGCATAGGAATAAACACGATATGAGCCTCTGTTTCTCGATGAATCTGATCTAGAGCCTCTGCTAATGTAGTTTGATACTCTGTGCAATCTTTCCAAGCACGTACGGAAACGCCCACAATTGGTTGGTCTATAGGCACCCCATACGATGCCAATATATCACGACCTGCTGTGGCCTCCACTGGGTGCATCCCTAACACAGCATCAGCAGTTACTGTAATTGGTACATGATGTATACCTAGTGAAAGCAGCTCTTCTTTTGAAGCATGATCTCGTACAGTAATCATAGACACTTGATTCAAGACACGCCCCACCGTACTACGGGCCAAGGATTTACGCAAAGGTCCAATACCTTGTGCATAAATCATCACTCGTTTTCCCAATGTATTCGCTAACGCAATAATGCTTAAGTAATAATACAAACTGCGAGCACTTGTTACATCTTGCAACAAACTACCACCGCCACTGATGAGCATATCACAAGAATATACAGCTTGGTATATCTTCCACATATCAAAACGACCAATGGCTTTCACCTTATGAGTGCTCATAGTTTCACTGGGATTTCCAGAAATCACCGTAATCTCGGCCTTCGGTTCTAATTCCAGCAATGCTTGCAAAATAGAACTCAATAGCGCTTCATCTCCGGCATTACCAAATCCATAATAACCGGAAATGAGTATCTTACACATGACTTTCACCTCGTCCTTGGAACCAACGAATGCCATAGCCGATGAAACGTACCGCTATAATCGCTACTAAACCTATGACGATACCTAATAATAATCCATCATAACCACGAGCAATGGACATGTACACTGGCGTACGTAAATGACAGAACGTTTCCACCATAGACGCAATACCAATGACTGCCGCTACGGATAAAGCAAAGTGCATGACCATTGGAATGCGGCGTCCCACAGCATAGGCTGCCAGCATAAACGCTGGATGACCGATTAAAAACTCTTTTTCACGAGGGCGAGCATACATCGTGTTTTCTAAAAATCTACGTAAAGCTAGTTCCCAAGACGGTACTGGTACGCCAGCTGTATGACCACTACGCCCTACAAAGACATAGGCCACTACCGCTAAAGCCCCAACGATTAATAAACTATAGACTTTAATATCAATTTGAACAAATTCTGTAATAAAAGATTTCACATCACTTACAGAAGATATAGTTCGTCCTTTCCAAATAGGAAAGCGTTGCAAATATGCTATGGCTGTCAATAGTACTGGTGCCACAAAGGTTAATTTTACGCCTCGGAATAATGCAAATTCCATGAAGAACTGCGTACTACCTAACATAGCCGCAATACTAATTCCCCCAATAGCTGCAATTAAGGCTGCCACAACTAGATATACCACAGATTCTAAGGTACTTCTCCAAGGGGATATACCCGTGTGGTTCCGTTTTGACCAACAATCAAAGATCATCGTCATTGCCAATACTGGAGCAGAAATAGCTGCTACTAATGCCCAAGCCGACATAATTTTTGTCCCTGTGGTCAATATATAGATACCAACAGAAACGATACTGCCCAGTGCGAATAGACCTAATAAATATGATTTACGTATATGTACGAACTGGCCAAATGTAAGTGTAGCCAAGCTTATGACCCCTGTCATCGTTAATAATCGCAACAGGGTATTCGGGAAGTACACTGGATATACAGAGGCTTCTCCAGTAGTAAAACCTCGAGCTTGTACCTTGTCTGTCACTTGTTTCGCCACAAACAATGTAGTTTCTAAAGCAGTTTTATTATCTACACCTTGTTCATAAATTGGAAATAAGTTATACCGTATATTTCGTTCAATATCGCTAATATAGAACCATTGAATTAACTCAGCTGGTGTTAACTTACGCACTTCTTCCTTAGATACTGTGTACAATCTTCCCACTTTATAATGATTGGCATTGGCCATCTCCAAGAACCCTGCTTGTGGAAAATATTGCAATTGATTCACTGCTTCAATTCCTACTAGCGGAATTTGACGTTTCTCTAATTGCTCCAGTGTGCGATCCACATGTAATGGATAGCCCAAGGCTTCTTTTCCAACAAAAATCATGCCTGTTACACCAGATATACCATCAATACGTTGGAATACATGATCTACGTCTTCTACTGTGGCACCTTTATAATTTGTTGGCCGAACAATCACATGAAAGCCAAGTTTAGCTACTTCTTCAGCTTGTAATCTAGAAATACCTAAATTCATATCTTTCAAAGAATCACTTGGCAATGCTAATCCTAACATAGGGCCTAGATCTGTTTGCAATATATGTACTTTATTTTGACCTAAACGGCGCAATAAATCATCCTGTACTTCTTGAAAGTAAGCTTCTTTACCTGGAATCATTCCGATATAGGTATTACCTGGTTGCACTCCTTTGATTTGCAATCGTTCTAAATCATTGGAAGTATACATGCG
>OKQE01000464.1_pt1 | contig 9764 bp, 10 predicted proteins | sample 1612211 | NCBI WGS metagenome assembly OKQE01 (sample SAMN04436785, study PRJEB24849) | human gut metagenome | biome: human gut; feature: NICU; material: stool | host: Homo sapiens | place: USA: Saint Louis, MO | collected 2011-03-31
GTAATCAACAATGATTATTCGTTAAGTAACGAAGTCAATAGGGAATCACTCAAGTGAGGGATCCCATTATACAAATAAGTATTTATTTAATAACTATGTAAAGTACATGGAGGAACAAAAATGCCAGAATTAAAAGGTACACAAACAGAAAAAAATCTTCAAGCAGCATTCGCTGGTGAATCTCAAGCTAACCGTAAATACACATACTATGCAAGTGCAGCTCGTAAAGCTGGTATGAACAAAATCGCTGATTACTTCGAAGAAACAGCAATCAACGAATCCGCTCATGCTAAAGTATGGTTCAAATTGTTACACGGTGGCGATGTAAACGCTGACGTAGCAATCAACTTAAAAGATGCTGCTGCTGGCGAACACTACGAACACACTGTAATGTACCCAGAATTTGCTAAAGTTGCAAAAGAAGAAGGTTTCGCTAAAATCGCTTACTTATTCGAACAAGTTGGTGTTATCGAAGCTCGTCACGAAGAACGTTACCTTGACCTTGTAACTGCTGTTGAAGGCGGTAAAGTGTTCAAACGTGAACAACCAGTTGCTTGGATCTGTGCTAACTGTGGTTATATCCACATCGGTGAAGAAGCTCCAAAACTTTGCCCAGTATGTGCTCATCCACAAGCATTCTTCTCTCAACACGGAGAAACTTTTATCTAATCAGTAAGCCGAGTGGTTTCTTAGATAAGTACTATAAAACTGTATCAAGTGATACAAAACAACCTACATAGAGAACTAAGTAGTTCTAAGGGTAAGTACCCCATACAAATGATATACTAAGTAGTAATGATATATACCCAAGTGGGTCAAATTACATATGCCTTATCCCAAGTGGGTTAGAACTAGTATAGGTATACTAAAGCGACTGTGAAAACAGTCGCTTTTTTGCACCCTAACTCATAAGTATATAGGTTCATAGGTATCCTCCATATAGTAGCTATACATATCTTTCACCATGCATCATCGTATCTTCATATTACTAGGATATACTTTAACTACAAGGTTCACTTCTCAAGATGGATACTAGTATGTAACAAACTCTTACACGCAGTCGTTTTCAAAATATACCTGCGGTGATAAACACTACTAGGTACTAAACTATATTTTACAAATGAAATGATGAAAAGGAGACACTTATGAAACGTGCACTACTCTTGACAACACTAGCCATGACTATTGGTTCTTCCGCTTTTGCTTCATCCATCAACTATCCTAATTTTCAAAGCGACCATACACCTATGTCTTTTAAAATGGCATCTGCTGAGGATATGAAAGCATACACGAAAGATTTGGAAAATTACTTAGCAGATACAGATGCAGTGATTCAAATGTTGATTACTAAAAAACGTGCTGCTATCGATGCTTACAATGCAGGTGTACGTGAATATAATAAGGATGATTTTTTTCCATAAAGATCGTATAGAACCATACTCTTATGATGAAAGTTACTCCCAAACTAAACGTGTAGGTGGTCATACATACCATACCTTTGGTGATACTGTGATTATCACATCACCTAACTCTATTCCTGTAGTTGAAGAAACAAAATCACAAAAAAAGGAAGAGGATGACGCCTTCGCACGCATGATGCGTCGTATGGAACGCCACCTAGGCATTGATCGCTGGTAAGGTTTCCTATATATACCCTTAAATAGCCTTACCTATATTCTTTTATATTCCCTTCCCTATATCAATATATACCCCATACAAATAAGGGCCTCTGTCGCACGATAGAGGTCCTTATTTTACATCTGTCATGGCACATTCAAGGAATAGAATATCCTATTTTCTTCAACTCCATGATAGAAAAAAGCTGCAACCTACGCGATACCAATAGGTTGCAGCTGTATATCTTTTAGTACTTTCATCATAGATACATGATGCATCTAATACATTACTTATACCTTATCGAATTGTTTTTGTGTCGTTAAAGGCTTCTTGGTCAAAAGTTCCTTGCAAACGATCTACTACAATAGCATTTGTCATAGAACCACTTACATTTAACATTGTACGTCCCATATCTACAATAGGGTCTACTGCTAAAATTGGAGAAATGGAGCCGAAGAATGCTCCCATACCAGTACCAGATAAGGATACGGATGCTGCCATAGTTGCTGTACCCGGAACCCCTGCAATCCCTAAGGAGCCTAATGCAATCACGATAACGCTCATCACATACATTGTAAAGTCTAATGGCACTCCAGATACGCGAGCGATATAAACGATACATAAGGCTGGGAAGATGCCTGCACAGCCTTGCATGCCTGCTGTCGTACCAAAACTTGCTACTGTATTCGCAGTAGCAGGGTTAACGCCTAACTTTTTAGTCAATGTTTCTACCGTCAATGGTAATACACCCATACTAGAACGAGATGTGAAAGCCAAGATTAAGGCTTCTTTTGCTTTACGGAAGTACATGATTGGACTAACACCAAACATAGTTAATAATACAGCTTGTACTACTAACATGATTGCAACGCCTACATAGATTAAGATAATAAACAAGCCCATGTCAGCAATAGCACCAAACCCTTTTTGCGCCAATGTTGTAGCCAACAACGCCACAACACCATATGGCATTAAGCCGATCACAAAATCTGCTACCCAGAAGATAACTGTGTGCACTTCATCAAATAATTTTGTGACTACTTCTAAATCACTGGCACCATGTTGTTTCACAAGTCTAGCAACACCACCAATAATAACGCCAAATACAACAACAGCAATAACATTAGTTTGCGCCATTGCATTAATAGGATTTGCTGGTATCAAGGCACGCAATGTATCTACAACAGGTTTTACCTCTCGCATTTTAGAATCACCAGCCACTGCTAAGGTACCTTCTCCTAATCCTGTTACAGTACCTAGTACTAAACCTATAATAGCAGCAATACCTACCATGATTAAAGCTACTACACCTGTGGAGGATACAAGGCGTTTTAAGTTCGCATTCGTATCCATATGTAAGATAACATGAACAATGGAAATAAATACCACAGGAATGACAAGCATACGGATTAAATCAATAAATCCTCCCCCAATAAGAGAGAACCACTTCGTGCTTTCCTTAATAAACACCACGTCCATTGGGTTTTTAGGGAATCCTGCAATCAATTGCACCGCAACCCCTAACACAGCACCTACTACAGTGGCAATCATTACCAATGTGCCGAATTGAATATTTCTTTTTTGAAGAAAATACACGTATCCCAACGCAATAAGGAATAACACAAGTATTCCTACTGTCATGAGATCGCTAATCATGAGAAATTGTGTAAAAAATGGCATATCCATACAAATTCCCCTTCCTTTCCAGACCTAACTATAGTCCAATTACTTCTTGATTCCCTGCACTGTACAGGCAACAATATGACCCAATTATATCATTCTCAATATAGCACGTCAATATTCCTACTTTTTATATAGGTTTATATCCATGAGTTATAATCATAAACTAAACCATAATTAACAGCATTAGTTAACAAATATAGGAGACGAATTATAAAATTTATAGTACAATAGAATAGTAAAGGTTAACAATAAGAGATCTATTGTACGATGATGTGCGCCCATGAATAGAAACGAACTAACATGACATCTGACTACGTATGTTTAGGAGGATACCATGGATACATCTTACTATTATAATTTTATCATCTTAGTACAAACGGGGAATATGACGCAAGCAGCAGAGATACTGCACATTACGCAACCAGCTTTAAGTAAGCAACTCAAGTACTTAGAAGCAGAATTTGGTACCCCCCTATTAGTTATCAAGCGTGGCCAACGTGGAGCTAGCTTTCACCTCACCGAAGCCGGTCGCATTTTCTATGAAAAAGCACAACAATTGTGTTCCATTGAGGAGTCTACCTACGCTGATGTAAAGCGTCTTAGTTCTGAGGTAGAAGGCACTCTTCGTATCGCCTCCTCTGCCTCAAGGTCTACCGCCTTAATTCAGCAATATTTGCATTTCTTTTCCCGCCAATACCCTGTGGTGCGTTATGAAATCTATGAAGGATTAATGACAGATGTTACAGAATCCTTATTAAATGGTAGCGCTGAAATTGGTCTATGCAACGAGCAAATGGTAGATACCAACAAATTTGATGTTCTCTATACGCAAACAGAGGACTTATACGCTCTGTTCCGAAAAGATTTATTTTGGACAGACCGTGACTTAGAAAGCATTTCTTGGAATGATATTGCCAAATGTCCTCTTAGTCTATCTGGTGGTTCTGTACGCATGTTGATGCAAGCTCATCACAATGACTTCTCTTCTCTCAATGTTATTTCTGTAACTACCACAAAGAGTTCTGCCATTGAATGGGCTCAATCTGGACGTACCATAGCCATTATTCCTATGGATGGACAGGAAACTGTATCTCATCCAGATATGACTCGCATTAAGTTAACAGAACTGACCAACACATTCTATAAAGCGTTTATCACTATCAAAGGACAACCTTTGTCTATGGTGGCACAACAGTTTTTAGAATTCTACAAAGCGCATTCAGAAGAATAGTAGCTACGAGGCTATGCATTTTATATCCATGTGAACAAAAACACTACAACACTTTACAGTGCATAGAGGAACATTGATCATTGCGTATCAATGTTCCTCTATTTATTTTATATTCATATATTCCGCACTATTGATGCCTTTATCTAAGTATTTTATAGTACAGGGTATCTACAACAATCCGACTAATACACAATACAAAAAAGGGTCCCTAAGGACCCTTTCAATATGTAAATTACATGGTATATCAATTTCCTTACACAAGCTACGCCATTTGAGAGCAAAATTAACTCTTTACATATTACTTAGCAGCGGCTACAAAATCTTCAAAAATTACTTTATTTAACTCTGTATGACGCATCATTTCTGGATGGAATTGATACGTACGTAGATATGGATAGTCAGTGCCTTCCATTGCTTCTACTACAGTATCTTTCGCACGTCCTACCACACGCAAGCCTTCGCCAACTTCTTTCACGACTTGGTGATGATGGGAATTCACCATCACTTCTTCTGCACCTACCATAGCAAATAATTGGGAGTCCTTTTCAATCACCATGGAATGAGTTGGTAATCCTGCTGTTTGGCTTTGGGCATGCTTAATCGTAGCAAAGGCAGGTAAATCTTGATACAAAGAACCTTTGTGAGCTACGTTGATGATTTGATGACCACGGCAAATACCCATAATAGGAATGTTCCGTTCTTTCGCAAAGGCTAATAGACGCATATCAAAAATATCGCGTTCTGGCCAAATTTCACCTAACCCACGTTCTGGCTCTTCGCCATAGAATTGTGGGGCAATATCATGACCGCCAGATAAAAGTAACCCATCAATGCGCTCCACCAAAGCTTTCAATACAGCTTCATCTTCTTGGAATGGAATAATCACAGGAATACCACCTGCTTCTAATACGGATTGCACATAATCATCATTTACATAGGATCGTTTATACCCTGGGAATGGACCTCCTTGGTCAATCATATGAGAACCTGAAATGCCGATTAATGGTTGTTTCATAAGTAACACCTCTTCTTACTAACATAGAGTATACATATAGTACTATGATAAATTAAAACCTAGTATCTGACAAATATAAATATTTCATAAAACATCTTGGTACTTTGATAAACTAATAAATTACTATTACCTTTGAAAGGAAAACCATTATAGAATGGCAAAAAGGGCTAAACACGAAGTCTAGCCCCTTTCTAAAAATAATATGTAATTATAGTAATGGTTTACGTACTACGTCGATGATAGAGCCATCGCGATATTCGATGATGGCTACTACATCTTTAGGATCTTGAGATACTTCAATACCTTCTGGTTTACCAACCATGTCGTACGCCATTTGTTGTAACTCTTCAATTGTGTAAATTGGCAAGTTAGAATCTTTGAAACGTTCGATCAAATCTTGACGATTTGGATTGATCGCGATACCACGTTCTGTTACTAATACGTCGATACTTTCACCTGGAGTGATAACTGTTTCCACGCGTTCACGAATCATTGGTAAGCGACCACGAATCAATGGGCAAGTGATAACAGTTACTTTAGCGCCTGCAGCTGTGTCAGAGTGACCACCGGATGCACCCATCAAGATACCATTGGAATCAGTCATACAGTTTACGTTGAAATCTGTATCGATTTCTGTAGCGCCCAAGAATACTACATCTAAATAGTTTGTCATGCAGTCTGTGGTAGGGTCTGCGTACATGGATGCGCTCATTTCGATATGATTTGGATTTGTATCCAAAGATGCCGCTGCTGTTGTGTCAAATGTTTGTGTATCATAAATTGCTTTGATGTGACCTTTTTCAAGCATGCTTACTAGTACGCCTGTAGCACCGCCAACACCGAATCCACCAACAACGCCTTTTTTCTCTAATTTTTCACCGATGAATTTAGCTACTGCTAATGGAGCTCCGCCAGCGCCCAATTGGAAAGAGAAACCTTCTTGGATAATACCAGCTTCATCAAGGAATTCTGCTGCCATTTCCGCAATTTTAATTTGTACAGGATTTTTTGTGATTCCCACAGCACCAGATGCGATACCTTCTGGATCCCCGATAGCCTCTACTTCTACAATATAATCTACATCTGTTTGAGGGATGGAGATTGGGTATACATTGTCAATTAAGTTATCTGTTAACAATACAGTTTGGTCTGCATAGTGAGAGTCAACCATAGCATAACCCAACGCACCGCAAGCGGATTTACCTTTACGGCCTGTCGCATTACCACGACGATCACAAGCAGGTACGCCCATGAAAGCTACGTCAATGTGAGCTTCCCCAGTGCAAACGGCACGAGCACGTCCACCATGGGAACGAATTACTACTGGGCGTTTTAATACGCCTGGGTTCAAGCTTAAGAATTTGCCCAATGCATCACGAAGACCAGATGTTTCGATGGCTGTTACTGTACCATCTTTAATCATATCGATTAAGAATTCATGGCAAGGTGCTAAGGAAGAATTAAGGATTGTAATATCTTTAATTCCTTTAGCTTGTACACGGTCCATCACAAGTTGCATTACATAGTCACCATTACGTAAATGATGGTGGAAGGAAATAGACATACCATCTTTTAAGCCTACTTTTTCGATAGCTTCATCGATGGAGCCTAGCAATTTATCTTCACCTGGAGTGTGAAGTTTCACTGGTTTACCTGCACGAACTGCAGTTTCTGTCATTGCAAATTGTCCTTCATAGAGACGACGTCCTTGAAGGCATTCTAATTCCATAGGAATATCGCGACCAATTTTATTTAACATCGATTTCTGCTCCTTCCTCAAGTTCTACCTTGATACCTGCTGCACGGGCTTTATCTACCACGCGTTGTGCACGTACTACGATAGGACCGTCGATCATTTTACCATCTACGGCGATAACGCCTTTATTGTTGCGAAGTGCTTCTGCATAGGAGTTCAACACTTTTACAGAATGAGCAATTTCTTTTTCATCTGGAGTGAACACTTCATGGATAATTTTAATTTGGCTTGGGTGAATACAAGATTTTCCATCATAACCAAGAGCTTTAATGAATTCTACTTCTTCACGGAAGCCTTGTGGGTCTTTCACATCTGAGAATACTGTGTCAAGCACGCGGATACCTGCTTCACGAGCTGCATGAAGGATCGTTTGGCGAGCAAATAACAATTCATGAGCTGGTTTATGTTTACCTGTACGAAGGTCAGCACGGTAGTCTTCCGCGCCAAGAGCGATCGCTACTACACGAGGACCTTGTGCAATTTCACGTACATTGTATAAACCTTTTACAGATTCGATAGCTACGATAATGTTGATGGTGCCTTCTTCCCAACCATTCGCTTTTTCTACTTCTTCAATTTTCTTAGCAACGATTTCTACTTCAGATACATCTTCAGTTTTTGGAAGACGAATCAAGTCAGGTTTTGCTGGTACAATCACATCAAGGTCAGCATAACCATATGGAGTTTGTGTAGGATGGTTGATACGAACCACTGTTTCGCCTTTGAATTTTAAAGTTTTCAAAGCTTCTGCTGTCAATAAACGAGCTGTATCTTTTTCAGTGACTGCTACAGAGTCTTCAATATCAAACATGATGGAGTCTGCACCGTGGATATCAGCACTGTTAATCATTTTAGGCGTGTTACCTGGTACGAACATCATGGAACGAGATAAACGTTTTTTTGCTAATTCAGTTAATTGGCTCATTATGCTTCGCTCCCTCTTTCTAATGCACCCAATACACGGGCTTTAATAGTATAATCCCAAGCTGCTTTATCGATAGCTGTTACTTTCACGCCATCGAAGCCTGCTTCTTTTACAGTGGCTTCAATGAAAGCACGAATATGCTTACCATAAGCACGCTCAACTTTTGATTTTAATTCTACTTCGATACCAGATGCAATTGGTTCAACCGTTACCAATACATCATTTTTTTCATCAAAGCCAGCCATAGCTGCTTTCACTAGATGTTTCATAGCAAATCCTTTCTATTACATCAAAATATAGCATAAAAGTCAGGTTCTACAGAGGTATTTCCCCTGTAGACTCTGACTATACAAATTACCTTGTCCTATAGGATGCCTAGCATACCCCACCATGGATAGCCTACTACGAATGTAAGGGTTAAGCACAATACAGCGATAATACCGCCAGTAATCCACCAATCTTTTACATCATTGTAACCTGCGCCAAATACGATTGGTGCTGCTGCTCCGCCGTAGTGTGTTAATGCACCACCATAAGAGTTAGATGCACAAAGCACTAATGCTAATGCCATAGGATTTACACCTGCTGCTGGGCCTACTGCCAAGAATACAGGTAGCATTGCTACTACATAAGCAGATCCAGATGCAAATAAGTAACGAATTGCTACGGAAATAATACCGATAATAACAAGTGCTACAAATCCATTATCTCCGAAGTGAAGATGTGTTTGCATTACATCTGCTAACCATTCGAAGAATTTTGCTTTAGATAACGCATCAGATAAACCGATGATACCACCGAACCACATCAATGTGTTCCAGCCACCTTTATTGGCAACCATATCATCCCATTTAATCGCGCCTAAGCAGAAACTAGCAACCATAGCTACAATAGCTACTGCAGTAGCATCAATTTTAAATTTAATACCAAATGCTGCTAAGATAGAAGGCAATGCCCAACCTACTAATGCAAAGATGAAAATACCAACTAATGTTTTTTCAGCGCTAGTCATAGGTCCTAATTCTGCTAAGCCTTCTGCCGCAATTTTCTTATTGTCAACTGTAGTCAACGTTGGTTTGTTTAATAAGTATGTTACATATGGAACTATTAATAACATTACTATGCCTGGTACTGACATAGCCAATGCCCATAATCCCCAATCTAAATGTACACCTAACATTTTTGCCATGAAGTCACCTGCTAGTGCATTTGGTGCCATCGCTGTTAGGAACATTAAGGACGTAACTTTTGTTACCATGTACGTATTAACCATTAAGAAACGACCAGCTTTGTTCGCTGTTTCACCAGGTTCAGAACCCAAGGATTTCGCTACGGAGTTCATGATTGGGAATACGATACCACCACAACGAGCAGTGTTAGATGGTGTAGCTGGGGAAATGATTCCGTCTAATAAAGCCGTTACATAGCCTAAACGAAGTACTGTACCGCCAAATGCATTGATTAGATGATACGCAATACGACCTGCAAAGTCAGGTCAATATGCTCTGGCGTACCCTGCCGAAGCGCGAGGAAGAGA
>OKQE01000466.1_pt1 | contig 9732 bp, 10 predicted proteins | sample 1612211 | NCBI WGS metagenome assembly OKQE01 (sample SAMN04436785, study PRJEB24849) | human gut metagenome | biome: human gut; feature: NICU; material: stool | host: Homo sapiens | place: USA: Saint Louis, MO | collected 2011-03-31
AGGCATAAAGAAAAGTTAAAAGGCTATTATATAAGTAATGATATATTTGTTGCTCATAAAAAAGACAATTAGGTTTCTTGTCTTAATAAAATCCCAATGTTATAAGGAATGAGAAACTAGAGAGAAGTATTTTTGTGCTTGCAATATGCTTGCAAAAAATCAGATAAACAGAAATAAAATGGAGAATAAGGCTAAAACCGATATCAAAAACATTGATTTTATGCCATTTATACGAAACGATATCAATGGACATATCGAGTGGGAATAATATTTTGTTTCGTGTGCTATTGAGCCCCGAGAACTCTTGGAAATACAGGGGTTTTAGGGCTTTTTTATAGTTTTTTTAGTACTATGTTAGAAGAAGACAAAGTGAAATACATTTGATATATATTGAAAGCTTATTTTTTAGTGTTAGGTATCTAGGGGTTTAAGCAAGCTAAAGGGGTCAAGGAAAGATGAAACTTTCAAAATTAAAACTTTGTAATTATCGTTGCTTTGGAAATGATGAGCAAACAATAAAAATTGAAAATATTACATCATTTATTGGAAGTAATAGTTCAGGAAAAACGGCTGCTCTATCAGCGTTAAACTGTCTTTTTTCAGAAATTAGTTCAGAGCGAGTTTTAAAGCGTAGTGACTTCCATCTTCCCAAAAATATTAGACCTGAATTACAAGAATCACAGAATATGTATATTGAAGCAATTTTTACTTTTAATGAATTAGAGGAAGAAACAGGGGACGAAAGTTATGCTATTCCATATTTTTCTAATTATTTAGTTGTAGATGATTGTGAAGAAACACCATATTTACGTATTCGATTAGAGGCAATTTGGCAAAATAGTAATAATATAGAAGGTGCTATTGAAAGTAAGATATATTATATAACATGTCCAGAAACTCAAGATATCACGGATGAAGATAAATTTGTTGCGCCTCGTAAAGATTTAGATTGTATTCGAGTTATATATGTACCAGCAGTTAGAGATCCATCTAAGCAATTAAGAAATGTTTCAGGAACAATGATGTATCAATTAATGAATAGTATTAATTGGAGTCAAACTATTAAGGAGAAGGTTAAAGGAAAAATTCAAGAATTAAACAATCACTTCTTAGAGGAGAAGGGGATTGATATTATTGCTTCCTCTATTCGTACACAATGGAAGTCATATGATAATGATATAAGATATTCAGATGCACAGTTACGGTTTAATAGTATAGATATTGAGTCTGCTATTAAAAAATCAGAAGTTGTTTTTTCACCTACGATAACAGGAAAAGAATATGGTATTGATGATTTGAGTGATGGACTACGATCATTATTTTATATTTCTTTAGTTGATAGTATTCTCGATGCCGAGGCAAAAATTCAACAACAGATTGAAAATGGAGATGTTGATATTGCTAGTAATTATAGACCACCTGTCTTGACAATTATTGCTTTAGAAGAACCTGAAAATCATATTGCGCCACATTTAATGGGACAGTTGGTTTCAAATTTAATAAATATATCTTCAAAGCATAATGCTCAAACTATTTTAACATCTCATTCCACATCTATTATTAAAAGACTTGAACCCGAAAAATTAAGATATTTTCGTTTTAATATAAGTGATTGTATTACTAAAGTTAATTCAATTACATTGCCAGATAAAGAAAGCATGGCAGACCAATATAAGTTTATTAAAGAAGCTGTTAAAGCATATCCTGAATTATATTTTGCTAAAGTTGTCATTTTAGGAGAAGGCGATAGTGAAGAAATCATTTTGCCTAAAATATGGAGTGCGAAAAATGGAGATATTGATTTAAGTGGTATTTCTGTTGTTCCTCTAGGTGGTAGGCATGTAAATCATTTTTGGCGATTACTTGAAAACTTGGATATCCCTTATATTACTTTACTTGATTTAGATAGAGAGCGAGTTGGTGGTGGCTGGGGTAGAATTCAATATGTTTTAGAACAGTTACTTAAAGTTAATTATGAAAAAGAAGAGTTATTAGAGACTGATTCTGGAATATTATCTGATGAAGAACTAAAAAGTATGCATACTTGGAGCTATGATAATATTGATAGTTTACAAGGTTGGATAGATTTTTTAGAAGAATATAATGTTTTCTTTTCAAGTCCATTAGATATTGATTTTATGATGTTGGAAAGATATGGAGATAATTATAAGCAGTTGTTAGAGGATAAAGAAGGTCCTTATTTAACGATAAATACGAACGGTAAGACAAATCGAAGATATATTAAGGAGATTGAGGGTTTAGAAACTTCTTGTCAGGAATATGAAACACGTATAAATATTGATATACATCATACATTAAAGGCTTGTGGCGGTAATGGTGATACATACTCTAGAGAACAAACACAGTTAATGATATGGTATAACTATTTCTTTTTAAACAGAGGTAAGCCATCTACACATATTGAAGCATTGTCAAAAATTACTGATGAAACACTTATGTCGACAATGCCTAGTGTTTTCGAACGAATGATTGTAGTTGTAGAAAGAATGTTGGAGGGGACATTAGATTGAATTTTGTTACATCAGAACAATGGAGTGTATGTGATGGTATAAATTTAGAAAAAATCGCATATGAAACAATCAAGGCTAATAGAAATGTTCTAGTAATTGTTGGACCTGGTACAGGGAAAACAGAATTGTTAGCACAAAAGGCGTGTTATCTTTTTCAAACTAACATATGTAGAAATCCTCATAAAATTTTAGCCATATGTTTTAAGAATGATGCTGCGGACAATCTAAAAAAAAGAGTTCTAAAAAGATGTGGCAAAGAAATTGAAAACCGTTTTGTCTCGATAACATATGATGCATTCTCAAAAAAGATTTTAGATCGCTTTCGTTGTGCACTTCCCCAAAATATGAGGCCAGATTCTTTATATGTAGTTAATGATACAAAAGTTATAGCTGCTGCTTTTAGAGAGGCAGGGTTTAATAATCCTAATAATCTAAAGGGTTTTAAATTGAATGAATTTTATGAAAATGTATTAAAGACTACAAATTTACCATGTACAGGAGATAGTTTGGGTGAAAAGGTTTGGAGATTATTATTAAAAGGGTTTTCGGATTATGCTCCTACACTTTCATTTAAAATGATCTGTATATTAGCTGAATATATTATCCGTACGAATCCAAAAATTAAGCGTGTATTACAGTATACTTATAAATATGTTTTTTTAGATGAATTTCAAGATACAACAAATTTACAATATGAATTAGTTAAACAGTGCTTTTTGGACTCTGGTTCAGTAGTAACAGCTGTTGGGGATAATAAACAACGTATTATGGTGTGGGCAGGAGCTTTAAAAACTGTTTTCAAGGATTTTGAAGAAGAGTTTAATGCAGACAAGTTGACTCTTACCATAAATCATCGCTCAGCTCCAAGACTTGTTGATTTACAGAAAAGAATGTATGAATCACTAAATGCAGTTGATGATAGGGTTGAGGTGTCAGATAAGAGGATGGAGAATGACGGCGATATTACACTATTAGTTGCTAATGATGAGGAGCGAGAAGCAGAAGTAATTTCTGAACATATATCTAAAAAAATTAAAGCTGGAATAAAGCCAAATGAACTATGTATTTTATGTAAGCAAAAACCAGGAGACTATGCTAAAGAAGTCATTAATCATCTTAACAAAAAAAAGATTTATGCTCGTTTAGAAGATAATTATCAGAATTTGCTAAAGGAGCCTATTACGGAAATATTGCTTTCGATTTTTCAACTAGCAATTTCTAAAGCGTATCCTCAAGGATGGACATTTATAGTTGAAATAACTGCAAAACTTTGGAATATTGATTTTGTACAATCGGATGATGAGTATATTAAAATGCAAGATCGACTTTATGATAAAATACAAGAATTAAAAGATGTGATAATTAATGTTAAATGTAAAAATGACTTTAATAATTTGATAAAAAATATTATTGTCTTTTTTGGTGTGAAGCAAATACAAGCACTTTTTCCTGTATATAAACAACGTGATTACTTAATTACGCAGTTAATTAAGTTTCAAGACTATATGTGGTTAGAACTTGAAGAAACAGAATTCGATTGGATACTTGCTATGGATCGGTTTTTGGGATTTTATTCTGTACCGATTATGACAATTCACAAAAGTAAAGGCTTAGAATATGATACGGTTTATTTTATTGGACTAGAGGACTCTGCTTTTTGGAATTTTAAAAAGCAACCTGAAGAGGATCGCTGTGCATTTTTTGTGGCACTTTCTCGTGCAAAGAATGAAGTACTTTTTACATTTTGTAAGCATCGTTCTTTACAGAAATATCCGAAACAATCACATAATCAAATTAATGAATTTTTTGATCTCTTAATTCAAGATGGTGTTGCAAATATTATTAAGTGAAAAGCATCAGGATATTAATTATGTAATATAATAGAAATATTTTATTGATTAGTTATGTACTAGTGTAGATATTATTAATCTATAGATAGTATGTTGCATTTAGAGGTCCTATGAAAACGACAAGATCTTTTGGCAATCATTCCAAATATTCTCTTCACGATGCAAGGGTACAGAAAATAGAATACGCAGATGATAATTTGGTCCTTACATTTGATTATATTTTTTCCTATGAGAACGGTATTGAGCAAACTCATAAGGCTCAAGTTGTGTTTGAGACGTGCGATATAGATTTTTTTGAAATTCTCGTATTTAATACTACAATATTAGATGCTTTCACAGGTAAAAGATTGGAGTTATCTCAGTATCAACAGGATTATAGTGATAGTGAATTTAAGGTCATTACAGAGACCTATAATTGGGGACACGCTGTATTCCAGGGTTGGTTATGGACCGAAGGGAATCCCGTACATTGTATAATGAACATATACTTTAAAGGTGATATGGTATATGTAATTGATGAGGCTTAAAATGAGCGATTTAGATTTTACTATTTGCTGTATAGTTACTTTCTTCAGCAAGAAGAGGAGAACTCCACCGAATTTGAATAATGGAAAGTATTGCCCTCATCTTGTTATAAAGGGCGCTGATCAGCTGTTAGGTGTAAACTTTATTGATGGCGAAGATGTTATCTTTGATAAATCAATACGTGCCAATGCGTTGCTAGTAAACGAAGATATAGATTATTCTGCACTACAAGGCGGTACGGAGTTTCTTATTATGGAAGGCGACAATGTTGTTGGAGAAGGGATTGTAAAAGAAATCTTTCAACATAAACCGTATGGGAGTAAATAACTATGGGTTATAAAAACGTATGTGTAAATTGCCGGATCTCCTTGTCGGAGGGCACAAATTATGAGCTATTTAACAGGAATAAAACCTGCCCTACCTGTAAAGGCAAGATGCACTTTGTGAACGAGAAGTTCAAAGCCCCTAAAAAATCTAATGACAAAGAGTGGAAGATTATAGAGTATTTATTGTTAAGTGGATATGATTTCCGTAATCCTTATTGTGGACATGAGCAATGTATTTATTTTGAGTTTCCTAAGAACCTACAAGAGGCAGAGGCGTTTATTTGTGAGATGCGAAAGTTAAAGTAATCATTTGAAGGAGCTTTTATGGCGATTACCTATACCGAAAAAAGAAATTTTACCCCTCAACAGGTGGCGGATTTATTCTTGTCTGTTCGTTGGGTGGTAGGAAAATATCCTGATCGATTACACAAGGCGCTCATGAATTCATCTCGTGTGATTTCTGCGTGGGATGGTGACCGTTTAGTTGGTCTTATTCGTGTCATGGATGATAGCGAGCTAGTATGCTTCATCAATTATGTGCTAGTTCATCCTGATTATCATGGCCTAGGTATTGCTGGTCATTTGCTGGAAATGGTGAAAGACGCTTATAAATCGTATTTGTACATCAATGTTATGATTGGTGATAGCAAGAATGCACCATTTTACGAGAAGCATGGATTTAAGGTAAAAAAGAATGCCTTGCCAATGCAATATCGTAATGTACCTAAATATACGAAAAAATAATTGCTGGATAATCTATAGTAAAAGTAATTTGATAGATTATTAATATAAGGCTACACATCACTCATTAAATGTGTAGCCTTTGTTATGTAAACGGTATATACTAAAACCGATATGTAGATACGATGGAGAAAGATATGAATATAGTAATACGAAAAGCGACAACCGCTGATTTAGATTTGGTGACACATATAGAAGCAACTTGTTTCCCTCCGGCAGAGGCTGCACCTCGTGAGGCTTTTAAGGAACGATTAGATCATTATGCAGGTCAGTTTTTAATTGCCTTTGACGGCGATACACCTATTGGTTTTATCGATGGTTTTGTATCGGATGATGAAATCTTAACGGATGAGATGTTTGCTGATGCTTCTTTGCATAACCCTAACGGCGCATGGCAGATGATATTTGGCTTAAATACAATGCCAGAGTATAGGAATCGCGGTGTAGGTGGTAAGTTAATTGAGGCGTTTATCGACCTTGCGAGAGAGGAAAACCGAAAGGGCGTAATTCTAACCTGTAAGGAAGAAAAGATTCGCTATTATGCCAAGTTGGGTTTTGTAAATGAAGGGGCGTCTACATCGGATCATGGCGGTGCCAAATGGTATCAAATGCGCGTTCAGTTTTAGTGCCTTTGTTATGGCAATATAGTTATTAATCGATAAAAAGAAATTATAGAATTTGACGGACATTTCTACAGATTGTCCTAATGAGAAGCTAAAACTCCGCTTAGTAGTTGAGTTTTAGCTTCTTTCTTGCTAAAAAGTATAAATTTTACAAGGATAGCAGTACCCCTATATGTTTATTGACACTGTATACCCCTCATGCTCGTAGAGGGAATAACCCAGAATCGTCAGCACGCCGATGACGGTCGACGGGGACACCGTGAAGCCGATCAGAGCATAGATGCCGATGGTGACGATGAGATCGTGCAGGAGAGCGATCAGGGCGGCAATAGACATCTTCCAGTGCCGGAAATAGGCCCAGATCTGCAACATCACCAAGACCAGGAAGACGACCAATGCCTTGATGGCCTTGCCGGTGATCTGGTCTCCCCACTGACTACCGACCTTGGAGTACGTGACGGAGTCCGTCTTGGTCGCGGTGGCCTTGGCGATAGCCCCCTGAACCTTGGTGGTCTCCTCGTTGTCGAGTGCCCTGGTCTGCACCTGGACGGCGTTCGAGCCGAGACTGACGACCTCGGTGGAGTCCATGTCCGGGACTCCGGAGGACAGCACCGACCTGCGGATGTCGTCGACGGTCGAGGTCGCAACGTGGGCAGGAGAACGGAACTGCACACCGCCCTTGAACTCGATACCGAGGTTCAGGCCACGCACCAACAGGCCAAGCAGCGAGATCGCGATGACGATGATCGAGATCGTGTACCAGAGTTTGCGGCGCTGGATGAAGCCGTAGGAAATCTCACCCGTGTACAGGGCATGGGTGAAACCGTGCTTGTGCTTCTTGTCCTTCTCCTCGGACCGCCTCGAGGCGACAGACGAGGTCTTGGCGTTCTTGTCGTCAGTCATGTCAGGCCTCCTCCGTCTCGATGGTGCGCTTGGCCCGCGGGGCAGATCGCCTGCTTCGCCGACCGAGCAACTGGGCTTCCGTGACACCCATGTGCCCAGCCTCAAGGCCGGAGCCGCGTCGACCCTGGCCCCAGAACTTGGTGCGTCCCAGCAGAGTGACGACGGGGTGGGTGAAGAAGAAGCAGATGAGGAGGTCGATGAACGTCGTCAGACCCAGGGTGAAGGCGAATCCCTTCACCTGGTCGACCGACAGCACGAACAGCACGATGGCGGACAGCAGGGAGACGCCGTCGGCCATCAGGATGGTGCCGCGGGCCTTCGTCCAGCCGGTCTGAAGGGCGGTACGCAGGGTCCGTCCTTCTCGGATCTCGTCTCGGATGCGTTCGAAGTAGACGATGAAGGAGTCGGCCGTCACACCAATGGCGACAATCGCGCCAGCGATACCAGCCAGGGAAAGAGTGAATCCGACAGCCTCGCCCAGGAGCACCATGGCCGTGTAGGTCGTGATACCGGCGATAAGCAGGGAGCCGATGGCCACCAGGCCCAGTCCTCGGTAGTACAGCAGGCAGTAACCGGCAACCAGGATCAGTCCGATGACGCCGGCGATGATCCCGGCACGCAGCTGCTCGCCACCAAGGGTCGGCGAAACATTGTCAACGCTGGAGATGTCGAAAGACAGCGGCAGGGCACCGTACTTGAGGACGTTGGCCAGGTCAGCAGCACTGTCCTGGGTGAAGTGTCCGGAGATCTCGGCCTGACCACCGTTGATCGGACAGGAGGCTCCCTTGCCGCCATCCAACTGCGGTGAGGAGATGACCTTGCCATCCAGGACGACGGCGAACTGGTTCTGCGGGCTCTGGCGCGAGCACAGGAAAGTGGTCGCCTCACTGAAGGAATTCGTGCCGATGGAGTTGAATTTCAGGTTCACCACGTAGGACAGCTGGCCCTGCGGGATTCCGGAGTCGGCGCTCTCGACCTGGGTTCCCGTGATGGCGACCGGGGAGAGCAGATACTTGGTCTTGCCCTCACGGTCACAGGTCACCAGGGCCTTGTTCGGCGGGGATTCGACGGACTTGGTGCACTTGAAGTCCTGGAAAGCCTTCATGTCCTCCGGGGACGGCTTCCACTTCTCGGCGTCCTTGACCATCTTGGCCGCGGAGGTCGGATCCTTCTCGTTGTACTGTGGGCCGCTGTCCTTGGCACCAGGCTTCGAGCTGGCAGAGGCACTTGACGACGCCTTGGCCCTCGGATCGGCAGTGGGGAGGGCAGAGGGCTTTGCGGGGCCGGGAGTCGGACCCTTCTCACCCACCGACTCCTCAGCATGGACCATGCGGAATCCGAGCTGGGCGGTCTGGCCGACCATCTCGACGAGCTTGGAACTCTCGACGTTCGGGGCCGAGACGACGATGTTGCGGTCACCCATCGTCGTCACTGACGACTCGCCGACACCCAGCGAGTTGACGCGCTGCTGAATGATGAGCCGCGCCTGCTCGAGGCTCGTCGGTGTGGGAGCCTTGCCATCATCCGTCTTGGCCGTCAGGGTGACGGACGTACCGCCTCTGAGGTCCAGGCCAAGTTTGGGTGCCCACGTACGCGTAGCTCCCATGAGCACGTACATGACGATGATGGCCACCAGGAAGATCACCAGGGTTCTGCCTGGATGGTGTGTCCGCTTTTTCGTTGCCACGTCGAAAATAGTCCTTGGTCTTGGTGGATTGTCAGGCCCGGGGCTGCTCGTCAGTCTCAGCAGCGACGGTGGACTCGGTAGCCGAGGTCTCAGGCTGGGCGTCAATTGCCGGGGCCTCGGCGACGGTCTCGTTGCTGGCCGGAGAGGTCTGTGCCGGGACGTCGTCGGCGAAGGCGAATTCCTCCTCGTCACCAGCAGGTCGTACGATGGCCTGCTTGAGGACGCTGACTTCGACGCCAGGGGCGAGCTCGACGACGGCCTGCTTGTCACCCAGGTGGGTGATCGTCACGAAGAGACCACTGTTGAGCACGACACGAGTGCCCTCCTGCAGGTTCGACTCGAGCTTGGCTCGCTCCTCCTGCTGCTTCTTGACCTGCCTCTTTCCCTGCCACACGGTGAATCCGATGAGCACGATGAAGAGAATCAGGATGGGCATGAAACCGCCCAGCGGGCTGGCGAGAAGAGGCATAGGGAGTTTTCCTTGTCTACGGGTGTAACCGGGGTCATGCTACCCCGGAGTGGTGAACATGGTCAGAACAGGCCGTC
>OKQE01000476.1_pt1 | contig 9352 bp, 8 predicted proteins | sample 1612211 | NCBI WGS metagenome assembly OKQE01 (sample SAMN04436785, study PRJEB24849) | human gut metagenome | biome: human gut; feature: NICU; material: stool | host: Homo sapiens | place: USA: Saint Louis, MO | collected 2011-03-31
GCGTACAGCGCCGGAGCCTGCGCGCCGGAAAGCCGCTCCTGATACGACATCGCCGAAATATAAAGAATTAATTAAACAAGAAGGCATCACTGCTGAAGAATTAACTGCAATTATTGGTGCTGCACCTTCTTCAATTCGTAAAAAACGTGAACCTCGTCCAGCAAAATACAAATATACTGATGAAACTGGTCAAGAGAGAACATGGACTGGCCAAGGTCGTACACCTCGTGTGATTCAAAAGGCCTTAGATAAAGGTGTTTCTTTAGCTTCTTTTGAAATCTAATTTTATTATCGACTATGTAGAACCCATTTTTATGGGTTCTCTTTTTTTATTTACCTGGCAAGACATTCATTATGTTAGAAAAGAAAATATTACTGACCGACTGTCCTGATGATAAAGGCTTAATCGCTAAAATCACCAACATTTGTTACAAACATCAATTAAATATCCTCCACAATAATGAGTTCGTTGATTTTGAAACGAAACATTTCTTTATGCGTACTGAATTGGAAGGCATTTTTAATGAAGAAACCTTGTTAGCTGACTTAAATTATAGTTTGCCGGCTGGGACAAATTGCCACCTAATCAGCGCAAAACGTAAACGAATCGTGATTTTAGTCACCAAAGAAGCGCACTGCTTAGGTGATATTTTAATGAAAAATTACTACGGTGCATTAGATGTAGAAATTGCGGCAGTAATTGGAAATCACGATAATTTACGCGAATTAGTTGAACGCTTTGATATTCCATTCCATTGTGTCAGCCATGAAGGACTCACGCGCGTGGAACACGATAAATTGCTCGCTGAAAAAATTGATGAATATGCACCTGATTATATTGTTTTAGCTAAATATATGCGTGTATTAAATCCTGAATTCGTGGCGCGTTATCCAAATCGTGTGATTAATATTCACCATTCATTCTTACCCGCATTTATTGGGGCAAAACCTTATCAACAAGCCTATGAGCGCGGCGTGAAAATTATCGGTGCAACGGCTCATTTTATTAACAATGAATTGGATCAAGGTCCGATCATTATGCAAAACGTGATTAACGTAGACCACACCTACTCTGCCGATGCAATGATGCGTGCAGGCCGTGACGTGGAAAAAACCGTATTAAGCCGTGCACTCGATCTTGCCTTACACGATCGTATTTTTGTGTATAAAAACAAAACGGTGGTCTTGTAATGAAAGCTATCACCTTAGAGCCGATTTCCCGTATTGAAGGTGAAATCAACTTACCGGGTTCGAAAAGTTTATCGAACCGTGCATTATTATTAGCGGCATTAGCTAAAGGCACCACAACGGTTACTAACTTATTAGACAGTGATGACATTCGTCATATGCTAAATGCCCTTAAAGCTTTAGGGGTGAATTACCAGCTTTCTGAAGACAAAACTTGCTGTGAAGTTGAAGGCTTAGGTGGTGCATTTCAGGTTGAAAATGGCTTGTCGCTGTTTCTCGGTAATGCCGGTACAGCCATGCGTCCTTTAACGGCTGCACTTTGTTTAAAAGGCAAAACTGAAGGCGAAATTATTTTGACCGGTGAGCCTCGTATGAAAGAGCGTCCAATCAAACATTTGGTAGATGCACTTCTTCAAGCGGGCGCTAATGTTCGTTATTTAGAAAATGACGGCTATCCACCTGTTGCGATTCGCAACCAAGGGATTAAAGGTGGCGTAGTTAAAATTGACGGTTCAATTTCTTCTCAATTTTTGACCGCACTTTTAATGGCAGCACCTCTTGCTGAAGGCGATTTAGATATCCATATTGTGGGTGATTTAGTTTCAAAACCTTATATTGATATCACCCTCGCGATGATGAAAGATTTTGGTATTTCAGTTGAAAATCAACATTATCAAGTGTTTAAGGTGAAAGGTAACCAATCCTATGTCTCACCTAGCAAATATATGGTAGAAGGTGATGCTTCATCCGCCTCTTATTTCCTTGCCGCTGCCGCGATTAAAGGCCGCGTAAAAGTGACAGGAATTGGCAAACATTCCATTCAAGGTGACCGCCTATTTGCCGATGTGCTAGAAAACATGGGTGCAAAAATCACTTGGGGTGAAGATTTTATTCAGGCAGAACAAGCTGGACTCCATGGTATTGATATGGATATGAACCACATTCCTGATGCGGCCATGACAATAGCAACAACCGCTTTATTTGCAAAGGGTGAAACCGTTATTCGCAATATTTATAACTGGCGAGTAAAAGAAACTGATCGTCTTGCAGCAATGGCGACTGAATTACGAAAAGTTGGTGCAGAAGTTGAAGAAGGTGAAGATTTTATTCGTATCCAACCGCTTGCGCTCTCCCAATTTAAGCATGCTGAAATTGAGACCTATAACGATCACCGTATGGCAATGTGCTTTGCGTTGATTGCGTTATCGGATACACCCGTCACGATTTTAGATCCCAAATGTACGGCTAAAACTTTTCCAACATTCTTCGAAGAATTTGAGAAATTAAGTGTTCGAAGCTAAAAAACATATAAAAAAGCACCGAATACTCGGTGCTTTTTGTTATTTCTGAATGGAAGATAAAAATTCTTTTCGGGTTTCACGATCTTCTAAAAAGACTCCGCCGTAGGCTGATGTCACGGTATAACTGTGGGTATCTTTTACCCCGCGCGCTTTCACACAGAAATGCGTCGCTTTTACATAAACGGCTACGTCATCGGTTTCTAAAATGGTTTGAAATGCCGTTAAAAGCTGTTCAGTTAAACGCTCTTGTACTTGTGGACGTTGTGCAAAAAACGCCACAATGCGATTGATTTTAGACAAACCAATTACCCAATCTTTCGGGTAATATGCCACAGCAACATTGCCATCAATCGTCACAAAATGATGTTCGCAAGTACTGGTTAAGGTGATGTCATTCACTTGCACCATTTCGCTCACTTTCATTTGGTTTTTGATTTTCGTCATTTTCGGGAAATTGGCATAATCCATTCCACTGAAAATTTCATCAATAAACATTTTAGCTAAGCGATTTGGTGTTTCTTCTAGGCTATCATCACGTAGATCTAACCCAATCAATTTCATCACTTCACGCATATGCGAAGCAATCGCCACACGGCGCTCATCTTTACATTGAGTCGGGTCAATCATTGGGGTTTCGATGCCTTTGGCTAACAAGGCTCGGCGGACATTTTCCGCATCAGGTGAAATCGCGTTCATTCACTTTCCATTTATAAAAAAATAATGCGGCATTTTAGCAAAAGATGAATTATTCGTAAAATGCGAAAAATCACCCTAATTTATTAATTTCCTTCATATTGTATTTCGGGCTACAATATATCCACTTTTATTCTGATTAACCCAAAGGATTAATTATGTTGCCACTTGAAGATGCCTTGGCGCAAATGCTCCACCAACTTCCCTTCCCAACAAAAACTGAAACGCTAGCTTTAACTGAAGCGGCGGATCGTGTCTGTGCGGAAGATGTTATTTCTCCGATTAATGTGCCTTCTTTTGATAACTCAGCGATGGATGGCTATGCGGTTCGTTTAGCCGATTTACAGCAATCCATGACACTTTCTGTCGCAGGAAAATCTTTTGCGGGTAATCCATTTCAAGGGGAATGGGTAGCACAAAGTGCGGTCAGAATTATGACGGGTGCGATGATTCCTGAAGGTGCCGATGCGGTGGTCATGCAAGAAGAGGTCACCGTCAATGAAGATGGTACAGTTACCTTTGCGGCATTACCTAAAGCCAATCAGAATATTCGTCGCATTGGTGAAGATGTGAAAAAAGGTGATGTGGTCTTACATCAAGGCGATGAGTTAAATACCGTTTCTTTACCTTTGCTCGCCTCATTAGGTATCGCTGAAGTCAAAGCTTACCCACGTTTAAAAGTGGCCGTGCTTTCAACCGGTGATGAATTAGTCCCAGTCGGTCAACCGTTACAAGCGGGACAAATTTATGATACCAACCGTTTCACCGTGAAATTAATGCTAGAAAAATTAAATTGTGACGTGCTTGATTTCGGCATTCTGCCAGATAACCAAGCAGAATTTGAAGCAGCTTTTGTGAAATCACAAGCTCAAGCTGATCTGGTTATCACGAGTGGCGGTGTTTCGGTGGGTGAAGCTGACTTCACGAAAACTGTGTTAGAAAAAGTCGGTCAGGTGAATTTCTGGAAAATTGCGATGAAACCCGGCAAACCATTTGCTTTCGGTAAATTAGAAAATGCTTGGTTCTGCGGTTTACCTGGCAATCCGGTTTCTGCATTAGTGACATTCTATCAATTGGTTCAACCGGCTATTGGCAAATTAAGCGGTAAAAAACACCCGAAAAAACAACCGCACTTTCAAGCGATTGCCCAGACTAATTTGAAAAAAGCGCCTGGCCGTTTAGATTTCCAACGTGGTTTTTATCAAATCAATGAAAATGGTCAACTTGAAGTGCATCCAGTGGGTTTCCAAGGCTCGCATTTATTCAGCTCTTTTGTGAAAAGTAACTGTTTTATTCGTCTCGAAAAAGATCGTGGCAATGTCGCTGCAGGTGAAATCGTCACCATTGAACCGTTTAATCACCTATTGGGGCAATAATGGCTGAATTAAGCTACGAAGAAGAACTGCGTTATAACCGCCAAATCATCTTAAAAGCGGTTGATTTTGACGGACAAGAAAAACTCAAAGACAGCCGCATGTTAATTGTCGGTCTGGGCGGTTTAGGTTGTGCGGCAAGTCAATATCTTGCAGCTGCTGGCGTGGGTCATTTAACCTTGTTAGATTTCGACACCGTATCGCTTTCCAATTTACAACGTCAGGTGTTACATACTGATAGCCGATTAAATATGCCTAAAGTGGAATCGGCTAAAATCGCGTTACAACAGATTAATCCACACGTCGAAATTGAAACCATCAATGCACAACTTTCCAAAGAAAAACTCGCGGAAATCATACCGCACTTTGATGTGATATTAGATTGTACCGATAACGTGGATATTCGTAATGCGCTCGATCGTGGTTGTGAGAAAGCGAAGATCCCGCTAATTTCAGGTGCGGCGATTCGTTTAGAAGGGCAAGTTTCTGTCTTTACTTACGAACCCAATACTCCAACCTATCGCCAACTCAGCCAACTTTTTGGACAAAATGTTTTAAGTTGTGTAGAAGCAGGCGTACTGGCGCCAATTGTAGGGATTGTGGGTTCAATTCAAGCCTTAGAAGCGCTCAAAGTGCGGTTAAAAATCGGTTCAAATTTATGTGGACGCTTGTTGTTGATCGATGGATTAACCATGCGTATCCGAGAAATGAAATTGCCCGTCTAGACAGACCACAAGTCTGTCCTTTTCTCAAATTATCCAAAATAATTATCTCTTCCCTCGTGCATTACTAAAAAACAAATGCTATTATCTTGCTCGACAATTCATTTGTCTTATATCGCAAGTTTTGTGTATAGGAAAATGGCAGACACTTAAAAAATCTCTTCATTTTATACCGCACTTGCAAATCATCATTTCATTTTAAGGATTTACTCACTCATGAAAGAGATTTTGCAGCAATTTAAACAAAATTATCTGATCAAATACTGGAATCCTGTCGCGGCAGTTATTGCTGCAGGGCTCATTTCAGCTTATTACTTTGGGGTAACTGGCACTTATTGGGCGGTTACCGGGGAATTTACCCGTTGGGGCGGTCATGCTTTGCAAGCGCTAGGCGTCGATGTGTCCGACTGGAGCTATTATAAAATTATCGGCATGCAAGGCACGATCTTCACCCGTATTGATGGTGTAATGATCTTAGGTATGTTCGCCGGTTGTATTTCTGCTGCACTTTGGGCAAATAATGTGAAATGGCGTAACCAGCCGCACAAACGCCGTATTATTCAAGCGCTCATTGGTGGTGCATTAGCCGGTTTCGGCGCTCGTTTAGCAATGGGCTGTAACCTTGCCTCTCTCTTCACGGGTATTCCACAATTTTCGGTTCATGCTTGGTTCTTTACTATTGCCACTGCTGTGGGTACTTATGCCGGGGTGAAAGTCACCTTACTTCCGATATTCCGTGTGAAATTAGAATTGAAAAAAGGCGCGGCAAAATTACAAGAAACTGACCCGAAACAAGCAAATCGTCGTTTTTGGATTGGCATGGTGGTCTTTTTTGCCTATCTTATCGCTTCCCTTTATGTGATGACAAACTCAGTTAAACTGGGTTTTGCAATGCTTTGTGGTTTAGCATTTGGCTTATTAATTGAACGTGCTCAAATCTGCTTTACCTCGGCTTTCCGTGACTTATGGGTAACAGGTCGTGCTTATATGGCAAAAGCGATTATCTTCGGTATTATCGTGGGTACGCTTGGCGTATTCAGCTACATTCAATTAGGCGTCCCTGCCAAAATCATGTGGGCGGGTCCAAATGCAATTATCGGTGGTTTATTATTTGGCTTCGGTATTGTGTTAGCAGGCGGATGTGAAACCGGTTGGATGTATCGCTCAATGGAAGGCCAAGTTCACTTTATGTGGGTAGGTGTGGGTAACGTTATTGGTTCAACCTATTTAGCCTACGCCTGGGACGATCTTGCCCCTGTACTTGCGTTAGATTACGAAAAACTTAACTTATTGAAATCCTTTGGCCCTGTTGGCGGTTTATTAGTGAATTATGGCTTGCTTATTCTTTGCTTAATTGCCGTAGTTTGGTGGGAACGCCATTTCTTGAAAAAAGCCAAAGCAAAAATCGCCGCAGCAAATCCACAAGCTTGTGGCTGCTAATAAAATATTAACGAATTCATTCAAAAAAGAGGACATTATTATGGCATTTACCGTTGTTCAAAAATTAGATAAAGATCCAAAAGACATCACCCCAGATTACACGTTAGATACGCTAGGTGAACCTTGCCCGTATCCAGCAATCGTGATGCTCGAAACCATGCCTCAATTGCAAAAAGGCGAAATTTTAGAGCTATTAAGTGACTGTGCTCAATCTATCAACAACATTCCTGTTGATACTAAAAACCACGGTTACACACTATTAAGCGTAGAACAAGATGGCACCAAATTACGCTATTTGATTCAACGTTAATGTAAAAAAGTGCGGTCAATTTTGACCGCACTTTTGTATTTTTTAGCAAGACACATCTAATAAAAAACAACCCCATTTTTACTGTCAGCGCTTACATTGAAGCCTATTCATAATATTCATATTGATAAGTCTTTTTACTTTTCCATACACCATCTTTGTTATAGATTATCTCTTCAATAACATTGCCATGTTTATCAAATTGGTATGATACGGTTATCCAGTTGATGCGTATTCCAACGCTAAAAATTTCACTTTTTAATAAGCGATGATTTTTATCAAAAGAATTTTTCACACTATTGATAAAAACGTTTAAAGATTCGGTAAATGAACCATCATTTTCGTAATGATAAATATCGCAATCTTTTTCTACATTATCTTCAATACGACATATTTTGCTCAGTTTACCATTCTCATAGTCGTATTTTTTTATCTCTGATGTTGTTTTATTCTCTACATCATACTCTTGAGTTTTGAGCAAAGTACCCGCTTTATCATAAAAATGTTCTTTATATAATGATGAAAAATCTGGTGTGTCCTTATATTCTACAAACTGCACGACACCACTACCATCTGGATTATCTACATAACGATAAAATGTACTAAATGTTTTCAGCTCAGGATTGGTTTCAGTTACATTGTCATCTTGAATTTCTAATAATCGATTCTGATCATCATACTTATAGTAACGAATTGTGATCTTTTCTTTATCAAAAAGAACGCCCTGTTCCTTTTCTTTTATCAAAAAGCCTTGTTCGTTATAAAAGCTATCTAGATAACTTACTGTCCCATTATCGGGCAAGGCTGAATTACCTTCATCCTTGGATTTAATTGATTTCACTTTTCCTTGCAAGTGATGCTTTGTCCAATCATTCTCAATTGGAAATAATGCGAAAGCAGAAGTTGAAAAAGAAAAAAGCAATAAGAAAAATAATCCATTTCTTATTCTTGGTAGAAGTAGCAATATAAAAGAGAATATAGTTAAAATTATTGATATTACTCCTTATGAAGGTACAGTAGCAATTGAAGGTGAAATATCGAATATAGAAACAAAAGAACTGAGAAGTGGTAAGATACTTGTTTCTTTTGATTTATATGATGGATCAAGTTCAATGTGCTGTAAATCCTTCCTAAAACCTGAACAGAGTGATGAAGTAATATCAAAGCTAAAAAAGGCTAAAGGTGTGAGGCTTTGTGGTAATTCAGGTTATAGCAAGTTTTCTGGTGAGATAGAAATTATTGCTAATATAATAGTAGAGACAAATGGAATTAAAAGAGCAAAAAGAGTTGATAATTCAGAAGTAAAAAGAGTAGAGCTTCATATGCATACAAAGATGAGCCAGATGGATGCAATGTCTAGTGCAGGTGATCTTATAAAGAGAGCTATGAGCTGGGGAATGAAATCTATTGCAATAACAGATCATGGTGTTGTTCAGGCTTTTCCTGAAGCACATAAGCTCCTTGGAAGAGATAACCCTGATATGAAGATAATTTATGGAGTTGAAGCATATTTAGCACCAGATAAAAAACCTAACGTTAAAAATATAAAAGGTCAGAGCATTGATGATATATACTGTGTTCTTGATCTTGAAACCACAGGGTTTTCTCCAAAACTAGAAAAAATAACTGAAATAGGGATAATGAAAGTTAAGGATGGAAAAGTTATTGATAAATTCAGTACCTTTGTAAATCCAGAAAAACCTATACCGCCAAGGGTTGTTGAGGTTACAAATATAACTGATGATATGGTAAGAAATGCAGAAACAATAGATAAAGTATTTCCTAAAATGCTTGAATTCATAGAAGGAAGTATTCTTGTCGCTCATAATGCAGAGTTTGATATTGGATTTTTAAGGCATTATGCTAAAGTTTTAGGGCATGACTTTGATTTCACATATCTTGATACACTATCTCTTGCTCAGGATCTTTTTCCACAATACAAAAGCTATAAACTTGGAAGAATAGCCAAGAATTTAGGAATAAAAGTTGAAGTTGCACATAGAGCACTTGATGATGTTGATACCACTGTTAAAGTATTCAATGTAATGATTGATATGCTTAAGGAGAGAGGTGCAAAGACTCTTTCAGATATTGAGACATATGCTTGTGATGAAGAATCAAAAAAGGTTCAGTATAAAAAACTAAGAACACATCATGCTATAATACTTGCAAAAGATTATACTGGATTAAAGAACCTGTATAAGCTTGTATCATATTCGCACCTTGATTATTTTTATAAAAAACCACGTATACTAAAAAGTATGTTTAAAAAATATTCAGAAGGACTCATACTTGGAAGCGCATGTAGTGAAGGGGAGCTATTTCAAT
>OKQE01000497.1_pt1 | contig 8855 bp, 9 predicted proteins | sample 1612211 | NCBI WGS metagenome assembly OKQE01 (sample SAMN04436785, study PRJEB24849) | human gut metagenome | biome: human gut; feature: NICU; material: stool | host: Homo sapiens | place: USA: Saint Louis, MO | collected 2011-03-31
ACTATTGGTGAATCTAGTTTTAGTATAACCCAATATTTAGTATAGAGTATAACTGTAAATTCCTTGTAACATATACAAAATGAGCTATCATAAAGGGACATTCCCAACTTGATAGCTCATTTTTACAGGTAATATATGCATTACTATATCTGATAGCAAATAAATCTACACAGAGGATGTATAAAAACAATCACATCATTATATCTGGGTATTACCTATCTATTCTACTAACATACTATCGACGATAACGACCTAACATACGCGCCCCTTTTGGTGTTTCCAATATCATGGACCACACCATGCCATGTCTAGCCGCTGAGCGCAAGGATTCCTTTCTTGAGGTCCTATGATGACTTGGCACTACCTCTCGCACCTCTTCCTTATGCTGAACCTTTCTTGGCTCCTCTGTTCCTTCATAAGCTGCACGATGTGCCACTGTAACTGGCTCCTCATAGGTATCTGTATAGGTTGGCGTCTCATAGGGTTCTACATCCACCGGGTCGTATGCATCCCCTACAGATTCCGAGGTATTTCTCGCATATCGATGAGGCCCCATTTTCTCAGGTTCTTTCGAATCCCGTGAAAGTGTAATTCCATAGTACTCTTCCATTTCCTCCCAAGTCATATCCTTGGTAGGAACTGGTTTTCCTTGATCCTCCGCAGTAGGCTTATCCTTTTTAAAAATGAAAGACCCTAAGATAATCAGAATGAGTATCCCTAATTCCATAGTTGGATACCTCCTTGTACCTTATTCATGACCGCCTTTACCATCAATAGTAGCTGCATAGTCACCTTCAGAAATACTTTCACGCATTTTAGTATCTGCCATAATGTTATTCATAGAATAGTAGTCCATTACGCCTAAATTACCTTCACGCAATGCTTGAGACAAGGCTTTTGGCACTTCTGCTTGAGCTTCTACTACTTTCGCTTGCATCTCTTGTGTATGCGCACGCATTTCTTGTTCTTGTGCCACCGCCATAGCACGGCGTTTTTCTGCTTGTGCTTGAGCGATTTTTTTGTCTGCTTCTGCTTGGTCTGTCATCAATTGGGCACCAATGTTACGTCCTACATCCACGTCGGCAATATCGATGGATAAGATTTCAAAGGCTGTACCTGCATCTAATCCTTTGTTCAATACGGTACGAGAAATGTGATCTGGATTTTCCAATACATCTGTATGCTCTTCGGAAGAACCTACGGTAGTAACGATACCTTCCCCTACACGGGCAATGATTGTAGCTTCCCCGGCACCACCGACTAAACGGTCAATATTAGCGCGTACTGTTACGCGAGCACGTACTTTTAATTCAATACCATTTTTAGCCACTGCAGAAATAATCGGAGTTTCAATGACCTTTGGATTGACAGACATTTGCACCGCTTCCAACACATCACGACCTGCCAAATCGATAGCTGCTGACCGTTCAAAGGTCAATTCCATAGTAGCACGTTCTGCAGCAATCAATGCATCGACTACACGGTCCACGTCGCCACCTGCTAAATAATGGGCCTCTAATTGGTCTACCGTCACGTCTAAGCCCGCTTTATTGGCTTTCACCAAAGGGAGCACGATTTGAGACGGGGACACACGGCGCAGACGCATGCCAATGAGGGTCATAATGCTGACGTTAACACCCGCTGCTAAGGCAGATACCCAAAGTCCTAATGGGACGAAATGTAAAAATAAAGAAATGCCGATGATGAGAATAATCGGAAAAATAATGAATCCCACAGTTCCAATAATTGTTTCCATAATGCCTCCTATCTTTCTGTAGCTCTCACTACAATACGACCACCTGTAACAGATACAATAGTTACCTCTGTACCAGGTTCATAAAATTCGCCATCAGTGACGGCATCGAGGAAAGTACCTTCCACAATAATCGTCCCTGCTGGTCGTAATACCGTTTTTGTATGTCCAATCTTGCCTAACCAACGATTAGGATCCGGATGACTTGCATATCCTTTTTCCTTAGTAGATTGTAAGCGTAATGTTAACCGCTCTCCCAGTCGCGTCTTAGGGAACACTGACACAATCCACCACAACAAGAGCACGCCCAGTACGGATAGTACGGTCACCGTCACTACTGCCGTAGGGCCGCCCCCCATCCAGTCGTAGATACCCCAAAGAAATAGCAATAGGCCGGTGAGCCCAAAGATACCAAATCCTGGAACCATCATCTCGATGAGGAGTAAAATAAGGCTCTTTGTCAAGTTTTGGGGGCGCAGTTAATCTATTCAGTTTCTTTCATATAAGAACTGTATAAAAATGTAAATATAACGGAATAGTAAGAAACATAAGTGAGATACATGAGATATACTGAATTTTAGGTATAACAAAGTAACCTCACTTATGTTTCTTTTTGTGAGGAAAATTTTGCATAATATAATGAAGTGGTTATTAACAAGCTATGTAGCGACAGATACAGGTGTATCAGGCTTGCTGTAGATACTAGGTAAAATCATCAGCAATCTAGCTCTAAATCGACCGAAATGACGGACACCATAGCTATTCCGTTTCAGTACCTTGGTCTTGTTGTTGCAGCCCTCAGTAAAGCCATTGGAGTATGGTAATAGGAAGGCGTTAACTACTTCGTCATGCCAACTCGTAAAGGACCGTAGAAGGTTATTAAATTCGCTAAGATTCGCTACTTTTACAAGAGACAGGAAGTTAGATAATGTACTCTCAATAGCTGTTCGACCTTTGGCAGAAAATAAATGCTCAAAGTAGTGCTTCAATGCGTAGGCCTTTTTTAAGTCATCAGACTTTCGCAGAACCTCAAATAGTCGAATGCGTTCCCCTTCACAGAGCGTACGAAATGCCTTGCGACATAGCTTGCGAGACCGTTTAATGTATGGCCCAGAGTTCTTTAATCGCTTTTGCTCGCGTTTCCGTACGTTCTCAAAACCCCATCCCACCAGTCGCACTAAGTGGAATCGATCGGCAATAATAGTAGCATTGGGAAATAGTTTCTTCATCTTAGAACGGAAAAACTCAGACATGTCCATGACTAGATAACGCACCTTGGAGCGTTCTTGAAAGGTATATTGGGTAAAATAGTTAAATAAAGCTATCTCACTTCTTTCAGGCAAGATATCTAGTACTCGTCTACCTTTTGGATTTGTGACAATGACCTGGAATTTATAACCACCAGCATTTCCTCTAAATTCATCAATGGCAAGGGTTTCTGGTAAATGATCTGGTATTCCGAAGTTAATTGTTTTAGTGAACGTGCGAATGACAGTGGCAACTGACACATTGACCTCTTTGGCAATATCTGTATAGCTGTGGTTTCCTTTTAACTTGTACATCATCGTAGCGATGACGGCTTTACTCACCTGCAAATGCTTTCCTATGAAGGGGTTGTTTTCATTGAAAGTTTTCCCACAGGAATTGCATCTGTATCTACGTTGGTTATACTTGCCAATCTTTTTACAGTTGTTATATTGTGCACTTACTTGTGTACCTAAGTTGATGGTACGGGTATAATATTCTTTTACTTCTGTGTGTACAGATCCACACTTAGGACAGATATGGGGCTTTCTAGGTAACTTGATATAAAAGGTGACAGTTTTACTTTCTTCGTCAAATATCATGTCATAAATAAATTTTGTTTTGATATTTGTAAAAAGTTCGGTATAATCTAATGTAGGCATATTCTTCAGTCCTTTCTTATTTGTGTTGCTACTTATATTGTAAAGTAAACTGAATGATATGCCTATTTTATGCATAAAAAAAATATACCTTGGGGGGAGGGCTTTTGCTGTCCCCCCAAAATATATTATAGAACCGAAACTACTCAATCCTTTCTTAATAAAAAAACTATCACTTGTCGTATCTATTATACGGCAAGTGATAGCATAAAAACAGTGATAAACCGCTTCTATAGGATATATTTTACATGAAAGTTAGTTATTAATTACATTCATTTCTACTAATTCTTCACAAACTCGGTTTGCTAAATGACGATTATGGGTAATCAGCACCAGTGTCATATTGTGCTTATCTACCTCTTCTAAGATGACAGACCATAATTGCGCTTGTGTAATCGCATCTAAACTAGCAGTAATCTCGTCTGCTATCAATACTTTCGTCTGTGGTGAAAGAGCACGTAAAATAGAGATCCGTTGTAATTGACCACCAGATAATTCATTAGGCCAACGAGACAACCATTCTCTTTCGATACCCATACGATCCAATAAGGACTCTGAAATATCCCAAGCTTCATCTAAACTCTTTTTTAGTTTCCATCTAGGGTTTAAGGCTTTTTCAGGATGTTGATAAATCAATTGAATCGGATTGTATCCTTGTATCTCCCGAATATCTTGCCCATCTAAGGTGACACTACCACTTCGTTGTAGCATATACCCAGCTAAAATTTTAGCTAATGTACTTTTACCATATCCACTAGGCCCTAGTAATGCAATACGCTTACCTTGTTCAATTTGTAAAGACACATCATTCAGTACAAGTTCATCCTCATGATACCCAAAGGTGAGATTTTTAATGTCTAACATCATATCCCTCCTTTTTCATCAAAAATTGTTCAACTTCTTCTTTAGAATAGTCTCTAAACTCATTCTGTGGTAATGCATTAAATAAAGCACGTGTATACGGATGTGTTAGTAGCTCTGGACTTTGAAAGTTTCTTGCCTTTGTCACATCAATTAAGCGACCATCATAAAATACAGCTACGCGATCTGCCACATGAATGGCCAAATCTAAGTCATGGGTGATGAGCATACAGCTTTTTCCTTCATTCGCCATATCACGGAACATCTGTAAGGCTTGCACAGCATCTTTCATTTCCATACCTGGAGTTGGTTCGTCTGCTACAATAAACTGAGCATGACTAATCAATGCTGTCGATACTAGCACGCGCCGTGCCATACCGCCAGATAATTCAAAAGGATACATACGGCTCACACCTTCACGCAATGCTAATTTAGCAAATACAGCTTCTTGTGCCGCCACATTTCCTGTTAGTCCAATAACTTGTTTTCCTACTTTCATGGTCGGATCCAAATAGGTGATCGACTGTGGTACTAGAGCCATCTCTGAACCACGATAGAGTTCTTGCTGTTTCGGAGTTAAAGGTTCTCCTTTATAAAAAATCTTCCCCTCCACAGTAGAGTTATAAGGCAATAATCCCATAATAGCGTGCGCTAACAAGGTTTTTCCTGACCCGCTGGCACCGACTACGGCTAATATTTCTCCTGTGTAGACACTCAATGATATATCCTTAATCCCCTGTACATGGCGTTTTGAAAGTTTCCCTTGGTACATTTCAAAAGTGACTGCAAGGTTCTCTACCCGCAATAATTATTCTTTCATGAGAACCTCCTATCGCTGTGAATGTGCCGGGTCGAATAACTCTTTTAAAGCTTCTCCCAATCGATCAAAGAAAAATACCACAACCATTAATGTCATACCAGGGAAAAAGGCCAACCACCATAATCCTAAAGAGATATGACGAATCGATTCAGACAATATGATACCAATAGCTGGTAAGTCTAATGGTAACCCATAGCCTAAAAAGGTAATGCCAGCTTCATGCAAGATAGCATGAGGAAACAATAACACAAGACCAATGATATATTGTGGTAAAACATGTGGCACAAAATGCTCTTTGGCAATACGGAAATAGGAATGACCATAATTACGCGCTGCCAACACATATGGTTCTTTACGAAGTTGCATGACCTCTGCCCGTATCAATCGTGTTAAGCGAGTCCAATGTGTCGCCACCACACCGATGACAACACCTTTCATTCCTCCCCCTAAGGACATAGAAATCATGAGGATTAGCAAAATATGCGGAACCCCCATACATAAATCAACAAGCCACAAGATAAAGGCATCTACTTTTCCACCAAAGGTAGCAGATAAAGTTCCTAGCACCAATGCTATACAAGAACTGACAAAAGCAGCCAATAATCCTACTTGAATACTAATCGATAGACCTTTGATACAACGATATAGCATATCTCTTCCCATATGGTCAGTACCAAATATATATTGCAAGGAAGGCTCTGCATATTTATTGCCATAATTGATTGCATAACTTTCTTCTGGCATAAGTGCCCCTGCAATGGTAATTAATACAAGGACAACAGATACAAAAGATGCTAACAGCAACATTTTTTTACGTCTTGTCCAAGAATGAACAGTCGATACTTCTATTACATCGTCATTCATATCTCATGTCCCCCTTTCCTAATTTCTGGATTCACCACTGCATACAATATATTAGCAATTAAATTGCCAACAAATACAAAGATGGCACTAAAAAATGAAATACCTAATAATAATGGAACATCTCCTCGCAAACCTGCCAATGTCACCGCACTACCTAAACCAGGATAGGAGAATACGACTTCTGTTAAAATGGCACCTCCGAATAGTTCAGCAAAAGATGCAAAATGTAATATAATCGCTGGAATCATCACATTCCTCAACCCATGTCGTAACACACGTTGCCACAGCGTTTCCCCTCTAGCTTCTGCAAATAACATATAATTACTGCCTAAGCAATCGATCATCTTTTGTCTCGTATGTAGAGTGATAGCAGAGACACCCGTAACCGCTAAAGTTAATGCGGGTAAGACCACATGGTATAATCGCTCTGCCCATGTGACATCTGCCCCGATTTTACCAATGGGAGTGGATAAGGCAAAGGGAAACCATTGTAATTCCACTGCAAAAATAAATAGCACCACAATGCCTAACCAAAAGGTTGGTATAGATACGCACAACAAGGAAAACCCATTGATGATTTTATCAATCCATGTTCCCTCGTATACGCCACTGACGATACCAAAGAAAAACCCTACCAATCCAGCTAGTACCCATGAAAGCATCATTAACAAAAGAGTTTCTTGGAACTTCTCAGCAATGACATTAATAACAGGTTCATTGTAAAGGAAGGAAACTCCCCAATTACCTTGTAACAAGTCTGCTGCCCAAATACAGTATCGTTCTACTGGTGGCTTATCAAATTGCCAGAAAGCAGCCATAGCCGCTTTTTGCTCCTCCGTCACAGATAATCCCGAAAAATACGCATCAATTGGATCAATCGGAGAAATAACTAAGAGCAAAAAGCTAACTACGCTGACAGCAAATATCAAAAGTACCACACGAATAAGTTGTTGTCTAATAAAAGACCAAATTTGCTGATTCATATGTAATCCTTACTATACTATTTCCATTGCCATTGAGAAAGATTTGCTATAATACCCATGCCTTGTCCACGTTGATTAACGCCTACATTACCTAGGTCTAGACCATCACGAACTAAATATGGAACGGATACATTGGCAATCCATAAATATGGTACATCTTCTTTTATACCTGTTTTTCCATCCCATTGAGCCAACTTAAATTCTTTAATCGCTTCATCCCAGCTGTTAGCTGCCAATGCCGCATCAATATGAGCATCTACTGTTGGATTGCTATACATAGCTGGGTTATTAATTACGTTTTTACCAATTTGGGAACTATGGAAATACATGTAAAGAGACAATGGATTAAAGTCACTAGAATTCCAAATTGTAGGTACATTACGAGCAATTTTACGAGCATCAGACCATGCCATAGATTCCGCAATCATATTGATGCCCAATTTTTTTGCATCCGCTGCTAGCGCTACTGCTGTATTATAACGTTGTAAATCGTTGGAACGACCGGAAATTTTAAATTCAGCTTTTACGCCATTTTTTTCACGAATTCCATCACCATCTGTGTCTTTCCATCCAGCATCTTCAAGAATTTTTTTCGCTTCTTCTACACGATTATCTGTGATATTTAATTCTGGATTAACCCATGCTAGCTCTTTGGAATACATGTATGTTGGTTCACCAAATCCATTCAATGCATTTTTGATAATTTCTGCACGATTAATACCAATATTTAAAGCTTTACGAATGGCTGGATCAGACGTAATATTATTACCTACTTTCATACCATTTTCTTCACGTTCTGGTTGTGTTGGAAGATTCAATGTAAAAGAAGCTATAGTTTGCATCGTAAATACTTTCATATTATCTACTTTTGCATTCGCATAGTCAGAGTTCAAGAATAAAACATCCACTTGACCAGATTTAGCCGCTGCTACTGCAGCATCTTCAGCAATATTTAAAACTGTCACTTTTTTTAATTTTGGTTTTTCACCATAATAATATTCATTCGGTTCCATAATTAACTGTTGCTCTTTTTGGAATGCCACTACTTTCCATGGACCAGAACCAATTGGTTGTGAACCGTAAGTTTCTTTATTATACGCATGGGCTGGTACAATCCCCAATGTAGAAGTTATTTCAAGAAATGGAGACCAAGGTTTTTTCAATGTAAATTCTACCGTATAGTCATCTTTTGCCACGACTGATTCCATGAAAGTAAGATCTACATAGCCACCTGCCTTTTGTGCTGTTTCATAAGTAAATACAATATCTTTAGCTGTTAGTGGTTGACCATCAGAGAACTTAACATCATCACGAATTTTAAATGTATAATGCAAGCCATCTGGAGATATGGTTACATCTTTCGCTAAATCCATTTCCAGTTCTTTTTTATCATTTCTTGTATATAACGCAGAGTGGAATGGATCCGCAGCCCACATACCCCATCCACTAGTAGGGTCATAACCACCATTAATCATATATTTCCCCATGGAAATAACAATTTCTCCCTTGGCTGCACGATCAGCTCTCGCCTGATCTGTATTGCCACCGCAACCAGCAATCATTAAAAATGCCATAATCGTGGTTACAAGCATAAATAATCTTTTTAACATAACGTACGCCCTTTCAAAAATAAAATATTTATACCCTAAACTTAAAACCTATATCCTCCT
>OKQE01000498.1_pt1 | contig 8842 bp, 9 predicted proteins | sample 1612211 | NCBI WGS metagenome assembly OKQE01 (sample SAMN04436785, study PRJEB24849) | human gut metagenome | biome: human gut; feature: NICU; material: stool | host: Homo sapiens | place: USA: Saint Louis, MO | collected 2011-03-31
CGGAAAGAAGTTCTGCACCTTATAAAATTTGTCAAAAAAACTGTTGCCATTCCAAGACAATCAACCAAACTCTAACAGAATTTGAAGTATATCAAGAATATTGGGAACCACTAAAAAAAGTGACTTCAACTTATGCATCCTTTGATAAAGACAATCTCTACTATGATTTCCCCTCAGTATCAGGATTTAGTTCAATGAACAATAAAAAATATTTACTAATGTTAACGAGATTAGGGTACTCAACAAGTAACGTCCGTGCTAAACGGAATGGTGGTACAGTTATTACGGATATTTTGCTAAGCAACCAATACCAAGTAATTCCTAATCAAGAAATCCAGCATCAAGCGACTAGCGGTGTAAAGATTATAGAAAGCGAAGTGAGTTAAACCTCAGATATTGCTTCTTTTTCATTTGACGTTCTAGAAGTAACAAAAGATGAGTTACTTTATGTTTATTTTCCCGTCAACTTGGCCAATAATTTGCACTATGTGACCAATTTGGAAAGTCGACAATTTGATCCCTGCTGGCATCAAATTGATGCTCAAACGAAAGAATTGTTGCTAGGTTGGGAAGAAAATCAAGTAGTTCGTGATTTCTCATTAAATTTTATTATGATTGATTACTATAATTTGGCGACATCAATGCAACGGTTCCCGAATTATGGTATGGACATAGATTCATTCAAACAGAAAAGCTTTTCTGGAGAAATTCAAAATGAGGAAAGCAATAATCTTGTTATACCTATTCTCTATGAACCAGGTTAGGTTTTTACTGTGGACGGGGAAGAGTATCCTTACAAAGTAGCTTTTGACGATTTGATTCAATTGTCTAACTTACCAAAAGATAGTAATATGAAAATTGCTGGAGAATTTTTCGCACCAGGATTCTTGGTAGGCTTGGTAATCTCTAGTATTGCAACTGGGTGCTTTTTATTTTTACTTTTTCTGGATTATATCAAGAAAACAGAGGATATTCCTTAGGAAAATCACAATCTAAATCTTCCCTAGAAACTATAGAATGACAAGGGGGATATAAGCAAATTCCTAAATGATTAAATAGGGTGCGTTACTAGTTAGCTCCATAGTAAGATTTTTTCAAAATTTTCTTGAGGTTGGATCAAAAAGGGCTCTTTTCAATTAGATTAAAGACACTCATACAAAATAGAGAAACGAACTTATAATCGCGTTCGTTTCCCTATTTAATTTATTATGACCATAAACCAATTTGAATTTAGAAAGCACCTTCTTTCTTTAATAAAAAGTACTACTCGTAATCTGTCAGGATTGATAAGACTTTTTATATTAGCTAAATAAAGAATGGATATATTGATTAGCATTCTTAAATTCAACTGTATCGATCAGTGTACCTTGTACAATCAATCTCGTTACAGCAGCCAAATCTCCGCATGTAACAAGAGTGATCATATTTTTATTAGGAATATCATCAATGACTTCGACTCTTAATGGATCCACTTTTTCTTTAAAGGACACTTGGTAAATATAAATATTCTTTAAGTCTGTTACATATATTTTTTCTTTTAGAGAAATAAACTCTAATGGGGAAAATAAAATAGTTTTATCTTTAGCACTATGACTTGCTAAAGCGTAATTTCGTTTTCCCATCTGCTGATCTGGTTTCATTGTTCCAGCCCCAGAAAGGAGCGAGGTGTTGTCCAATCCGTTGTATATTGGTAAAGATAATTTTACATTGTGTATAGCGATACCACCTATTATAGGCAAATCATTATTCTTGAATTGTGCTTTTAATACTAACTCATTTGATATAGATTCAACAGAATCAAAATCAAAGTTTCCTTTCCTTTTCAGATTGTCTTCCAAATCTTTCTGTGAATAATTTGCTATGTCATATTGTGGACTTGTTTATTCAGTAAGTAAGATCGAATTTGGAAATTAAATATTAAAACTAAGCCTATAAGAAAAAGGCTAATTAGAAGTAAATTTAAAGAAAGATGCTTGATTTTTTTCATCATTTTTAGATTCCTAGAAATGGAGCAGGATCTACGAATCCAGACCAATTTGAGCTAGTCGCTATTCCAAAATGCAAATGAACTCCGGTTGAATTTCCTGTAGTTCCCATGGTACCGATGGTCTGTCCAGCACTCACTGATTGGCCTGGTGTAGCAATATAATTACTTAGGTGAAGGTAATATGAATAGTAACCATCTCCGTGATCAATAATAATGTAATTACCTGCGGATCCATCAAATGACGCCTGCACTACAGTTCCTGATCTTGATGCCATGATAGGCGTTGAAGAAGTTCCACCCATATCTATACCATTGTGAAAAGATCCAGAAAATCCAGTAGGATCAGCTCTTCCCCCAAATGGACTTGTGACGATAATGTTGGCTACGGGTGCGCCCCAACCAGAAGAACTAGGACTTTGAATCTGAGTATTATCGGAAGAACTATTGTTGTCTTGGTACTCATTTTGATTAACTGAGTTCGAATCTTGCTCCGAAGTTTCATCTGGTATCTGTTCTTCTTTCTGTGTATCAGTATTTTCTTGACCTATTCCTATGTCATTGGTATCGGCTAGTTGTGATACATCTTTTTCCTGATCTTTTATAATAGATGCGGCTTCTGCCTCTTGAGCTTTTAAAATAGCCGCAGCTTCTGCTTCTTTTCTCTTTTCCTCTGCTATAGCTTTAAGCTCCTCCTCCCTTCTTTTTTCAGCTTCTTGTTTTTGATTTTCAAATATAATAGATGCGGCTTCTGCCTCTTGAGCTTTTAAAATAGCCGCAGCTTCTGCTTCTTTTCTCTTTTCCTCTGCTATAGCTTTAAGCTCCTCCTCCCTTCTTTTTTCAGCTTCTTGTTTTTGATTTTCAAATTTTGCTTTTTCGGATTGCTCTGTCGCCAAAGAAGCGGATATCTCATTGATTTTTATACTTTGAGTTAATTTGGCTTCTATAAGGTCATTTTCTTTCTCTTCGAGAGATCGAGTTTCTTTTTCCGCATCTGTAACTTTTTTCTCAGCTTCTTTTTTTAATTCATCTAAATTTTCTTTATCATCTATCTGGGCCTGCATAATCTCATTACTAGCAGAAATAAGCTTAGTCATACCAATGGCTGCTGTGACTGCATCTGATAATGATTCGGCATTTACCATGACAGATATTATAGAGTCACTTTTTTGATTTACTTGTGCATTCCTAGCCTGCTCTTCGATAAGTTTATTCCTAAGGCGTATTCTTTCCTCAAGAGCAGTAATTTTCTGATTAATCTCGGTAAGTTTCTTCTCAGATGTGTTTTTTTCCACTAGCACTTTTTTATATTCTTTTTCTAGCTGAGTTATTTTGTTATCTAAATCAGTAAGATAATTTTCAGCTGATTCTTTATTTTTTACAATCGCTTCAATTTTATCATCTTTTTCTTTGATTTTTTCCTCTATAGTCTGTGCTTTAGCTAAGAGACCATTACTAAAAAATAGCGAAAACACAATGACAGAGGTAGATATAAATGTTTTTTTCAAATTGATTTTTCACTTCCCTTATTTTATTTGTGAAGAAACATTTTACATAATATTCTCCTCTCTATTTTATCGTTGCTACAGGTTCTACTAGGAATTGAAATTGGAATTACTATACAAAAAGTAATAGGATCCATATGCTATATTTCAATTTAATAGACAGCTTCAAAATAACTAAAACTTATGGAGATTTTATGGAGCATATACATACCTACATAAAATTCACACAACTGTAAAGTATGATATCAAAAGTTAATACAGGAGAACGAATTTAGTGAATAAAACATTGAGACTCATGAAACCTTGGGACTATTTCATTATTACTGCGGTCATTATGGCATCATTCGTACCATATTTACTATTTGATACTAATAATGATGAAAATAATAATAGGGAAAGTACAGATGTAATTGCAGTTGTTAAAATAGATGGAGAAGTTGTAGACAAATTTAACTTATCACAAGTTAATGAGTCTTTTGAGAAAACATATTACCCTCAAAAAGGGAAATACAATATTATTGAAGTAGCTCCTGGAAAAATCAGGGTAAAAGAAGATAATAGTCCTGATCAAATTGCTGTTCGTACAGGCTGGATTAGTAGACCAGGGGAAATGAGTATATGTCTGCCTCATAAATTGATTGTTGAAATTTTAGGAGTAGAGGAGAATCCTTTAATTTATTAGTATGAACTAATAAGTACCACGAATCCTATTATAGAGACATGGACGGAGTAATCTAAGGAAAGACCGTTAACTAAAATCGCTAAAACCTGTTTACATTATTCTTCATTTAAGGTGGTTACGGAATTTTGCATATAGAAAGCCATATTAGAGCTAACGAGTTTATAAAATATTAATAGGGATGGTAGGTGTCATTACAGTGGATAATACTTATTTAACAGATGTGTTTAATCAATATAAATTACGCGAAAATTTACTGTATCAAACTTGGTTTATCAAAAGTGAAAAACGTTTGAAAGCGTTTAAAAAAGTTAGGAAATACGTACAAGTACTTATCAAACATGTCAATAACGGAACGTTCCCAACAGATTTTAAAAATTCAGCCCTAGAGGACATAATGAATGTAATTGCAGAACAAACAGAAATTTTTAAAGGAGCCAAGCATGCATTTATGTGGAAACCTAAATTGAGAATTCCGGATATTTATGAAAATAGGGAAAATCAGTTAGCTTTTTCACTTTGTCTTGATCAAATTCTTAAAGCTAATCAAGAAATTAAAATGTTATTTGCTGTAAATATTCTAGCAGAAAAGAAAATCAGAGGGCTTGGTCCAGCTGTCGCAAACATTTTATATTTTCTAGAACCTACCATTTTCCCTCCTTTTAACACAGCTATTGTAAATGGATATAATTATCTTACGGGCTCGAAAATTCGCTTAGGTAAATGGGAGGACTATTTTAAACTCCGTGATGGTATGATTGAACTCAACTGCTTAGGAGGACTTTTTTCGAAAGATTTGGGTGCTATCTCAGCTTTTTTATTTGATATTGGGAAACTAAATTATATTGTTCGCGAAAATGAAGAAGAGTATGTCAGAATTTCAGAAAGTAACACCCAGAAATTAATAAAACAGAAGTTGGAAAAAGAGGATGGCAAAAATGTGCACCAAAAAATCCAATATATCTTAGCTACTTTAGGTAATGAGATAGGTTATCATGCTTGGATTGCCTCAAACGATCATAATAGAATTGTAGATGGGAATCGCTTAGGAGATGTGTCTATACCTCTATTACCAGAAACAATCTATCAATTACCAAATCCGTTAAGTAGGACGATTGGTTTGATTGATGTTATTTGGTTTTCAAAAAATGGGGAACCGATATGTGCTTTTGAGGTTGAAAAATCGACGTCAATAATTTCTGGGATGAATCGAATGGATGATTTGTATTCGATTCATCAAGAAAATTTGATGATGTATATTGTCTCACCGGATCAACGTGAAGAGGAGATACGAGCACAATTTAATAGACCACATTATATGCGTAATCAAAATTTGCATGATCACTTACGATACATTCTATTTACAGATTTAGAGAAACATGCTAATTTTATGAAGAAATTTGGCAAAGATTTTACAATTTTAGCCCCGATATCTCATTATCCAAGTGGTGAACTAGTTCGGTAGTTATTCTGGACAAAGAAGTTGAAATTAATACGGTTAATTGTAGTATAAATAAGCATTTGGGCAGAATTGGAAATCAATCTTCCCTTTTTTTACGAGTAGCTTCCACATTTATAATGGCGCTCATTGCTATTGAATGTCTTAGCAACGTCCAGAAGAAAATCATCATATTAATGCTGCCCATGCTTCCATTTTAGTAACTTTTCGTTGAAGAAAATTGCGGATAGAGTGAATACTATCTATTCATAACCTAGAAATGTTATCTAAAAAGGTATTTTCCTTATATTCATCGAAGATAATGGTTCTATTTGCACTTAAAAAAGAAACAATAAATCTTACTTCTAGAATCCCCTGGTGTATGGACTACCCTATACACCAGGGGATGTTATGTACTCTTGGTGGAATGCAACGAGTGGATGGAATGATGAGGATCATTTTCTTTGGTGTCAGAAATACATAAAGAAAGATTATAAACCACGCATGCCTTATTCGTTTTATAAAGAGTAAAGTTAGACTAAATATTTTGAGAGAATCAATTCTATTCTGAACCATGAATTTAGTGAATTTTAAAGGGACTGTGACATAAGTCCATAGAAGAAAACCGCAAGAAATGACGAGAAAGCGTTCATTTCTTGCGGTTTTTTGGGTAAAATAAAAAGGAGCACCGGTTCCCGCCAATGCACCATCATTTAATCCTGAAAGGACTAAACAAAATGTATACTAATTATAACATGAATCAACTCACTTTGGATCTATCTACTTCATTTTCTCCAAAAGAAAATCATGTCGCCGTTTTTATCCATGAACTGGTCGAAGCGCTTCAGATTAATGACCCCTATCTTTTTGGTCGACCAAGAGAATATGATTTAGGTGCCATGATGAAGGTGGTTCTTTTTGCGTATACGCGAGAAACCTTTACAAGTCGCAAGATTGAACGCTTAGCTGAAGAAAACCTATATGCTCGCTGGTTGACGCAAGAACGGGTTCCGACTTATCGAACTATCGCCCGTTTTTGTGTATCCAACGATGTACAGGAGTTGACCAATAAAGGTTTAGATCAGTTGACAGAGTATCTGCGTGCACGGAATCTGATTGATGATGCGTTGTTTATTGACGGGACCAAAATCTTGGCGGATGCGAATAAATACAGCTTTGTCTGGAAGAAAAATACGATCCGGTTCGATCAAATGAATCGCGAAAAATTGCTTACTATGATGACGGAACTAAAAGAAGCATATGCCCTGAAACAGATTCCCGAAGGGACGACCTTGACCGTAGACATGATAGATGAACTGTTAACACGGATGGAACTGCGTCTGGATGAACTAGAAAATGAAGTTGAGGCAACGAAACGTCTTTCGCCAAATCCAGCGAAACAACAACGGCGAACGTTGAAAAGCCAAGTACGCAAACTAAATGCAAAGTGAGAAAAACTTCTGGAACATCAAACGCAGTTTTCTATTTATGGGACTAGAAACAGTTATTCAAAAACCGATCATGATGCGACATTTATGCGCGTAAAAGAAGACCACATGAAAAATGGCCAACTTAAACCTGCGTATAACCTGCAGATCGCTACATGTAATCAATTTGTGCTCGGCTACGATGTCTTTCAAAACCCAACAGACACTAAAACACTGAAACCATTACTGGAAAAAATGAAGACTGCACAAAAGTCCCCTCATTATTTGGTCGCCGATGCAGGTTATGGTTCAGAAAGCAATTACCGCTATATAGAAGATGAACTTCCTCAGCATACTGCACTGATTCCTTATGGAACGATGTTTAAAGAACAAAGTAAGAAATGGCAGACAGATGACCGGAAAGTAATGAATTGGGTTTACGAGCCCAATGAGGACTTTTACATCGACCCCAAAGGGGTACGATTCAATTTTCATGCCTACCGTCAACGAACAGATGCGGATGGCTTTGTCCGAGATTTTAAAGAATACCAAGCAGAAAAAACGGATGCGAACCAAGCGCTCATTCCTGAAGCCTTAACCCCAAAGGGGAATCGTAGAAAGATCACTGTAAATCCGTCTTGGGAGTATCATAAAGAAAAACAAAAAGAACGGTTATCAACGCCTGACATTCAAAAAATATATGGGCGGAGAAAAGTCGACGTGGAAACAGTCTTCAGATTTATGCAGGCTTGTTCGGGCTTCACTCGCTACACGGTTCGAGGCTTAGAGAAAGTCAGAAAACAGACGGGTTTACTCATTACGGCAATCAATATGATGAAATTGACAAAAATAGGAACTTGAACTACTCAAAATGAATAAAAAAACAAGAAGCACTCGAAAAATCTCATGATTTCCAAGTGCTCCTTGTTTTTTGGAGAGCGTAACTAGGTAACTTATGTCACGCCTCCTTTAACTTATTTTAACCTTGACTTCAAATCGCTTAGTTCACTACTTAAGATATCATTTTGCTCTTTTAAATTTTCAAGATCCTGTTTCAATTGTTCGTCATCTTTTTCATTATGCGATCCTGAGTGCATACCCCTCATCATAAATATCATCATTATCGGACATAATAAAAGTAATAACCACTGCATTGTCATCGCTCCTTAACTAAGTTCTTTAGAGTAGCAACTTCTTCTTTTAATTGCTCAGTTTGGATTTTTAAACTTGCTATATCATTTTCGGAACCAGTGTGTTTTGAATGATCTTCTCCATGCATATGATGATGCCCAGCATGTCCGTGCCCTTTATGCATAAACATCATTGAGATAGGGCAAATTAGTAGTAATAGTAGTGGTAAGAGATTAAGTAATGCTTCCATGTAAATCTTCCTCCTTAGATTTTTTGAGATAGATGTAAGTTAATATAGAGCCAATTAATAGGACTATGGACAGGACTTGAGCCATTCTCAAGTTTGCTGTTAGCATTAAACTGTCGGTCCGTAATCCTTCAATCCAGAATCTCCCGACGGAATATAGTGAAACATAAATTAAAAATATTTGCCCAAAGAACATTCTATTTCTAGACACCAGAAGCAAAATAATGAGTACTCCTATATTCCATAAAGACTCATATAAAAAAGTCGGATGATGGTAGGCCCCATCAATATACATTTGATCAATTATGAAAGATGGGAGTTTCAGAGATTGCAGGAACTCTATGTCTACAATTTCTCCATAGGCCTCTTGATTCATAAAATTTCCCCATCGTCCAATGATTTGTCCAATTACTATACTGGGAGCAACTACG